>RRZU013370066.1_pt1 | contig 14436 bp, 10 predicted proteins | sample 2165561 | NCBI WGS metagenome assembly RRZU01 (sample SAMN10456909, study PRJNA506462) | wastewater metagenome | isolation source: wastewater sludge | place: USA: Moscow, Idaho
AGGTGACAGAAGATGGTGTGGAGCAGTGTCTGATTTCCTGTGACGATGGTGTATACCGTTTTACACCGCCGGAATCAGAAGAACAGGACTGGACAGTGGAAAAACTGGTGGATGAGGCAGCAAGTGATGCTGTACTAGTAGATCTGGATCAGGATGGAGAAAAGGAACTGATTTTGATCTCTCCATTCCATGGGGAACATATTTATTTCTATAAAAAGATTGATGGAGACTACAAGAAGGTATATACTTATGATACTGCAGATTTTGCACATGCGATCTATGGCGGGACACTGCTTGGCAAGCCGGCAGTGATCATCGGACACAGAAAAGGAGAGAGAAACCTTCTTCTCTTTACCTGGGAGCAGGAAAAAGGGCAGTATCAGGTTGAGATTCTGGATCGGGACTGCGGACCGGCCAATGTGTTCAAGTATGAACGGGGCACAGAAGAGGTTCTTATTTCTACGAACCGTGAGATCGATGAAGTTGCAATGTATACGTTTGAAAAGTAGATGGGGAGGAAATGCAAAATGCTGGAACAGTTAAAAAAAGAAGTGTATGAGGCGAATATGCTGCTTCCAAAATACGGACTTGTCACTTTTACCTGGGGAAATGTCAGCGGGATCGACCGAGAGAGCGGATTGTTTGTGATCAAGCCAAGCGGTGTAGAATATGACAAACTGACTCCGGATGATATGGTTGTGGTAGATCTGAATGGAAATAAAGTGGAGGGAAGATACAATCCGTCTTCTGATACGCCGACACATGTGGTTCTTTACAACCGGTTTCCGAAGATTGGCGGAGTGGTTCATACACATTCCACATGGGCAACCAGCTGGGCACAGGCAGGAAGAGATATTCCATGTTATGGAACAACGCACGCGGACTATATTTACGGAGAGATTCCATGTGTGCGGAATCTGACAAAGGAAGAAATCGAAGAAGCATATGAGAAGAATACCGGTGTTCTGATCGCAGATGAATTTGAGAGAAAAGCAAAGGATTATCTGGCGGTGCCGGCAGTCCTCTGCAAGAATCACGGTGTATTTACATGGGGCAAGGATGCGCACGAAGCAGTTCATAATGCGGTAGTGGCAGAAGAGGTTGCAAAGATGGCGGCACGCTGTGAGATCATCAATCCGGATGTGAAGCCTGCGCCGCAGGAATTACAGGACAAGCACTATTACAGAAAACATGGTGCGAATGCCTACTACGGACAGAAATAAGAGGAAACAGATATGGTAAAAGTGTTTTTTCGACAGTAACGATACACCCGATCTTTGAATAAGAGAAATGAACTTTCTAGTGTCAAAAAGCCTTGGATGTGGTATGATTGGGGCAAACCACATGCAAGGTTTTTTGTTACTTGTGATTCAGGATTGATGTTCGGAGGGCAGTATGAGAAAAAGAAAAAATAAAAAGGGGCTTTTGATCGGTGGTATTGCAGCTGGTGTGGTCGTAATTCTCGCTGGAGGCGGAGTTTTCGCGTGGAAATTGTTGATAAATACAACAACACCACAGGAAACGGTGAAAAATTATTTTGCACTTGTAGAAAAGAAGCAATATGACAAGATGTATGATATGCTTAGCGAATCCTCGAAAGAAAAAATATCAAAAAAGAAATTTACAGAACGGAATCAGAATATTTACGAAGGAATCGAGGCAAAAGATATCAAAATCTCGATCCCTGAAAAGGAGAAACTCAAAGGGAACCCGGTGACTGTGAAATATTCAGAAACGATGGAAACCAGTGCGGATGAGATTTCTTTTGACAATGCGGTGACACTGCAAAAAGAGGACGGAGAGTATAAGATCGACTGGGATTCCACAGTGATCTTTCCGAATCTTCAGGATTCGTATAAAGTACAGATTCAGACAGAAAGTGCCCAGCGAGGAACCATTTATGACAGAAATGGTGTGATTCTGGCAGGAAATGGAACGGTTCTGGAAGTTGGTCTGGTGCCGGGGAAAATGGGAGATGATACTGCCAGGGCCGAATCTATAAAGAAGCTGGCAGAGCTATTGGATGTATCGGAAGAAGCAATCCAAAACGCACTGGGGGCATCCTATGTACAGGATGATTCTTTTGTGCCGATCAAGAAGATTGCAAAGGGAAATGAAGAGAAAGAAGCACAGCTTCTGACGATTCCCGGAGTGATGTTAAATGATTCCCAGGATCGCGTGTATCCGCTTGGCGCTGCGGCAGGGCATCTGACTGGTTATGTGCAGGCGGTGACAGCGGAAGATCTGGAAAAACTGGAAAATAAAGGATATCACGCAAACAGTGTGATTGGAAGATCAGGCCTGGAGCAGGCTTATGAGGAAGAGCTTCGTCCGGTGGACGGCACACGGATCATTATTGCAGACGAAACGGGAAATACGATCGAGACGCTGGCATATCAGCCGGTACAGAATGGAAAAGACGTGCGTGTGACCATTGATGCCGAGGTGCAGAAGACGGCATATGATCAGTTTGCACAGGATCCGGGAACGGCGGCAGCCATGAATCCTAAAACCGGAGAGGTGCTGGCATTGGTGAGCACACCGGGATATGATCCAAATGAATTTGTGCTGGGGATGTCAGATGCAAGATGGAATGCGCTGAATGAAGATGCATCCAATCCATTGATGAACCGGTTTGTCAACACCTGGGTTCCGGGATCTACATTTAAGGGAATCACAGCAGCGGTCGGAGTGGATGCAGGAATTATCAATCCGGATGAGAATCTAGGATATGTAGGGCTTTCCTGGCAGAAAGATGCAAGCTGGGGAGATTATCATGTAACTACGCTGACAGATTACGGTGAAACGGTCAATCTGGTCAATGCCATGACATATTCGGACAATATCTATTTTGCACGGGAAGCATTGAAAATCGGGGCGGATACGATGGAAGAAAAATTAAAATCCTTTGGATTTGAAGAAGAACTTCCATTTGATCTTACCATGCAGGCATCTACGTTTGATGATGACGGAAAGATTGATTCGGAAATTCAGCTTGCCGATACCGGATACGGGCAGGGACAGGTGCTGGTTAATCCGCTCCATCTGCTGTCTATGTATTCCATGTTTGTTAATGATGGAAACATGATTCAGCCAGTTTTGAAATATGAAGAAAACGCTGCTGCAAAAATCTGGAAAGAGCAGGCAGTCAGTGCACAGACAGCACAGACTGTGAAACAGAGTCTGCTCTCGGTAATTGAAAATCCGAGTGGAACAGGAGCCAGTGCGAAGATCGATGGAGTGACGATGCTTGGAAAAACAGGAACTGCAGAGATTAAGGAAAGCCAGGATGATACGACAGGAGTGGAGCGAGGCTGGTTTATCTGTGAGACAACAGAAGATATGCCAAACCAGATCGCAGTGGTCGGCATGGTGGAAGATGTAAAGACAAAAGGCGGCAGCAGTTATGTGACACAGAAGGTGCGCAATATTGCAGCGTCTTATCTGCAGTAAATGAACGGAGGAATTATGAACGAATGGATCGGTCAGGTGCTGCCATTCTGGAAAGACCTGACAGAAACGGAAAAACAGATGCTGCTCACCCATACAGCACTGGAAGAATATGAAAAAGGAGTCCTGCTTCACATCGATGGCGGGGACTGCGCAGGTGTACAGATTGTAAAGGAAGGGCAGGTCCGTGTCTATATTACGTCACCGAGCGGTGGAGAGATTACATTGTATCGTCTGGTGGAGGGAGATGTCAGTATCCTGAGTGCGTCCTGTATGATAAAGGGAATGGATATTTCGTTGGATATGATGATGGAATCGGACACGGTACTGTATACGATTCCGAAAGAAATTTACAAGAAACTGAATGATACAAACACTGCAGTGAAAGATTACACGATGGAGATGGTATCTGAGCGCTTTTCCGATGTGATGTGGCTGTTCAATCAGTATGTATTTTCTAATGCAGCGTCTCGTCTGGCCGGGGCAATCCTGGAACATATGGCACTGGCGGGAGAGGAGAAATTTTCTATTACTCACGATGTACTTGCAAGAGATATGGGAACGGCAAGAGAAGTCGTCACAAGACTGCTCAAGCAGTTTCAGACAGAAGGGTATGTGAGATTATCCCGCGGCTATATAGAAGTACTGGATGCAAAAGCTCTGAAAAAAATATGAGAAATGTGATTTTGTCACGGAAGAAACACAAAAAAGTGGTATACTAAGAACATATGAAAGTTGAAGGAGGATTTATAAAATGGAAATTATAAAATTAACAAAAGATAATTTTGAACAGGAAGTATTAAAATCAGAGAAACCGGTACTGGTAGATTTTTATGCAGACTGGTGCGGACCATGCCAGATGCTTTCTCCGATCGTGGACGAAGTGGCTGAGGAAAGAGATGACATCAAAGTCGGAAAGATTAATGTGGACGAGCAGATGGAACTGGCACAGAAATATGGAGTCATGACAATTCCGACACTGCTTGTGATCAAAAACGGAGAAATTGCGAACAAGCATATCGGTGCATTGTCCAAGAGTGGAGTGATTGAGCTTCTGTAAGAACAACAGAAGAATGATGATTGGAGAAGAAAGCAGTTGATGGAAGGTCAGCTGCTTTTTCTACGTAGAACAATTACAAAAATAAAGATTGCGATTGTGAACAAAAAAACAGATAATAGAAAAGACTCTATAGGAAACAGGTGAAAAAATGAAATTAACGGTGAAAAAGTTTCAGGAATTAACAACAACTGAATTATATGAAATATTAAAAGCAAGAGCAGAAATTTTTATTATGGAGCAAGATATCAATTATCAGGACATGGATGACATTGATTATAAAAGTCTGCACTGCTTTTTTACAGAAGATAAGAAAGTGATTGCATATCTTCGTGCGTTTTATCAGGAAAACGATGGGGATATTGTCAGGATTGGGAGAGTATTGACTTTACAACACGGAAATGGCACAGGAAGAGACTTATTAGAACAAAGTTTAAAGGCGATCAAAGAAAATATGAAATGTAAGAAAATTGTCATGGATGCACAGAAATATGCAGTCGGGTTTTATGAAAAATTCGGGTTTAAAACGATATCCGATGATTTCTATGAAGAGGGGATCCTGCATGTCGTGATGGAGCTGGACGTATAATTTAAAATGTGCGAAAGAGAGTTTTACCTTTCTCTTTTCTGATAATCGTGTTATAATGCAGAAAAGCATAAAAATTTCTGGTTTTCTAAGCGGAACGATACCGCATCTTTTATTCTTATAGCATATCGGAAGATCTCTATGCTTTGATTTCAATCTAAAACAGCAGAGAGGTTTGAGAGAAAGATGCCGTACAACAAAAGTATGGATTACAAATGCAGGATATGAAAAAGCAAAAGCTTCTATTGAAGAGTCTCTGAAAAAACTGCGTACCGATTATCTGGATCTGCTTCTGATCCATCAGCCGTTCGGCGATTATTATGGAACTTATCGTGCAATGGAAGAATTTTATAAAGCCGGAAAAATACGTGCCATAGGTGTATCCAATTTTGGTCCGGACAGATATCTTGATCTTGAATATTTTTCAGAAATCAAGCCTGCGGTCAATCAGGTTGAAACTCATGTATTCCAGCAGCGCAGACTGCCCTTCGATTTCTACTGCAGAGTGACGTTGTAGTCATCCCGAAATCTGTTCACAAAGAAAGAATGAAACAGAACATCGATGTGTTTGATTTTACACTGACCGCGGAAGATATGGCTGCCATTGAAGCACTGGACGGCGGTGAGAGCTTATTCTTCTCCCACTATGATCCAAAGACAGTTGAGTGGTTCATGTCTATTTTATAAAGAGTTTGGCCGAGGGGATAACAAAAATGGTTGTCAGAAACAGAAAGATGTGTCTATAATGTTTGCAGAAGAGAAAAAAGGAGAGAAATACCTATGCTGCATGAAAAAATCAATCTTGGAAACAGTGGATACGGAACAAGGGATACAATTCTGACAACCTACGTGCAGAACAATCTGGAAGGAGTCCCTGCGCGGCGGCGTCCGGCAGTGATCATTTGTCCGGGCGGCGGATATGAATATCAGTCAGACAGAGAGAGCGAGCCGATCGCATTGGAATTTTTGAAAAGAGGGTATCAGGCATTTATTCTGGAATATGCAGTCCTGGAAGAGAATGAAACGAAAGGTCTTCTTCCATATCCGCAGATGGATCTTGCGAAAGCGGTTGCATATGTGAAGGAACATCAGGAGGTATGGAATGTGGACGGAGAGCAGATTACGATCCTGGGATGTTCGGCAGGCGGAAATCTGTGTGCGCTTTACAGCGGATTTTATCAGCAGGACTGGTTTATAAAAAAGACAGGATACAGCCAGAAACAAATGCAGGTACAAGCCATGATCTTGTGTTATCCCGTGATCGACTTCAGGGCAGGATGGCCGAAAGAGGATGACATACGGAGAAGAATCAGTGTTGAAGAAGCGTGGCAAGGTGCGCAGAATCTTGTGACAGAACAGACGCCGAGGACATTTATCTGGCATACGAATACAGACGGAACGGTTCCGGCAGAGAATACATTACTGTTTGCCCAGGCATTGTTGAGGCATGGAGTAGATTCGGAGTGCCATATGTATCACAGAGGATGTCATGGGCTGTCACTTGCAAATGAACAGACGAAGGTAAGAGGAGAACATCTGAATCCACATGTGGCGGGATGGTTTGACACAGCCTTCGAATGGCTGGAAGAATGAGTCCATGAGGTGGTATCAGTAGAAGCCTGCGTGATAATATCACAGAAAACAACATATGTATCTTATATAATGACAGAGTCAGCAGACAAAGAAAACAAATTTGTCTGCTGACTCTATATTATTTTTAGGAGGATTCTTATGAATCAGGTAAAACGAAAAAAGAGAAAAGCCCATGTGGAAGAAAGGGATTGTGTTGCCTGCGGATGCTGTGTCAAGGTATGTCCGATGTCGGCAATTCAGATATTTCATGGAGTGATGGCAGTGGTGGATCAGGAAAAATGTGTTGGCTGCGGAAAGTGTGTAAAAGCGTGTCCGGCAACGGTTATTTCAATTCAGGAGGCGGCAGAATGAAAAAGAGTTGGTATGATTATTTGTGGATTGCTTCTCTGATGTATCTGGTGTTGGGATTTTTTCAGATTCTATTTGCGTGGCTGGGACTGTTATGCTTTTTTATTCCGCTGATCATTGCAATTGTGAAGGGGAACAAGGGGTACTGCAATCGTTATTGCGGAAGAGGACAGCTGTTTGAGCTGATCGGAGGCAGATTTGGGTTATCCCGCAGGAAGGATGTTCCTAAATGGATGAAAAGCAAAGCGTTCCGTTATGGATTTCTGATTTTCTTTTTTGCGATGTTTTTTCAAATGCTGTGGACGACGTATCTTGTGTTTTCAGGAGTAGAAAGTCTGCATCAGGCAGTTACCTTGTTATGGACCTGGAAGCTTCCGTGGAACTGGGCGTATCATGGCGTGAATGTTTCGCCGGGAATCGCGCAGTTCGCATTTGGATTTTACAGTGTGATGCTGACTTCTACCGTACTTGGATTTGTGACGATGCTGTTGTTTAAGCCCCGTTCCTGGTGCGTATATTGCCCGATGGGAACGATGACACAGCTGATCTGTAAAGGCAAAAATAAAAGAGCGCTGTCTGATTTTAAAAATTGAGACTGGCAGGTGTGAGGCATGTTTGATACAATATGAGATAAGTAATGGAATCGGAGAGGAGTTGAAAACGTATCCATTCCGAATAAAGAATTGATGGATCGTTTTGATGAGATGTTGCAAAAAATAGAAGTATTATAACTCACCAGAAAGGACACAGCATGCTTCAATTTATTTTAGGAAATTCAGGTGCGGGAAAATCGCATTATTTATATGAAAAGATCATTCAGGAGTCAATGAAACATCCGGAAATAAACTATCTGGTCATCGTGCCGGAACAGTTTACGATGCAGACGCAGCAGGATCTGTGTACGCTGCACCCGAATCACGGGATTATGAATATCGACGTTTTAAGTTTTGGACGAATGGCACACCGCATTTTTGAGGAAGTGGGACAGTCGAGAGGACAGGTTCTGGATGATGAAGGAAAGAATCTGATTCTTCGGAAAATCGCCGGACAATACGAAGATCATCTGATGGTATTAAAAGGGAACTTGAAAAAGCAGGGATACATCAGTGAGGTCAAGTCGGTGATCTCTGAGTTTACACAGTATGGAGTCGGATTCGAAGAGCTGGATGTGCTGATGGAAAATCTGGATGAAGAAAGTTTTCTATATTATAAGCTGTCAGATATCCGCATGATATACGAGGGGTTCGAGCAGTTTCTTGCAGAAAAATATATTACAAAAGAAGAACTGCTGGATGTGCTCAGTCAGATGGTGGCAAAGTCGGAGATTTTGAAAAACAGTGTGATCGCACTGGATGGATTTACCGGATTTACACCAGTGCAGAATCGGCTTCTTGGAGAGCTGATGAGCATTTGCAAAGAAGTTTTAGTAACAGTCGAGATGGATGGAAGGGAGGATGCGTTTCGGTATACGCATCCGTATCAGTTGTTTGCACTCAGTAAGCAGATGGTGACGGGTCTGGTACAGATTGCAGGAGAGCGAAAAATAGAAATTGCCGATCCAATTTATTTGTATGACAAGCCGGTTTACCGGTTTCGCAGCAATCCGGAGCTTGGCTTTCTGGAATCTGAGTTGTTCCGCTATTCCAGAAAACAGTATCCGGATGAAACAGATCATCTTTCGGTGTATGCAGCGGGCAGTCCGGATATGGAGGCAAAGCTGACTGCACAGAAGATCCGCAGACTGGTGCGGGAAAAAGGATACCACTACCGGGATATTGCAGTAATCTGCAGTGATATGGGAACATATGCAGATCATCTGGAGAGGGCATGCACAGAGTATCAGATTCCGGTGTTTATGGACTACAAAAAGAGTATTCTTTTGAATGCATTTGTAGAATATGTGAGGAGTGTCCTGTCCATGGTGGAGCAGGACTTTTCCTATGAGAGTGTGTTCCGTTTTCTAAGGACCGGATTTACGGAATTTACAAGAGATGAGATTGATCGTCTGGAAAATTATGTGGTAGCAGTGGGTTTAAGAGGATATAAGAAATGGCAGGCAGTCTGGGCGAGAAAGACAAATAGGACAGATGAAGAAGAGCTGGCAGTACTAAATGGTCTGCGCGTCCGGTTTGTAGAAATGACAGAGTCACTTGTCTTTGTTTTGAAACAGCGAAAAAAGACAGTGCGCGATATTTGTGAAGCAGTGTATCGCTTCTTTGTGGAAAATCAGATTCAGGAGAAGCTGAAAGTGATGGAAAACTGTTTTGCGGAAAAGAAAGAGCTGGCACTGGCGAAAGAGTACGCACAGATCTATCGCATTGTGTTGGAATTGTTTGACAAATTTGCAGAACTTTTGGGAGACGAGGGGATTTCTCTGAAAGAGTACTGTGAGCTTCTGGATGCAGGACTGGAAGAGGCAAAAGTCGGTGTGATCCCGCCGGGTATGGATCAGGTTGTGATTGGAGATGTGCAGAGAACCCGTCTGAAAAGCAATCTGAAAGCCCTGTTTTTTGTGGGGGCGAATGATACCCTGCTTCCGGGAAATATGGGGCAGGGAGGACTGCTTACCGAACGGGACCGGGAATGGTTTCAGAAAGAAAAGCAGGCACTTTCTCCGGGCGCAAAAGAAAAGACGTATATTCAGAAATTTTATCTGTATATGAATCTGACCAAACCGGAAGAGTTTCTTCATATTTCATATAGTAAGGTTTCGTCTGACGGAAAAACATTGCGTCCGGCGTATCTGGTCTGGGATTTGAAAAAACTGTTTCCGAAGCTTGTTGTTACAGAAGAAGAGGCGCTTCTCATGACACAGAGGGAGCTGACTCCGGGAGAAGGGCTGGAATTTGTGATCCGCGGAGTTCGGGACCGGTATCTGGGTGTGGATGAATCCTGGAAAGAACTCTATACCTGGTATCGGCAGAATGAAGGGCAGAAAGTGGACAGAATTCTGGATGCAGGATTTTTCAAAAAGAAACCGGATGCGCTTACAGGAGAAGAAGCAGCAGAATTATACGGGGAGAAAAAGCAGTTCAGTGTTACAAGGATGGAGCGGTTCTCGGCCTGTGCCTATGCGCATTTTCTGACTTATGGACTGCATCTTTCGGATCGGGAGCGATATGAGTTTGAGGCGATGGATCTGGGAAATATTGCCCATCAGTCCATGGAGCGGTTTGCAAGAAAGGCGCAGGAAAAGCGGATGCCGTGGCCGAAACTGGAAGAGGTGCAGAGAGATGCCATGATCGAGGAGAGTGTGGAGGAAAGTATCAAAGACTACGGAAATACGGTACTCTACAGTACTGCCCGCAATGAGTATATGATCGTGCGCATCAAACAGCTGATCCGACGTTCAGTGTGGGCGCTGACCAGGCAGATGGAAAAAGGGGATTTTGAACCGAGCGGATATGAAATGAATTTCGGAAGCGGAAAGATCGACCGGATCGATACCTGCGAGGATGAAGATATGGTTTACGTGAAAGTGACAGACTACAAGACCGGAATGAAGAGTTTTGATATTGTGGCATTGTATCACGGGCTGCAGATGCAGCTTCCGGTGTATCTGAATGCGGCACTGGAGCTGGAAGAACGACGTGCGCCGGGGAAAACAGTAGAGCCTGCCGGTATCTTTTATTATCGGATCAAAGACCCGATCGTGGACAGAGAAAAAGATGATCATGCACTGGAGGAGAAGATTTTAAAAGAGCTCAGGCTGGATGGAATGATCAATGCGAAGGAAGAGGTGATCGAGCATCTGGAGCATCAGCTTTCGGGGACATCGGTTCTCAACCCGATCGGGAAAAATAAGGACGGAAGTCTCAACCGGTATTCCAAAGTACTGCCTCCGGAGGCGTTTGCTGCCATGCTTTCCTATACAAAGAAAAAAGAAGCTCAGGTGAAGCGGCAGATCTATGCAGGAGAAGTACAGGCAAATCCATATGAGTTGAATGGAAGTACAGGGTGTGACTACTGTGCATACCGGGATATCTGCGGGTTTGATCCAAGGCTGGACGGTTATGCGTACCGGAGTCTGGAAAAGTACTCGAAAGAAGAAGTCATCCGCCGGATGGAAGAAGAAATCGAAAACAGGGAGGAACCGTCATGAGTGTACAGTGGACAGAAGATCAGAAAAAGGTCATTGAATTAAGAAACAGGAATATTCTGGTCTCCGCAGCGGCCGGTTCCGGAAAAACGGCGGTTCTGGTAGAGCGGATCATTCAGAGACTGTTGGATGAGAGGGATCCGCTGGATGTAGACAGGCTCTTGATCGTGACATTTACCGAAGCGGCAGCAGCGGAAATGAAAGAGCGAATCCGGGATGCCATTGAAAATGCCCTGGAAGACACACCGGGAAATGTGCATTTACAGAGGCAGGCAACGCTCATCCACAGCGCCCGGATCACAACAATCCACAGTTTTTGCCTGTCTGTGATAAGGGAGCATTTTCATGCCATTAATCTGGATCCGGGATTTCGGATCGCAGAAGAAGGGGAGTTGAAATTACTGCGTCAGGATGTTCTGGAGGAAATGCTGGAGTCCTGCTATGATGAGGGAACGGAGGCTTTTCTGGAATTTGCAGAGAAATTTTCTACGGGGAGAAGTGACAGGCAGCTGGAAGAAGTGATCCTGCAGTTATACGAATATGCGGGCAGCTATCCACAGCCGGAAAAGTGGCTGAATGCGTGTGTGGACAATTATCAGGTGGAAAACGAACATTTTTCTGACGCTGGATTTGTACAGATCCTGATCGAAAGTATCCGTCAGAACCTGCAGGGGGCAAGGATTCTGCTGAATGAGGCGCTGCATATCTGTGAGGAGTCTGACGGACCGTATCTGTATGCAGAGGCGTTGGAAGCGGATCTTATGATGATCGAGACTATGGAAAAGGCAGAGACGTTTGAAGCATTTTACGGGAAGATCAATCAGATTGCATGGAAGCGGCTTTCTGCCAAAAAGGATGAGACGATTGATCCAGAGAAGAAAGAAGCAGTGAAGATGCTGCGGGAAAAAGCCAAGAAGATGGTAAAAGATCTGCAGGAAACCTGTTTTTACGAAACGCCCGAGGAACTGGCAGAAGATTTGCGAAATACAGGAAGTACCATGGAAGAACTGGTCTTTCTTGTGACAACCTTTGCAAGGCTGTTTGCAGAGAAAAAGAGAAGCCGCAATGTGATTGATTTTCAGGACATGGAGCAGTTTGCCCTGCAGATTCTGACAGAAGAAAAAGACGGAAGTCTGGTACCATCTGCTGTGGCGAGAGAATATCAGGAGCAGTTTGAGGAAGTGATGATTGACGAGTATCAGGACAGCAACCTGATCCAGGAAGCGATTCTGACCAGTGTGTCTACTGTGAGCCGCGGAAGTTACAATGTGTTTATGGTAGGAGATGTCAAACAGAGTATTTACCGTTTCCGCCTCTCCAGACCGGAACTGTTTATGGAAAAATATGATACATACAGCCAGGCAGACAGCGAGAAGCAGCGAATCGATCTGGACCGGAATTTCCGAAGCCGCAAGGAGGTGCTGGATGCCACGAACTACGTGTTTGAGCAGATTATGCACAAAAGTGTGGGCGGTGTGGAGTATGATGCCCGTGCGGCACTTTATCCGGGAGCTGATTATCCAAAGAGCAGGGAGCAAAACGGAGTATCGGCAAATCGGGCAGAGCTTCTTTTAGTAGATGCACAGGAGCTGGAAGAAGAGGACAATGCACGCCGTCTGGAAGCCCGGGCAGTGGCAGACCGCATCAAACTCTTGCTTTTACAGGGGCAGGTGGTGGATAAAAAGACAAAGGAATACCGTCCGGTACAATATAAAGATATTGTGATCCTGACGAGAAGCATCAAAGGCTGGGCAGATGTGTTTGCTCAGGTTCTGGCAGAAGAAGGAATTTCTGCACATGTGGGAAGCAGAGAAGGATATTTTGAAACGTATGAAGTCAGTGTTCTTCTGGATTATCTGCAGATTCTGGACAATGAGCGTCAGGACCTGCCGCTGGCGGCAGTACTTACGTCACCGTTTGCGGGGCTGGATGCGAGAGAACTGGCAAAGATAAGAAGTACGTATCCGGAACTCTTTTTCTATGAAGCGGTTCACGCCTATGCGTCTGATGATGAAAAGGAGAAGGAACCAATCCTGCAGCAAAAACTGAAAAACTTCCTTTGCCGGGTGTCGGAATTCCGGGATATGCTTCCATATACAGCGATGCATGATCTGTTGTGGGAGATTATAGAAAAAACGGGGTACGGTATGTGTATTTCGGCGATGCCGGGTGGTGCACAGCGAATGGCAAATGTACAGATGCTGGTCGCAAAGGCAGCAGCCTATGAAGGAACCAGCTATAAGGGACTGTTCAATTTTGTGCGGTATATTGAACAGCTCAAAAAATATAATGTGGATTATGGAGAGGCGAATCTTGCAGATGAACAGGCGGATACAGTCCGTATCATGAGTATCCACAAAAGCAAGGGGCTGGAATTTCCAATCGTGATCGTGGCAGGTATGGGAAAACTTTTCAATACGCAGGATGTGAAGGGCAGTATTGTAATCCATCCGGAGCTTGGTGTGGGAATGGATGTGATTGATCTGAAAAAGAGAACAAAGGCTCCGACACTGTTAAAAAAAGTAATCCAGAAACAGGTGGCAGTGGAAAACTTAGGGGAAGAGATGCGGGTGCTCTATGTGGCAATGACAAGAGCAAAGGAAAAACTCATTCTGACGGGAGTGTGCAAAGATGCACGGACAAAGCTGGAAACACTTTCCACAAGGGAAAAAACAGCATTTCTTCCATATGAAGTTCTTTCTGCGAATTCGTATCTGGACTGGCTGCTTCCTGCGGCATCCCCGGCAGAAAGTTCGATCGGAATTACCGTTGTTGACAGTCTGGGCGCGGCTCAGATGGAGGGAGCCTGGGAAGCGGCGGATGAACTGACTCGAAATGTACTGGAAAACTGGGATACAAATCAGATTCATGATGCCGGATACCGGGAAGAGCTGAAAAGACAGTTGGACTTTGCATATCCGTTTGCGGAAGAACAGCGTTTTCAGATGAAATTTACAGTTTCAGAACTTAAAAAACGGGCCTACATGGAAGAGGAGGCAGGAGAGGTATTATATCAGGAACCGGAAGCAGTGCCTCTTGTTCCGAGATTTTTAGGAGCGGAAGAAGCGGCATCCGGAGCAGTCAGAGGAACCGCGTACCACAAATTTCTGGAGCTTCTTGATTTTGAAAAAGAATATACCAGAGAAAGTCTGGAGGAACATTTGAAACATCTTCAGACAGAAGGAAGGATCAGTCCGGAGATCGCAGAGGCTGTAAAAACGGAAGATTTCCTGAAGTTTCTGCAATGTGAAAGCGGGAAACGGATGCATCAGGAAGAAAAGAAAAAACAGTTGTACAAAGAGC
>RRZU010290278.1_pt1 | contig 14435 bp, 11 predicted proteins | sample 2165561 | NCBI WGS metagenome assembly RRZU01 (sample SAMN10456909, study PRJNA506462) | wastewater metagenome | isolation source: wastewater sludge | place: USA: Moscow, Idaho
AGCTACCTTTCCTGCAAATGATGTTACAACGTCTCCTTCACGATTGGATATTTGGCACTTTAGTCTTAGTAATGTTTCAAGTGCAACTAGAGTAGGATGAGGAACTAGCAATATTTGTTCGGCTACTACAGTGTAGTTTATGATCGAAGAGCGTATAGGATAACTATAAGTCTTTGACAACCTAGACGATCCAAAACCAACCAATACTCCGTCAGCTGGTAGTGACAGGTAAAATGGAGACATCGCTGTTACTTTTGAAAGTTGAATCTTTATCACAACTTCACCCTCCGATCGGTTAGGAATAACCAATACCGAATCGGCAAATTTCAACGTTACCTTTCCACCTGTAAAGAAAATGCTAGAGAAATCAACAGGCCTACCATTCAGACATATTCTCAAACTTTCTATTCGACGAGTTGAAAGCAACTTTCCAAGAGTATCAACCCCATGCAGCGAGAGCTGCGTGATTCGAGTACAAAGCGTATCGCTCACGCCTGTATCCACCACCAAAAACTTTAGTACATCGACGAAGTTGGATGTAGAAGTAGCAGAAACCGATGGGAATGGGGAATTGGATACCTTTAAGAATGAATCATCATCGGCTACAATAAGCTTATCCAATGTTTTTAGACCTTCGGCAGATGCATCAATCGAATATTCACCACTTTTGGCAAGCTTTATCCCAACAAATTTGGCTACCCCCGAAGAAAATTTTTGGGTATGAGTAACAACGCTTGCCCCTGCAATAACAAGTTTACAGAATCCCTCATAATCAGCATCTGTATTTCCAAACCTATCGCAAGCCTTTACCGTGACATCAAAAAAAGTATTCGCCTTAACAGCAGAAGGAACTTTCGAGAAACTAAGTGTATCTGCTTGGACATGTACCTTTATTGTATTTACTGAAATTGGTTGAAATGATGCAAATAAAGAACCTATGCTATCAGCAACTACCCCTTTAATCTTAAAAGAGAGAACTCCTAAATCAACGAATTCTTCAGGACTGAGGTACAGCCCAAGTCTAACAGCAGCGCTATCCCCATCCTTAATAGAAAGGGTTCCATCAAAAACCTCAATCTGCAATAGATCTTTCGAGAGTTGAGCTATCCTGCATTCTCTACTTTCGTTGCCTACACGTAATGTTGCTCCCGCAATAACCTTTGAAGCATCAACCTTCGAGGAAGAGATTGAGAAATTAAACGATCTAACAGCAGTAGGCAACTTATCACCACCCGTATCCTTAAGATAAAAAGAAGCAATTTCGACACCAGCATCGGGGCTTACATTCTTAACGGTTGCCACCAGCGTATCCTTAACAACTCCAGACACTACTGACGTTGTATCGTTAAGAAGAACTATTTTTTGTTCGAATGCAGAAATATTTTCAGAGGAAAGTTTTATGAATAAATACTTTTCTCCGGTGACTGCGATACTATCAAAATCAACAACTCCCCTACTTCCATTTTTAAATCGTTTTATAGATTCACTACCTACCATTTCCAGTTCGCAGGACTGAGAGAATTCAACATCAACATTTCCAAAGCAGTCTATAGCATAAAAACAAGGTGCTATACTTTGTCCCTTTAAAAGAGCTTTATGGGATGGTTCCATCCTAAATCTTTCTGCAACTGCATCTGCCCTAATAGTTCTCCCCTTTTGTAGCGAAAGATCACCAATAACGGATGAGTTAGATGCTGTAAACAATGGGGTAGTTTCGTTAAAGCTAAAGGTAACAGAGAAACCATCAGGCAACGTATCGGGAAGATTAAGCATCAACCTATACTCCTTAGAAGTACCATCTGCAATAGTATCAGATTTAACTAGATCAACTCTAAGTAAAGTATCTATCAAACTCACATAAGAAGAAATGATTTTCCCATTTGCCATCAACTGTACCGCATTTCGCCAAGCCTCAGGATTAAATGCAATCTTAGGAGTTGCATGCACATATACCTCTAGGGCTTCTACAATTGTTGGCATCCCATCCTTAGTCCCTTTATCGACAATAGAAAAAGTCAACGCCGTTACATTTCGAGATTCTGCTGTAGATGCAACAACAGTATCCGACATTGTATCCGACCTTAACTCTGAATCTTTATCTACAGTATTTGTCTCGACGTACGACAACGAAATATCGTCAACCCATAACTTTTGATCAGCAGTAGCGGTATACCAATAAACAACGCCAAGATTATTGAGATGTATTGGGTTGGTATACGAAAATGTTCCTATCGAGGTAATATCACTAAACGATGACTTTGAATAACCAATGCTCCAATCCCCATTAGCATTTCGTACCACCTCAACGTAACCATACGCTGACGTTCCAACGCTTGATTCCCAGTTTAAAGTAGAAGAGGAAATAACTTTAACGGATTTGCTTCCAGTCGAAGAAGATGTCTGCTCCCAAATTTTCAGCAAATCATCGGAACCCGCAAAATTCACACCAACAACCAAGCACGAACTTTGGGAGGCATTATATAGCCCCGTAGCATCAGTATCCGACGCCAATATAAATGCCCATCCATTACTTGAAGAAGGCGAATAGCCATGTTTAACCCTAAATCGCCATGTAAGTTTGCCGTTCTCGTAAGAAGATACCACAACCTTCGAGGTAATGTAATCACGTCCCGCCGAAGAGTTGTCGTAGCAATGATGGAGAACAAAATTGCCATTATCTACAGTAGCATTCCACCTATTCGAAGGTATTTGAAGCCAAGAGCCAAGAGACTCGCTCGAAAAATCATCGCTAAACTGGCCAAAGGAGCAGAATGGAAAGCACCCAAACAACGCCAGCAAGAGTAAGCAATGCTTCATATGTTATTAATAAATATAGTTAAGACTTTTTCATCCTCTAATGAGTTTCATAAATTTACGGCAATTGTTTTGACTTCCCCAAACAATTGTCTAGTATTTCTCACATTATCAAAGAAAAATCGATGAAAGTAGCAGTATTTGGTGCAACAGGGCTTGTAGGAAGCGTCATGCTCAAAGTCCTCGACGAAATGAATTTCCCGGTAAGCGAGCTTATTCCAATTGCATCCGAGCGTTCGGTTGGCAAGGAGGTTACCTTTAAAGGAAAACCATACAAAGTTGTTAATGCACAAACTGGTTTGGGGATGAAACCTGCTCTTGCAATATTTTCTGCTGGTGGAGATGCTTCTAAAGAGTGGGCTCCTAAGTTTGCTGAAATCGGGTGCTATGTTGTTGACAACAGCTCTGCATGGCGCATGGACCCCACCAAGAAACTGGTTGTTCCTGAAATCAACGCGTGCGAGCTAGCTCCCGAAGATAGGATTATAGCCAATCCAAACTGCTCTACCATTCAGATGGTACTTGCGCTGGCTCCACTTCATAGAAAGTATCAGATTAAGCGTATCGTTGTTTCCACCTATCAATCTGTTTCGGGAACTGGTGCAAAAGCTCTTAAGCAGATGTCTGCCGAAAGAAGCGGCCAAGAAGCCGATATGGTTTACCCTTACCCTATTGATATGAATTGTCTTCCCCACATCGACGTGTTTACCGAAAGTGGTTACACCAAGGAAGAGCTTAAGATGATTAACGAAACCCGAAAGATTTTGGGCGACGATACTATCAATGTATCTCCAACAACAGTTCGTGTCCCCGTAAAGGGAGGTCACTCCGAAGCGGTAAACGTTGAGTTCGCCAATGATTACGATCTTGATGAAGTTCGCGATATTCTTTCGAAAACTGAAGGCGTTGTTGTTCAAGACGACCCTGCAAACAAGGTTTACCCAATGCCTCTTTTTGCCGAAGGCAAGAACGAGGTGTTTGTTGGTCGACTCCGCCGCGACCTATCGCACCCAAATACCCTTAACATGTGGATTGTTGCCGACAACCTCCGCAAAGGTGCTGCTACTAACGCAGTTCAAATTGCGATGTACCTGCTAAAGCAAGGTTTTATTAAGGCCTAACAATATTAAACTCCATAAAAGAAGCCAGAACTCTATCGAGTTTCTGGCTTCTTTTATTTATATCTGTAAAATAATTAAGTTCCTAAAAAGAATCACAAAGAACAGACTACCAAAGAAAGTTTCCAAACGGATATCTCCCCTGGCTAATCTCTGCGACCATCTTATACAAATCCGTTCTAAACTTTTCGAGATTTAACTTTTCCTTAGCCGACATAAAAATTGCTGGATTATTCTCCTTGTACATCCAGCTATTCATAAGATCCTCTAGGCTCCAGTTCTCCTTCGTCTTCGGCGTAAGGTCGTCTTCGGCTTTCTCTACATAGCTGTAAGCATCAATCTTGTTAAATACAAGGTAAACTGGCTTGTCACCAGCCTTTATTTCTGCCAAAGTTTCCTTTACCACGTTAAGCTGCTCTTCGAAGTTGGGATGCGAAATATCCACCACGTGAATGAGCAAATCTGCTTCGCGAACCTCGTCAAGCGTCGATTTGAACGATTCTACCAGTTGGTGTGGCAGCTTTCGGATAAAACCAACCGTATCGGAAAGCAGGAAGGGAAGGTTCTCGAATACAACCTTTCGAACGGTTGTGTCGAGAGTCGCAAACAGCTTATTTTCGGCAAACACCTCCGACTTGCTAATCAAGTTCATCAGGGTTGATTTCCCAACATTCGTATATCCAACAAGCGCAACACGAACAAGGCTTCCTCTATTACCTCGTTGTACAGCCATCTGCTTGTCTATCTTCTTAAGCTGCTCCTTTAGCTTCGAAATTTTATCTAAGATAATACGGCGGTCGGTTTCAATCTGCGTTTCACCAGGACCTCGCATACCAATTCCCCCTCGTTGACGCTCAAGGTGCGTCCACATGCGAGTCAATCGTGGAAGTAAGTACTGGTATTGCGCCAACTCTACCTGCGTCTTTGCATAAGCTGTTTGTGCCCGTGCTGCAAATATGTCGAGAATAAGGTTAGTTCGATCTAGTACCTTACAGTTAAGATGACGCTCCACATTTCGAAGCTGCGAAGGCGTTAGCTCATCATCAAAAATGGCCATCCCTATCTCATTCTCTTCAATGAAAGCCTTTATTTCATCGAGTTTTCCTGCGCCAACATAGGTTTTCGAATTGGCAACATGCATGCGCTGAATAAACTTTTTCACAGTACGAGCGCCTGCTGTTTCGGCCAAAAACTCAAGTTCGTCGAGGTATTCTTTCGTTTGAAAGTCGGTTTGTTTATCGGTAATTACGCCGATAAGGATTGCAGTCTCCTGAACTGGTGCAGTACTAGTTGGTACAAATCCCATATATACAGATTAAATATAACGCAAAGGTAAACAAAAAAGCCTTGAGATTTTCAGGGCTTTTTTCCAATATGGTTAACTAGAAATTAGTTCAACTGGAACTTGATTGGGAATGTAAACGATACACGTACAGACTTTCCACGTTGCTTTCCAGGAGTCCACTTTGGAGAACTCTGAACGATACGAATAGCCTCCTTGTCAAGTGCAGGGTCTACACCACGAAGAACCTTTACATTAGAAACCGAACCTGATGGCTCCACAACAAACTGAACATATACAGTTCCTTGGATACCATTTTCTGCGGCAACATCTGGATACTTCAGATTTTTACCTACATACTCCCTAAAGCCTAAAGAAGCTTCCTTACCATTAAATAATGGCATATCTTCTGCAACAAAGAAGATTTCTTCTTCCTCAACTGGCTCTTCAGTCTTTGCAACGGCAGTTGCAATGGTGATTGGAGCAGCTTCCTTAGTATCTTCCATGTTAAAATCTATCTCATTGCTCACTTTAACATCATTACGAACAATCTTTAGCACATCCGAAATGATCTGCTGTGGAGCAACTTCTGGCTGTTGTTGTTGCTGCTGTTCTTGCTGTGTTTGTGGAACAATTTCTTCTTCTGCTGTAACACTTTTTGCCTCAAAACTTTGGGTTTCCTGTTTTTCCCCAAAATCATACTCAAATGCGAAAAGCGAAAGACCAATTGCCACAACGAATCCTAACTGAATAAATAAAGAACGCTTGTTCTCTAGATCCGCTTTAGGCGATTTTTTGATTTCCATGTCTGTTTTATTAAGGGCTTTTTATTCTTATAACAACTTTACTGCAGCCTTGTTCTAGACTCACAGAGATAACCACAAATATATTTCGCATTATTATAAAAACAAACAAATCAAAAGAGTTTTTTAAAAAAAGACAAACTCACTTTCTAAATAGGCTCCATTTTACAAAAAATGCACCCGAACTCTTGTCCTATTCCAAAAAAGATTTACTTTTGCATTACCAAAATCGACGGGGGATTAGCTCAGCTGGCTAGAGCGCTTGCATGGCATGCAAGAGGTCATCGGTTCGACTCCGATATTCTCCACACAAAAGGCTTACTTCGGTAAGCCTTTCTTATTTCTCGAGGATTTGGTCTACCGCCCTGCTTACAAGATCGTACGCGAAGCCCTTGCGCAACCCTACCGCAACCAGCTTCATCTTTAGCTCGTACGAATTCTTTGCTTTTACCGTCTCGGACTTGCGCTGCAGCTCCCGAACCACAGCCGATGGCAGCTCATCCAACTCAACTTCCTGCAGCGCTTCGACGATATGTTCAGCATCTATGCGCTTCGCCTGAAGGTGCACCTTTATCTTATGGGGCCCCCACTTGCTAAACCGAAACTTATCGCGAGCAAAGGCAACAGCAAACCTTTTATCATCAACATACCTATTGCCTACAAGAAACTCCACTATGCTCGGACGCTCGCTAGGATCAACATTCCATCGGTAGAGCTTCTCCTCTACCTGCGAGATGCACACCTCGCGCTTAGAGCATAGCAGCTCCAATCGCTCCAACGCCTCCTTCCTTGAGAGGCTTTTTCCCTGACGTCCTACTTCCATCGCACAACTACAAATCGATCGACCCCAAACATATCCTGCCTCACCTCGGCATTCATCCCTTTAGCGGCAAACAACTCGGAGGTTTGCTTCCCTAGCTGCTGGTTTATTTCCAGATAGACTGCCCCTTCGGCAGCAAGCGAGCGGGAGGCAAATTCGGCTATCGGGATGTAGAACTCAAGCGGGTTGCCATCGTCAACAAAAAGCGCCAGATGCGGCTCGTGGCGGAGTACGTTATCGCGCATCTGCTCTTTTTCGGAGTCCATCACGTAAGGCGGATTGCTTACAATGATGTCGTAGCTGCCGCTATCGCTGTAGGCTCGCATATCTGCCTGCACAAAATCGACATCAACCCCGTTTAACAGCGCATTTTCGCGGGCGATTTCCAAGGCTTCACCAGAGATATCGACACTACGCACTGCGGAATGGGGAAGCGCCTTTGCCAACGATATAGGAATGCAACCGCTGCCGGTTCCGAAATCTATGATTCTTGGATTCTTCCCCCTCCAGTCTTTTATAATGGTATCTACCATTTCTTCCGTTTCGGGGCGAGGTATGAGCACCTTGGGGTTTACCTTAATGCGACATCCGTAGAATTCCACCTCGCCTATTACGTGCTGCAACGGCTCGTGCTGAAGCAGCCTCTGAGCTGAAACCTCTATATACCTTGACAACCCCACATCCTCGGCCTGATCGAGTAACAATAGGAGCTGCGGCCTAGCGATTCCCAAAAAATGCTCAGCCAGCCTGTAAACCATTTCCTTTGCTTCTTCGGCAGGATAAATAGACTCCAGCATCTTTTGGTAGCGGCAAAACATGGTGCGATTCTTTATGCTCATTGGCTTTGATTACGTTGCTAAATCTGCTAATTTTCGGATCTTAAAAGTAAGATAAAACGGGATGGTTAACAATATTCATGAGCAATACATGAGGCGATGCCTCGAGCTGGCTGAGTGTGGATTGGGAAACGTAGCTCCAAATCCTATGGTTGGAGCAGTCATCGTACATAACGGGAAGATCATCGGAGAAGGGTATCATCGTAAATTCGGAGAGCCTCATGCCGAAGTTAATGCGGTAAACGCAGTTGAAGACAAGGACCTGCTGCGCGAATCGACATTATACGTATCGCTCGAACCGTGCAACCATGCCGGAAAAACCCCTCCCTGCACCAATCTTATCCTTGAGCATAAAATCCCAAGGGTTGTTATTGCCATGGTTGATCCCTTCGAAAAGGTATCTGGCAGCGGAATCCAGAAGCTCAGAGCCAACGGAGTTGATGTTACCGTTGGCATTCTTGAAGATGAGGCGAAATGGCTAAACCGTAGATTTATCACCTTTTACACAAAAAAACGCCCCTACATCATTTTAAAATGGGCACAAACCCTCGATGGCTTCATCGACATCGAGCGCACCGCCGACTCGCCAATAGAGCCCAACTGGATAACCAACAACGCCTGCCGAACGCTGGTACACCGCTGGAGAAGCGAGGAAAATGGCATACTCGTAGGCAATAAGACGGTCATTAACGACAATCCCCAGCTAAACGTGCGCTACTGGCATGGCAGCAATCCAACCCGAATTCTTATTGATAGAACGCTGGCTACCCCCAACGATAGAGCAATCTTTGATGGCACCCAACCAACCGTTGTATTCACCGGGAAAAATTCGGGTTCCAGCACCAGGAAAGAGCTCTTCAGCCACATTCCATTCCTCGACGTTGTTTCGATAGACTTTGCCAAGGATGCAGAGGTGCAGATGCTGGACTACCTTGTACAGAAAAATATTCAATCGATCATCGTTGAAGGTGGTTCGAAAACGCTGCAAAACCTAATTACGCTTGGCTACTGGGACGAGGCACGCATCTTCTACGGTCCTAAGCTATTCTTTAAGGGGGTGAAAGCGCCATCCATCGTTGGAGAGCCCATTGGCAGCGAGGAGATCGACGGCACCCGCCTCTTCTACCTTGTCAATAGCAGCGCTACTGACAAGCAGTAGCCCAATACCGCATACCAGAAGAGCCAGCCCGTTACCGTGCTGGCTCTTCTGGCATCGGTTCGACACCTCTCCCCTACTCCGAAAAAATGCTAAACCATCGATGGATGACCATCTAAATGCTCTAAAAAATGCTCGACCACCGATGGATGACCACTTAAACGCTCCAAAAAATGGTCAACCGTCGATGGGTGACCATCTAAATGCCCCCAAAAATGCTCGACCACCGGTGGATGACCACTTAAGTGCTCCAAAAAATGCTCGACCGCCGGTGGGTGACCACTTAAATGCTCCAAAAAATGGTCAACCGTCGAGGGGTGACCATTTAAACGCTCCCAAAAATGCTCGACCATCGAGGGGTGACCACCTAATTGCTCTAAAAAATGGTCGACCACCGGTGAGTTAGCACATCTCGCCCCCAGCAGCTATACGGCAGCAAACGCAATGGCATCGGCATCCCATACAGGGGCGCTCTTTATGGCAGGAATGATATCCTCAGCCCTTTCAACAAAGGTGTACATGCGCTGATGCTCGGGGCGCATGAAGCGCTCCTCCACCATCCTATCGAGCAGCATTTGGAGCGGATCGTAAAACCCATCGAGGTTAAGGATGATGATGGGCTTGGTGAACTTGCCCAAGCGCTTAAGGGTAATCACCTCCGACAGCTCCTCCAGGGTTCCGCAACCTCCTGGAAGCGCCACTACAGCATCGACACCCTCTACGAGCAGCTTCTTGCGCTCGTGCATATCCTCAACAAGCACCATCTCGCTGATGTTCTTATGGCTCCACTCCACCTGATCCATGAAACGAGGCATTACACCACGAACATGCCCCCCATTCGCTATCATAACATCAGCAATACGTCCCATTAGTCCCATCGAACCACCTCCGTAAACAAGGACATGTTTTTCCCTTGCCATCTGCCTACCAAGAATCTCTGCTACCTCAAAGTACTTGTCGGCAACCTTATCGCTCGATGCGCAGTAAACACAAATCTTCATTGTCATCCATTTGAAAACAAAGAGCTACCCGCAAAAACGAGCAGCTCTCCCTATTACTTATAGTATACTGTTAGCTATTTGCAGCTTCCTCAACTTGCTCTACGGTAATTGGAATACGCTTCTTTCCAAGAAGACGGCATCCTTTATCGGTAATAAGCAAGTCATCCTCAAGACGAATACCACCAAAGTCGAGATACTCCTCCACCTTGCTAAAGTTGATAAACGAGCTGTTGATCTTCTCCTCTTTCCACTTCTGCACTAGTGCAGGAATAAAGTAGATTCCGGGCTCGTTGGTGATAACAAAACCAGGTTCTAGTCGGCGCCCTAAGCGAAGGTAGGCCGTCCCAAACTGGTCGATACGCGAAGTTTCCTCATCGTAGCCAACAAAGTCCTCTCCAAGATCTTCCATATCGTGAACATCGAGCCCCATCATGTGCCCCAACCCGTGAGGGAAGAATAGCGCATGAGCCCCGTTCTTTACGGCATCGTCAACATTTCCGTGCATAAGCCCAAGCGACATCAACCCTTCGGTGATTGTTCGTGCAGCAGCAAGGTGTACATCCTGATACTTAACACCAGGCTTGGCTAGCATAGTCGTATTGTTGTTAGCTGCTAGCACTATGTTGTAAATGTCCTTTTGCTTTTGGGTAAACTTTCCTCCAACAGGCGTTACGCGCGTAAAATCAGAGGCATATCCAGACGCAATTTCCGCCCCAGCGTCCGTAATCATCAGTTTACCGGCCTCAAGCATATTTCCATGGTAATGGTTGTGCAGGGTCTCGCCATGCTGCGATAGAATAACAGGGAAAGAAACCCCACCACCACCTTGAAGCGCAATTCCCTCGATAAATCCGGCAATCTCGCGCTCGTAAACGCCCGGCTTGCACATTCTCATTGCGGCAACATGCATCTGGTAGCCAACATTACAGGCATGGTCTATTTCTGCTATTTCGGAGCTATCCTTAATGGAGCGCAAGCTAACCACAGCCTTAACCAGCTCTTTGGAAACGTACTTAGACAAAACACCATAGTTAACGCCCAAAAGATCATTGAGCACCATCATATTCTGATGACGATATGGAGGTAAAAAGTGAATCTTTCGTCCTGCCTTTATGGCTGCATTAACTTTTCCTTGCAGATCCTTCAAAGGGCACGTAGTAACAACACCAACCCCGGCTGCTTGCTCCTTAAGGCTTGGCTGGGGTCCCATCCAGATAATATCCTCAATATCGACATCGTTACCGTAAATGCTATCGGTTCCAGCATCAAAATCCATAACCCCTACTAGCTCTGGCTGATTGAGCCCGAAAAAGTAAAGAAAGCTGCTATCCTGACGAAAGCGATAGGTGTTGGAGCGATAGTTCATTGGCATTTCAAAATTTCCAACAAACAGCGCAATCCCCGAACGAATTTTGCTACGAAGACGGCTTCGGCGCTCTATATATACTTCTTTTGGAAACATGGCGTGAAAAATTACGTTTTTGTAAATATTTGAGAGTAACATTTCTTCTCAAATATATAGAAAGCTTCGTAAAGATCAACCCTTATTTTGGAACAACTTTAGAGATCATCTCCTTGATGCTTTCCCAAATATGATCGTCCATTTTAGGACCAATAACCTCAATAACCTTACCGGAAAGAATAGAGCCAATCTCTCCGCAAATGCCGAGCGGATACTTGTTGATCAGCCCGTAGATAAAACCAGAAGCGTATAGATCTCCCGCCCCCGTTTTATCGAGAGGTGTTGCATCTATAATACCTATCTTATGAACTTCCGTTCCGCGCTGAATAAGCGACCCCTTTCGACCAACCTTTACAACTGCAATATCGCAAAGACCCGCAAGCTCCGATAGCGCTCCTTCAGGATCAAGACCAGTGAATGCCTTTGCCTCGTCCTGATTAGCAAATACGATATCAACATAATCGCGAATTATCTCATCCAAAAACTCCATATTTTGCTCTACTACATTGTAGCTGGCCAAGTCAAGAGTAATTTTTAAGCCATGCTTCTTGGCTATTTTAACAGCCTGTCTAACCAATTCGTGATTCTGAACCAAGTATCCTTCTATGTGAAAGTAGCCATACCCTTTAAACTCCTTTTCATCGAGTTCTTCGGGAACCAGCTCGATAGCGGCACCTAGATAGGTGGCAAATGTGCGCTCCGAATCAGGAGTAACAAAAACTAAAGCTCGTCCAGAAGGTGCTTTACCAGCAGTAAGCATAGGAGCAATGCCGCTTCTAATCATATCAGCCTTAAAAAACTCTCCGATCTCATCACGCCCAATTTTACCTATAAAACCAGTCTTTACCCCCAACTTAGATAAGCCGTTAATGGTATTTGCAGCCGAACCTCCAGGAGCCTTACGCAGCTCATACTCCTTTACGTGTCGAGATATTTTTAGCGCTGTATTCTCATCGATAAGCTGCATGCTACCCTTAGGTAGGTCAAATTGATTAAGGAAATCGTCATTAGGTACACCACAAAGGATGTCCACGAGAGCGTTGCCTAAGCCTAATACTGATGCCATCTAGTAAATCTTATTTCTGTTTTTTTTGATAACTGAGGGCCAAAGATACCTACTTTACGCGAAAACAAAATCAGAAGGCCATATTTTATTCAATTTTACCTTCATTTTAAAACGCTGAATAACAGAAGCATTTTACACGCACCTCAGAATTTTACACATTGCGCATAGTTCTTTTATCATCCTAAGTCTTGCAGGAAATAAAAAGATCTGCTATATTTGCATCGCATTTGAGAAATCAAGCACACTATTCCTCAATAGCTCAGTCGGTTAGAGCACCTGACTGTTAATCAGGGGGTCCTAGGTTCAAGTCCTAGTTGAGGAGCAGAAGCCCAAACGTTGAGTTTGGGCTTTTATATTTTTACGTAACACCCTATTATCTTTTAATCACAAAAAAGTTGCAATAGGGCTTGCAAGATTTAAAAGGAGCAACTATATTTGCACCGCACTTACGAAAACGAGGTGATATAAAATTCCTCAATAGCTCAGTCGGTTAGAGCACCTGACTGTTAATCAGGGGGTCCTAGGTTCAAGTCCTAGTTGAGGAGCAAAAGGCGTCGGAAACGGCGCCTTTTTTGTTTTTAACAGATTGCACTTTCAATAATAAGAAAAGGCCCGCTGTTGCGGGCCTTTTCTTATTATTGAAAACTCTAAACAACCTAAAGAATAAGCATAGCATCCCCATAGGTTCCAAAACGATACTTCTCTTTTAGCGCAATTTCGTAAGCCTCAAAAAGGAAGTCGTAGCCTGCGAAAGCCGAAACCATCATAAGCAGCGTCGACAATGGCAGGTGGAAGTTGGTGACCATGCTAGTTGGCACCGAAAAATCGTAAGGAGGGAAAATAAACTTATTCGTCCATCCATCGTAAGGTTTTAGGTGGCCATTAGTGGCAACCGAACTTTCGAGGGTTCTAAGAACAGTTGTTCCTACCGCACAAACATTTTTCCTTGCAACCTTTGCCCTATTTATGATGCCCACAGCCTCTTCGGGAATGATGATCTGCTCAGAATCCATCTTATGCTTGGTAAGATCTTCCACATCTACCGTACGAAAGTTCCCAAGACCTACGTGAAGAGTAATCTCTGCAAAGTCAATACCCTTTATCTCCATACGTTTCATAAGCTCGCGGCTAAAGTGTAGCCCCGCCGTTGGAGCAGCAACAGCCCCCTCGTGCTTTGCAAATATGGTTTGATAACGGTCTGCATCTTCAGGAACCACCTCTTTACGCACCCACTTGGGAAGCGGAGTTTCACCCAACTTGTAGAGCACATCCTTAAACTCCTCATAGTTTCCATCAAAAAGAAACCGAAGAGTTCTTCCTCTGGATGTAGTATTATCAATCACTTCGGCAACCAACAGTTCGTCATCACCGAAATAGAGCTTGTTACCAATGCGGATCTTGCGAGCGGGGTCTACCAGAACATCCCACAGGCGTTGTTCACGATTCAACTCGCGAAGCAGGAACACCTCTATTTGAGCACCTGTCTTCTCCTTATTGCCGTACAAACGAGCAGGAAACACTTTGGTGTTGTTAAAAACCATGACGTCGCCATCGTCGAAATAGTCAACTAAATCCTTAAAAACCTTATGTTCAATAGTTTTTTCTTTTCTATTGAGCACCATCAACCTTGATTCATCACGATTCGGGGTTGGAAATTTGGCGATTAAATCGGCCGGCAGATCAAATTTGTATTGCGAAAGCTTCATTAGTGATACTTTATATGATACGGTGAGCACCCTTTGTACGGCTCAGATTCGTGTTTGTTTCAATTCATCGAATATTTTTTCGATTTTTTCCATAGAATAAGCATCCTCAACCCGAAAATGGCCACTGGTAGTTCTGCGCAACCCAGTAAGGTGCGCTCCACTATTGAGGGCTAGGCCAAGATCGCGAGCTAGTGAGCGAATATAGGTCCCCTTACTGCACCTAACCAAAAAATCGGCCACAGGAGCATTGTATTGGAGCAGTTTCATCTCATGAATGGTAATGCGATGAGGCTTCAGTTCCATGTCGGAGCCTTCACGGGCAAGTTCGTAAGCACGAATCCCGTCCACCAACTTCGCCGAGAAAAGAGGTG
>RRZU010965501.1_pt1 | contig 14435 bp, 17 predicted proteins | sample 2165561 | NCBI WGS metagenome assembly RRZU01 (sample SAMN10456909, study PRJNA506462) | wastewater metagenome | isolation source: wastewater sludge | place: USA: Moscow, Idaho
AGAAACAGGAAGAAGAGAATAACGACAACTCACAAAATAATACTGACCAAAATACAATATCTCCCGAAGATATAACAGCTCCTAATACTGGGTATAAAGAAAGTCTCTACGAAGGTCTAGCACAAAAACATGCCTAAGCTTAAAACCACAAACCAAACTAAAAAAGGTTTCACAATAATAGAAGTAGTCCTAGTCCTAGCAATAGCAGGCCTAATATTCCTAATGGTATTCATAGCACTACCAGCACTATAAAGAAACCAACGAGATACTCAGAGGAAGAATGATATGAGCAGACTAAAGACTGCGATTGATAATTATAAGAGTAACAATAAAGGACAGCTACCTACACGTGCAAATTTTAACGATTTTATAGTCAGCTATTTAAAAAATAATGGGGACAATTTTAAAACTCCGACCGGAGGTGACTACGAAATAATTCTTAGGCTTAATTATAACCAAAACGATATTGGTTGGAAATCAACACAAGTAATAGCTAAAGAAGCGGGCGTTTATTTAACAGCTAGCATGAGGTGTGACTCTGAGGTAAAAGTTCTTGCAAATGGTCCAAGTAATTACACGATACAGACAATGCTTGAAGGCGGCGGAGCATACTGTATTGACGGCTGATATTGTGCTAGACCGAATGTTATGATTTTACCATAAGTCACCATATCTATTTTGGGCAGCAGATATAATTTTGTATATTTAAACTATAATGATAAAATATATTTATGAAGAAAAACGCAAAAGTCTTATGGATTGACCTTGAAATGACTGGCCTTGACCCAGAGCATGACCGTATTTTAGAGGTAGCCGCGATTGCCACTGATTGGGATTTTAATGAAGTCGCCACATTTGAGTCGGCGGTTAAGGTTGATGAAGAACTAGTTAAGAAACGCATGGTTGGTAAATTCTGGGAAGAATTTACTGAATCTCGAGATGGCCTAATCAAACAAAATTTGGTTGCCATTGACAATGCAGAAGCTGTTGAAGCCAAATTAATTGATTTTGTCAAACAAAATTTTGCTCAAGAACTTGAGAAAGATGAGAAGATTCTACTTGGCGGAAATTCAATTCATCAAGACAGACGATTCATTCGCAACGAGTGGCCAAAACTAGACAAAATGCTGCATTATAGAATGCTAGATGTTTCGGCTTGGAAGGTCGTAATGAACGGCAAATTTAAGCGCGTTTTTGCAAAGCCCGAAGATCATCGAGCGCTGGATGACATTCGCGGGTCAATTATGGAATTAGAATTTTATTTAAAAAAGGTAAAGAAATGACACAATCAGAGATAGAACATTTTTTGCTCGGCCTTGAAGGCGCAGAAGTGCGAATTGATGAAAAACGCAATTTAAAAATATATGAAATTAATTTTGAGAAATTGATTAATTTCTGGCAAAAAAAGTTAGACAAAGGTGATCTGGGGGATTTTGAAGAGCGCACTGGTTTGAATGTTCTCGCACGAGTTGAGCAACAGGGAACGGAACCAGCAATTTTTGCGATTATACACAACGATAGCTCGCCACTACAGGTTGAGATGAAAACCGGTTCTCATCTAGCTAAACTACTAAGAGAAAGAAACGAAAGTGTTGTGCCGAGTAAACTTATGAGCGAACGCGAATGGAATATGATTATTGGTTTTGGCCAAGTTCAGCCAAGTGAAGTTATTGATTTATTAAGGCTCAGCTATCGTCTCGTATCTGAAAGGTAGTGGTGGGCAACCAGACTCAAATTAAACAGATTAACATTCTTAATTATTTTTTATTTGGCTGTTTTTTAGTTTTTCTAGGTTTGATATCATACAATTCTGGTCAAAATGGTATCAAGAATAGTTTTAATATTATTGGTGTGGCATTTTTAGCTCTTGGTTTTTCGCATATAATTAGGGCCGTTGTTAAAAGAGTCGGTAATAAGCCTAATGTTAAAGTTGTTGTTTCTCTGCAAAACGCTATGATTAATTTATTGTTTGGGCTAACGATACTTAGCTTAAGGCGAGTCGACGTTTTTATTTTTAGTTTTATTTGCGCGATTTATATATTATTTATTGGTATGACAAAGCTTACTGGCTATATTCTATATAAAGGAAGCGAAGATAAATTTAATTTTGTTAATTTGATTTTCTATTTTATATATACAATTTGTGGTATAGGACTACTTTTCGCGCCAAACTATTATGTAGATTATCTAGTGAAAGTAATCGCAGTTTGGTTAATTTTATACGGTATATCATACTGGTTTTACTGCATTAACGAACTTATTACTAGTGATCAAAAAGATTCAGTTAAGCGAAAAATCAGGTTGCCTCTGCCCGTTTTTATTGCGGCTATAGTCCCAGATATTGTTTTAAATAATATCAATAAATTTTTTGAGTTAAGAAGTCCAGATGCAAAAATAAATCAAACTAAAATTATTGGTCGACCAGATTTAGAAGTTCTGATACATTTATCACCAAAAGGTTTTAATAGGATGGGGCATGTTGATATAGCTTATAAAGGTGAGATTATTGCGTATGGTAATTATGATGAATCGAGTAGTCGTTTCTTTGATATGGTCGGCGATGGAGTATTATTTTTTGCTGATAAAAGAAAATATGTACCGCTAGCTATCAAGGCGAGCCAGAAGACTCTAGTTAGCTTTGGGTTAAAACTAAATAAAAACCAAAAACAGGCGTTTGAACGAAAACTCGATGAAATTAAAAATAGTTTGTACGAATGGACGCCAGATTCATCTAAAACCGCAAACTATTCAAGCAAGCTTAAAAGCCAAGCTAAGGCAAAATTTTTTAAATTTAAAAAAGGAAAATTTAAAAACTACTTTGTTCTGGGCACGAACTGTGTGCTTTTAGCGGATCAGCTGATCGGTGTTGCTGGGCTAGATATTGTGAAGATAAATGGCATAATTACACCTGGTAGCTATTACGACTGTCTTAATCAAGAGTTCTACTCAAGAAATAATTTAGTTGTTTCTAGAAAAATATATAGATGAACTTGAAAATAGATTTAAAACCATGTTATAATCATAAGTAATATGCAGCCACAACAAAATTCTAATCAGAATCCATACACAATCGATTATTTGAATCAAATAGCGCCTAAAAAATCTAGCTCATTTTTTGATAAGCGAATGAAGATATTAGCAGGTGTTTTGGCTATAGCTTTAATTGCGGGCGTCTGGATGCTTCTATCAAGTGGCGGTAGTGAATCAAGTAATCAATCATTGCTAAGAACTTATTTACGAATTCAGAAAACTAACGATATTTCAAAGAGTTATCAAAATAAGATTAAAAACTCTGATTTATCGGCGATTAATTCTGGCTTAAGTGTCAGCTTATCTTCCGATGAAGCAAAATTAAAATCGCAGCTTGAGTCGGCTGGAGTAAAAATTCCTTCGACCGAGAAAGAAAAGGCTGCTTCTAAAATTGTAGCTGAAGTAGATAAAGAGGCCGAAGAGCTAGACTCGACCTTAGATGATGCGTTTCTCAACGCTGTGCTGGATCGTACTTATACGCGTGAAATGAATTACCGTTTAGGGGTTATAAATAGTTCAATTAAGGGTGTTAAAGCAAAAACTAAATCCAAGTCAACGATTGAAGCCCTAGATAACATTTCTCAAAATCTAGAAACATCAATGCAACAGTTTAGCGATTATTCTCAATCCGATAAATAGATTGGTCAAATCACCTTTATCTGTGGTAAAATGGGTTTATGAATGATGCCAGAGATGAGATTCGCGCACGCATAAATTTAGAAGATTTAGTCAGTGAATACGTAGAACTGAAGCGTGCTGGGAGAAATTTCAAGGCGCTTAGCCCATGGACGAACGAGCGAACGCCCAGTTTTGTGGTGAGCCCAGATAAGCAAATTTGGCACGACTTTTCATCTGGTAAGGGTGGGGACATTTTTGGTTTTATCATGGAAGTCGAAGGGATGTCTTTTCGAGAAGCTTTAGGGTTTTTAGCTAGAAAAGCCGGCGTTGAATTAAAAAACTATGATTCTAAGCAGTCGGCAGAGAATGCCAAGAGAAGAAAGCGTTTATATGGGGCACTATCGGCAGCGGTGCATTTTTACCAACATTCTTTAATTAGGGATAAAAATGCCTTAAATTATGTATTTAAGGATAGGAAAATGAGCAAAGAGATTGTTACTGAATTTCAAATTGGGTATGCATCTAGCGGTAGGCAAACTTTAACTGATTATTTAACCCAAAAAGGTTTTTCTAGACAAGAGATAAATGCTGCGGGTTTACTGAATAGGTTCGGCGGCGACATCTTTAACGGCCGGATGATGATTCCGCTTCAAGATCCGAGTGGGTCAACGATCGGCTTTACGGGTAGGATTTTAAGCGATGAGCCAAATTCGCCTAAATATCTAAACACTCCTCAAACGATGCTTTATGATAAATCGCGGCATGTATTTGGACTTTCTCAAGCTAAACAGTCCATTCGTAAAAATAATTTTGTTGTCGTGGTTGAGGGCAACATGGATGTTATTGCAAGCCATCAGGTTGATGTTAAAAATGTTGTAGCTACCGCGGGAACCGCAATAACAGCTCAGCATTTAAAATCAATATCCAAATACACTAATGATATTCGTCTATGCTTTGACGCTGATGCGGCTGGAGTAAACGCTACTGAGCGCGCAATTGTATTAGCTCAAGCTGTTGGTGCGGACATATCAATTATAAGCCTTGATCAGAGCGCTGGAGCTGCTAAAGATCCAGATGAGCTTATCCAAAAGGATGTAAAACTATGGCAAAAAAGTATTGCAAATCCTAAAGCCGCAGTTGATTGGGTATTAGATCAATACGAAACGCGGCTTGATATAAAAACTGCCACGGGTAAACGTGAGTTTTCTACAGCCGCCTTAAAGCTTGTGCAGAATTTGAATGATCCGGTCGAAAAAGAACACTACCTAGATGAAGTTTCGAGACGTATTGGATCTTCGAGGCAGGCTTTGATGGCAAAATTTAGAAATGAAAAGCCAAAACTACCCCCCAAAAAGCATACTAAAATTGAAAAAACATCATCTAAAATGTATCAACAAGACTTTTTATATGAAGATGACCTGCTTGCATTAGCACTAGTCTATAGCGAGTCGGCCGAGCTAATTAAAGAGCTGCCAAAAGATAGTCTAAATTCTGATCAAAAAAACCAGATCTTACAAATTCTTCAAACTAATAACAGGCAAGAGTTGAAAAAAAATGAAAATTATGTTAAAATCTTGTTATTGAAAGCGGATGAACGGTATGACGGCTGGAAGCAGAACGAAGTCGTAAATGAAATTAAACGTTTAGTCCAGAAAGTGAAAATCCAACACATAACAAAACAAAAAGAGACTCTACAGGATAAGCTTAAAGATGCCGAAATTCAAGGTGAAGACGAACTTGCCCGAGACATATTATTAAAAATTACGAAGTTAAATAAGGAGATAAATAGTGGCAAAATCTAAAAAGAACGATAAAGTGCTAGAAGAAGTAGTCGACGATAACGGAGTTGTCGATGCGACTGTAGTTCTATCTAGTACTGAAGAAGAACCAGATCCAGTCGCCTTAATTAAAGAGGAAGAAGATCTAACTGATGAAGATCTTGCAACTGGCAATTATGTTGACGATATCTCTGATGATAGCGTGAGGATGTACTTGCGTGAAATTGGTAAGATTCCACTTCTTACTCACGAAGAAGAACTGCGTTTAGCAAAAAAATCCGTTGAAGGCGATCGCAGAGCTAAAGATAAAATGGCTGAAGCAAATATGCGTTTAGTAGTATCAATTGCTAAAAGATATTCTGGCCGCGGCTTAGATTTGCTTGATTTAATTCAAGAAGGTAACACTGGTTTGCTACGGGCAGTCGACAAATTTGATCCAGAAAAAGGCTTTAAATTTTCAACTTATGCTACGTGGTGGATTCGCCAGGCGATCACTAGGGCGATTGCCGATCAAGCTCGTACGATTAGAATTCCAGTTCATATGGTGGAGACAATTAATAAATTGATGCGAACTCAGCGTCGAATGACCCAAGAACTTAACCGTGAGCCGACTGTTGAAGAGCTTGCTAAAGAACTTGAAATGGAAGTTGAAAAAGTCGAATACGTGATGAAAATTAAACAAGACATTACATCTCTAGATGCCGGTGTTGGACGCGATGGTGATGATGGTGAAGATTCAACCTTAGGTGATTTTATCGAAGATGAAGACACTGCTAGTCCAGAAGATTCAGCTTCAAACCAACTACTTAAAGAGCAAGTTCGTGAGGTTCTATCTAGTCTTAGCGACCGCGAGCAAAAGATTATCAAAATGCGCTTTGGTCTTGATGGCACAAAAAGCCATACACTTGAAGAAGTTGGTCTAGAGTTCGCAGTTACTCGTGAGCGTATCCGCCAAATCGAAGCGAAGGCTTTAATGAAGTTACGTAAGCATAAAGATTCTAAAAAATTACACGAATATTTAGACTAATAGTGGGCGAGAGGAAATACTTATGAAAAATAAACTAATCAGAATTGCGCCAATTTTACTAATAATAGTTATTGCAGTCCTTGCGATTGCCGCACTTGTTAGCCTTGGGCAAATGTTCTTTAATGGTGGAGATAATCAAAATAAGGCTCAAGTTTCTGAAACGGAGACTGCTAGCGACAACTTACTTAAAAATGATGTTAGCCGAAGCGTAAAAATGATTGTTCGTGGACCGATCGTGGCTGATGAGAATTTTAGATCGTATACTGTTGAAGTTACACCTTCGGCTAGAACTCTTACGACTTACAAAGGCTATCTTGGTGACGTGATTGATCAAGTTAAACTAGATAATAATGCAAAATCTTACGATGAATTTATTCATGCGCTTGATAAGGCAAACATGATGAAGGGTACAGCGTTAACTGGTGAAGAAGATAACATGCTAGGCGTCTGTGCGACGGGTCATCTTTACGACTTTGCGATCTTAAAAGATAATAATGTTGAAAAGCATCTTTGGACTTCGACTTGTTCTGGGTCAAAAGGCTCGCTTGAGGCAAATGTAAGACAATTGCAAAATCTATTTATTGTTCAAATTCCAAACAATAATCAAATCGTTAACGACCTTGGAATGGCAAATATCTAGTTGATGCCAAAAGCATTAATTTTTGATTGTTTTGGTGTTCTTGTTGAGCCAAGTCTAGGCTATTTAAAGAGCCTTGCTGAAACTACAGAGCAGTCTCAGCAAGTTTCGGATTTTAATCTTCAAGCAGACCTTGGTTATATTTCTAGGCAAACCTTACTAGAAAATCTTAGTCAGGTTTTAGATATTCCGGCGGATGAGGTTTGGGCAATTATGCAACAACGGCGTTTAAAGATGCCAAAAACAATTGATTTTTTATTATCAAAAAAGGCTAATGGGTCGAAAATCGGACTTTTAAGTAATGTCGCACAAGATACCTTAGAGACGATATTTCCTAAAGATGAGCTCGATGCTATGTTTGATGAAATGATTTTATCTTATGATACTCACTTAGTTAAGCCTGACCCGAAAATATATTTATTGATGGCTGATAAACTCGGAGTTGATCCAAGCCGATGTGTAATGATTGACGACGCGGTAGAAAATATTACTGGCGCTAAGTCTTCTGGTATGCAAGGGGTTGTTTTTAAAGATGTTGATCAACTCGAGTCTGACCTTTCAAAACTCGGTTTTTAGGTTATTAAGACTACTATTTATGGGCTGTGTTTTATGATATAATTTAAGTATATGCCAGAGTTACCAGAAGTTGAAACTGTTGTTCGAGGATTAAACCGTCTAATCGTAAAAAAGAAAATTACGGCCGTTCGCCACGATTGGCCAAAAAGTTTTCCAAACTCACCAAGTTCGGTTGATGTTTTTATGATAGGCTCCGAGATTAAACAAGTCCGCCGGCGCGCAAAAGTTATCATAATCGACCTTACGAGCGACTATTCTTTAGTGGTGCATTTAAAAATGACTGGTCAGATGGTTTATCGTGGAGAAGAGAACTGGGGCGCCGGCCATCCGAGTGAGGATTTTCTAGCTGATCTTCCAAACAGATCAACACGAGTCGAAATAGATTTCGCTGATAAAAGTCGGCTGTTTTTTAATGATCAAAGAAAATTTGGTTGGATGAAATTACTACCAACAGTTGAAGTTGAAAATTTACCTTTTTTCCAGAAAGTCGGCCCTGAACCACTTGAAGATTCGTTTACGGAAACTGAGTTTGAAGGTAGATTTGTGCGCAAACGAAGAAGTGTGATTAAGGCGGCTCTATTAGATCAGACTGTGATTGCTGGGGTTGGTAATATATATGCCGATGAAGCTTTATGGCGAGCAAAAATTCATCCAGAAACTAGAGTGGCGGCACTTAATCGTGAAGATTTTACGAATTTATACGAAGCCGTTAGGTTTGTGATGACCTTGTCTATTCAAAAAGGTGGTAGTACTGCTCGAAATTATGTTCACGCCGATGGTAGTAAGGGTAATTATTTAGATTACGCGGCAGTCTTTAGAAAAGAAGATACCTTATGTCCGCGATGCGGAACTGAAATTATAAAAATCAGAGTTGCTGGTCGAGGAACCCATCTTTGTCCTCATTGCCAAAAAATAAAAGAGCCAATTCATGAATAATTATGCTGGTAGGGCTATAATAATATTTGGCGATAATTCTTATGAGCGCTCTTTAGAGCTTGCGAAAATCACTCAGCAAGCAGAGAGAGAAGACTATTTGATTGAAAAGATTAATAGCGAAATACTGAACCTAAATGACATCCCGAGTTTATTCAGTGGGTTAAGTATTCTATCTGAAAAAAGAGTACTAATAATTAAAAATTTAAGCGAGAATAAAGAGATTTGGCTGCGTTTGCCAGATTTATTATTACAATTATCAAGCGAAGTTATACTAGTAGATATTGAAGATAAACTAGACAAACGAACGAAATTATTTAAAAATATCGCGGCAATTACCGATATTAGGGAGTTCAAAAGTCTTACGATTAAAGACGAAGGCGTTCTAGCTGAGAGGTCGAGATCTCTCGCCGAAAAACAAGGTCTGGATTTAAGCTTAAAAGATGCGAAATTCCTTGTTTCGTGGGTGGGCGTAAATGAGTGGAAGGTTAAGTCGGCCATTGATCGACTGGCTTTAATCGGCGCTGTTAATCGTCAGGCGATTGAAGAGTATATCCCTCAAACAATTGAGCAAAATGTATTTGGTATTTTTGAATCGGCTATGAACGGTCGCTCTATTGATATCGTGAAATCCATCAAGAAACTAAGCATAAGTGATAGTACTGATGAGGCATATCAATTTTTTGGTTTAATTACGTCTCAATTTTTCAACTTATGGGCGCTTAAAACGGGTCTTTGGTTGGGCAAAACCACACCAACAATAGCAAAAAATATTGGAGCAAATGCCTGGGCGATGTCAAAAATGGAGCCACTCGCACGAAAGTGCTCGCAAGATGATCTTAGATATATAGCTAGAAGCTTTAATGAAACAGACGAAAGCTTAAAATCCTCATTTGGATCGGCCTGGGATTTAATCGAAAGTCTACTTTTAAAAATATCTGCTCGAATGTCTAATTACTAGAGTTAAGTTTTTTGCAAAAAACCACAAATTATGCTAAAATTAAAATAATTATGGCTAAAAAAGGTAAATCGAAAAAGACTTCCAAGTCTGCGAAAAAAGCAGCATCATACAGCTTACCAGCTGGTTTTTGGTCGCAAGTTGGCGCAGTCTTTATGATTGTTTTTAGCTTCTTACTAGTGTTAAGCTGGTTTGATGTTGGTGGAAAGGCTCTTGGGTTCGTTCATCATAGTCTTCTAGATTTTGTTGGCTATACGGCTTTCTTTTTGCCGCTACTTTTAGTATTCATGGCGGTTGAAATATTTCGTAACGATGAAAATAAATTACCAAATGTAATTATAGTAGCTTCGTTGCTAAGTATTCTATGGCTTAGTGGCTTATTTGGTCTAATGCAACAGCCAAATGGCAATTTTGCTGGGGGCTTTATCGGAGAACTGGCCAATAAAGTTATGCTATCGATGGTTGATTCGGCGGTTGCAGCACTAATTTATTCAGTTCTAATATTTATAACAACTTTATTTGTGTTACGTATCTCACCTATTGTGGTTATTAAACGAGTTGCAGAGGCTCTAAAAACCGATGACTTTGCGCGCGACAATGAGAAAAACATCAAAGTTATGCGTAAGGCAGCTGAAATATCTGAATCTAAAAAGGAAAAACCGGCTAAAAATGAGTTCAAGCTAAACGCTGGAGTTGCAGTATTATCAAAAGAAGAAAAAGAAGCTAAAGAGGCAAAAACCAAAAAAGGCGGCTTGAGTAGTTTACGCGGTAGTGTAAAACAAGATAAAACGGCTGAGAACCAAGCTGCTATGTTATCTGTTAATGATCCAAATTGGCAAGCGCCAAGTCAAGACTTATTAGAGAAGGCTCAATCTCCAGCGGACGCGGGTGATGTTGAGCAAAATGCTAAGATAATTAAAGATACATTGCATGAATTTAATATTGATGTTGAGATGGAGGGCGCAAACATTGGTCCAAAAGTTACTCAATATACACTTCGACCGCCAAGTGGTGTTAAACTGACTAGAATTACTGCACTTGAAACAAACATAGCTTTAAATCTTGCTGCTCAAAGCCTACGTATAGAAGCACCGATTCCTGGCAAGCGAGCTGTCGGTATAGAAGTGCCAAATCTTCGGGCTGCTGATGTCAGGCTGTACGGTGTACTCGATTCTAAGGAGTGGAAAAAAGCCAGTGAACCGCTAAGCTTTGCTGTGGGTAAAGATATTTCTGGCGATTCTGTGGTTTGTGAGCTAAATAAAATGCCTCACCTTTTGATTGCTGGTCAAACTGGATCAGGTAAATCCGTCATGATTAATGCACTACTTACTAGCTTATTATATAGAAATTCACCAAGTGAAATGAAGCTGATTTTGGTTGACCCAAAACAAGTTGAGATGGCGCCATATGAAGACATTCCGCATCTTTTGACCCCTATTATTAACGATCCTGAGAAAACTATTTCAGCCTTGAAATGGGCAGTTAATGAGATGGAGCGGCGCTACAAATTACTCGCAGAAAACAAAATTCGTGAAATTAAAAGCTATAACCGGATGATTCGTGCTAAAGGCAAAAAGATTGAGGTTATGGATGAAGCTGGAAATCTGCAAAAACACGACGATGGTACTATGCCATATATCGTGGTAGTTATCGACGAGCTATCTGACTTAATGATGGTAGCTGCACGAGATGTTGAGGCTTTGATTGTTCGACTTGCTCAAAAAGCGCGCGCCGTGGGAATTCACTTAGTACTTGCCACTCAGCGACCAAGCGTGGACGTTATTACCGGCTTAATCAAAGCTAATGTGCCAGCTAGAATCGCCTTTACGGTTGCTAGCCAAGTAGATTCAAGAACTATTTTAGACCAAATTGGTGCAGAGAAGTTACTTGGCCAGGGTGATATGCTGATGATGACGGGAGGTATGAATAAGCCTAAGCGTGTGCAGGGTGCCTGGGTAACTGATTCTGAAGTTAATAAGATTACTGATTATCTTCGCTTGCAGAGTCCGCCACAATATAATGAAGATATTATTAGTCAGCCAGTAACTATCAGTAGTAAGGGCGGTCTTGCGATCGGTGGAGATCTGAGCGATAGCACAGATGAGACCTTTAAAGACGCAGTTAGGGTTGTAATGGAGGCTAAGAAGGCCTCAACCAGCTTGCTACAGCGACGGTTAAGGATCGGTTATGGGCGTGCTTCAAGATTGATTGATGAGATGGAGGACAAGGGAATTGTCGGTCCTCCAAATGGCTCTAAGCCGCGCGATATTCTTATTTCTAGCTTAGAAGACGTTGAATAGAGCCTTTGTGCTCTATTTTACTTGACTCCGCTTTTTTTTTTTTTTTTTAATTATAGTATGAATATACTTAAGCTTAAACCAACCGCATCTAAATATAATAACAACACTAACAATAAAGAACTATCTCCAGAATCAAACCACCATTCTACTCCAGTCCGGCGCTCTAAGGGCGCTAGCCCAGTCTTACGCACTCCAAAAAGAGTGAGTAATAGTTCTTCACAAACCGAAGCTAGACTTCAAACTAAACCAGCCTTCACAATAATAGAAGTAGTCCTAGTCCTAGCCATTGCTGGTCTAATCTTCTTAATGGTATTTATCGCTCTTCCTGCACTTCAACGTAACCAAAGAGATACGCAGCGTAAGAATGATTTAAACCAATTAAAAACTGCTATTGATAATTACAAGAGCAATAATAAGGGAAGTATACCTAGCGCAGCTACGCTAGGTGGTAATACTTCTACTGCGCTGGTGAATTCAGATTTTGGCCAGTCGTATTTAGCTCCTTATTCGTCTGATACGTTTAAAGATCCTGATGGAAACAATTATATTGCTAGGGCAGCGGTTGGTCGTTCGGCAGGCTTTAATCCGACGGATTATGGCGTGACTATATCTAGCCACTATGTGTATATATCATTAGGCGCTAAGTGTAGTGGAGAATCTTTAGTCATTACGAACGCTTCAAATAATTATGCTATTCAATATGCTCTTGAAGGGGGCGGTACATATTGTATCGATGGCTAGTATAGATTTATGTAATTGATTTTTATAGGTTAATCTGGTATAATCATAGTGATATTAGACTCAGTTTGTGAATGAACACAAGCTTTAACCAAAGGAGTAACATGAAGGATTACGAATTAACAGTTCTTATCCACCCAGACCTTGAGGCCGATTTAGAAAAGCCACTTGATAAGGTCCGTGGGCTTATTAAAGCAAACGGTGGTGAGATCGTAAAAGAAGACAACTGGGGTAAAAAGCGAACAGCTTACCCAATTAACGGTGAAAACTTTGCAGTTTACGTGTCAATCGACACTAAACTTCCTGCCGCTGCGCCACTAAAAATTAGCAATACTCTAAACATCACTGATGAAGTTTTGCGCTATCTTTTAGTAAAAGCAGATGAGCGAGCAAAACTAGCCGCTGCTGCAGAAAAAGAATCAGAAGAAAAATAATAATTTTTGGGATAAACGAGAGGTATAAAAATGGCATTTAACAAAGTAGTTCTACTAGGAAACCTAACAGCTGATCCAGAGCTAAGGACAACCACAGGTGGTCAGAATGTTGCGAGCTTTACGATTGCAATAAGTCGCACCTGGAACAACGCTCAAGGCGAAAAACAAGAAGAAACAAGTTTTATTAACTGTACTGCTTGGGGCAGAACTGGTGAGACTATTGCCAAATACGTCCAAAAAGGTCGTCAGCTATTAGTAAGCGGTCGCTTGCAACAACGAACTTGGCAAGACAAAGACACTGGCAAAAATCGTAGTGCGATTGATGTCATCGTTGAAGAATTTAGTTTCGTTAGTGACGGTAGTCGTGGCGGCGGATCTAGCTCAAGTTCATCGGCCTCTGCAAAAACTAACGAACCAGTAATTGATGAAATCAGTGACGATCCAATTGATCTCTCAGATATTCCATTTTAATAAGGAGCATAACCATGGCAAAAAGATTTAAGAAAGATATTCCAGAGTATTTTGACTATAAAGATGCTAAAACTTTGCAAAAATTTGTAAACATTTATGGTCAGATTGAACCAGCTACAAAAACTGGTTTAAGCGCTAAACAACAGCGTCAATTAGCAACAGCTATCAAGCGAGCACGTCATCTTGGACTAATCGCTTTCGTATCAAATTCATAGTAGAATTTGGAAGTTTTTCTCGCTTTTTATATAGGCGAGAAATTCTTGCGAATTTTAATTATATTCAAAAGGAGAAATTATGTATCAACCAACAGATTTAAAAAAGGGCGTAGTCTTCCAGATGGATGGACACCCTTATAAAGTTGTTGAATATAACCAGAAAGTGGTTGGCCGAGGCGGCAGTATTGTAAATGTAAAAATCAAGAATCTTATCACTGGCTCACTATTGCCTAAAACATTTAAAGGTCAAGACAAAGTTGAACCAGCAGAAGTAAATCTTCAGAAGGTTCAATATCTATATAATGATGGAGATGATTTTCATTTTATGGATCCAGAGACTTTTGAGCAGTTTCAATTATCTAAAGACATAATTGAAGAAGCCGCGGGATTTTTAAAAGAAGGCGAAGAGCTAAGCTTGCAGTTCTTTGACGGTAGGGTAATAAACATTGAACTTCCTAAAAACATTTTCTTAAAGGTAGTATATGCTGAAAACGTAGTTAAGGGCGATACGACGTCGAGTGTGCTTAAAGATGCTGAACTTGAAACTGGTATAACTGTTAAAGTGCCCGCATTCATCAAAGAGGGTGACGTTATCTCAGTCGATACATCAACTGGTGGATATAGAGAGCGACAAAAATAATTAAGAAAGTAGGGTGGTGGATGAAAAAGATAAGTAAAGTTTTTGAGAAGATAATTAGCTTTCTTAAAAAACACAAGAAA
>RRZU011496525.1_pt1 | contig 14435 bp, 10 predicted proteins | sample 2165561 | NCBI WGS metagenome assembly RRZU01 (sample SAMN10456909, study PRJNA506462) | wastewater metagenome | isolation source: wastewater sludge | place: USA: Moscow, Idaho
CCGTGGCGACTATCGCGGCTACACGATCGTCTCGATGCCGCCGCCAAGCTCGGGCGGCACCCACATCATCCAGATCCTCAACCTGCTGGAGCGCTACCCGCTGTCGCAGTACGGGGCAAACAGCGCACAAACCATTCACCTGCTGGCCGAGACAATGAAGCTGGCCTACGCCGACCGCGCCGAGTATCTGGGCGATCCGGCCTTCGTCACGGTACCGGTCAATGGACTGACCTCAAAGAAGTACGCCGACGATCTGGCTCGCCGCATCGACCCGGACACGGTACTGCCGGCCGACGCCATCAAACCGGGCCAGCCGCAGCCGTACGAAAGCGACCAGACGACGCACTACTCCATCGTCGATGGCAAAGGCAACGCCGTCGCAGTGACGTACACACTGAACCTGTCCTTCGGCAGCGGTATCGTCGCCAACGGCACCGGCATCCTGCTCAACAACGAGATGGACGATTTCTCAGCCAAGCCCGGCGTACCCAACGCCTACGGCCTGATCGGCGGCGAAGCCAACGCCATCCAGCCGGGCAAACGGCCACTCTCGTCAATGTCGCCGACCCTGGTCCTGAAAGACGGCAAGCCGTGGCTGGTGACCGGCAGCCCCGGCGGCGCCCGTATCATCACCACGACGTTGCAGACCATCGTCAATGCGATCGACTTCGGCATGAACCCGGCCGAAGCCGCGTCGACGCCGCGCATCCACCATCAGTGGCTACCGGACGAACTGCGCGTGGAGAAAGGGCTGAGCCCGGATACGCTGGCGATCCTTCAGAAGCAGGGATACAAGGTATCGGTCAAACCGACCATGGGCCGGACCCAAACGATCCAACTGCGCGACGACGGCCTCTACGGCTACTCAGACCCGCGCAACCCGGACGGAGCCACGATCGGGTACTGAAGGGCTCGTGAAATCGAGAGAGTCGGAACTGACCGGTCTGGATAAGAGCATCAACCTGCCCGCCCAGATATTGAGCATTCGTTAAGCTCGTGGCCAGGAAGCAACGCGCTCAGGAACGTGCGCCGTTCCTTCAACGGATGCCATCGGCGCAGAATCGCCAATTACTTCCGCACAATCCCTGAAACTAGAACCCCGTCGATACTTCAATGAAAGACCTGACCCCGTGGCTGCGCCCGCTTCTTAACCAGCATCAGCGACTGCGTCGTGGAAATCGTTCTCATGGACGATAAGCAACCGACAGCCAGACTTGCGAAGCTCAACCGCCTTCTCAACTTTACGACCGTAACACGCATACGCCCAGCATGGATTTCCATCAGCTCCGATGACCAAGTACCGCACATCCTTTGTGACTGAAGCAGCTACGACACCTCCAAGCCTCTGGACCACGGCAGAAAGTGAAGCGCGCGAATAGCGAGACGATGCACCGGTGAAGCAAAACTTCGATCCTTCAAACTCAATTTCCGGGCAGACCGCGCACAAGCCGGAAATCGTCCCAGCCTCGTTAACCAGCGGATTGACAATTGTCCGGTCGTCAAGGACTGCCACGAACTCTGAAAAGAAGCTCTTGAGCAATGCTTGCTCCTGATCGTCGATCCTTTTGTCCTTCAGCACACCAAGAATCAAGCTGTCTAGTTCGTCATACGGCCAGCAAGTCTTAAGGTGCTCGTGCTCTTGGAGCCAAGACGACAAACCACCCAGTTCCTCTTCGGTCACGCGGCCATCTGCGATGATCCCACCCAACATTGCATGCAGTCTCTGAAGATCCGACGTCGTCTTGTCAAAGAATTCACTCGAACGGAGTCGCTCACACAACCACACGATATCCTCACGCTCATCCTTGGTAAGCACACCGTCAGCAAGCGCAAGCTGAACCGCAGGCATCAACTCGCTGTATGGGTGGCTATTTTGGACGTCCGCATGATCCTCGAGCCACATACTCAGGAATCGGATTTCAGACTCCTCAATCGAACCGTCGATGGCGATCCCTTCGACAAGCCCCAGGAGTGAATTAACCGACTTCTCCAACCGAGAGCGAGAGGTAAACTTCAAATACGGACGATGATCTGGATGCATCGCACGATCCTTTGATGAAGGGAGATATTGCACGATTGTTGCCTGATGCCAATCGACTGGTCAAGGACATCGGTGGACGCGGGACTGTATAGAAAAGTGCGATCTACAAAACTCCACGCGCAAAATCGAACGGCGCTGTACGAGCCACATCGCATGGATCATTAAGCGCCGTTCGGCAATCCCTCTATTAAACGACTCAGATAAGCAACTGGAGAAGGGTCACACCACGCCCGCGCGCTCCAGCATCGCATGCAACAACACATTGCATCCTGCGGCGATCTCCTCCGGCTTCGTATCCTCGATCTCGTTATGGCTGATGCCGTCCTTGCAGGGGATGAAGATCATGCCGGCTTCGCAGAGTTGGGCCATATATACCGCGTCGTGGCCGGCGCCGGAGACGGCGGGCATTGAGGAGTAGCCGAGCTTGTCGGCGGCGCGCTGGACGGCGGCGATGCAGTTGGGGTGGAAGGGTTGCGCCGGGTATTGCGAGACGAGTTCTAGCTGGATGTCGAGTCCGGTTTCGGCGGCCAGCGCGGCGGCGTATTTGCGGATCTCGGCGTCCATTTCGTCGACCAGCGCGTCGGTCGAGTTGCGCAGGTCGATCGAGAATTTCACCGTGCCGGGGATGACGTTGCGGCTGTTCGGATGCACCTGCACCATGCCGACTGTGCCGCGCCCATGCGGCTGGTAGCGGTTCGCCAGCGCGACAACTTCCTGCATCAGGCGCGTCGAAACCTGCAGCGCGTCCTTGCGCACGGCCATCGGCGTCGGGCCGGCGTGCGCTTCCATGCCGGTCACCGTGCAGTCGTACCAGCGGATGCCGAGCACGGCCTGGACGACGCCGATCGTCTTGGCGTTGGCTTCGAGCACCGGCCCCTGCTCGATGTGCGCTTCGAAGTAGGCGCCCATCGGGTGCTGACCCGGCACTTCGCTGCCGATGTAGCCGATCTTCTCAAGCTCATCGAAGACGCTCTTGCCCTCGATGTCCTTGGCGGCGTAGGCGTGTTCGAGCGTGAAGGCGCCGCGAAAGACGCCGGAGCCCATCATCACCGGAACAAAGCGCGAGCCTTCCTCGTTGGTCCAGAAGGCGACCTCGATCGGCGCTTCGGTTTCGATGCCGTGGTCGTTGAGCGTGCGGATGACTTCCAGCCCGGCGAGCACGCCGAAGTTGCCGTCGAACTTGCCGCCGGTCGGCTGCGTGTCGATGTGGCTGCCGGCGACGACCGGCGGCAGCGCATTGTTACGCCCCGGCCGCCGCATGAAGACGTTGCCGATCTGGTCGACGGTGACCGACAACCCGGCCATGCGCGCCCAGCCGACGACGAGATCGCGTCCCTTGCCGTCGAGTTCAGTCAGCGCGAGGCGGCAGACGCCACCCTTCTTGGTCGCGCCGATCTGGGCGAGGTCCATCAGCGAGCCCCACAGCCGGTCGCCGTCGATGCGTAGATCGTCCACTTCACGCTTCGTTTTCATGTCCATGATGCTCTCCTTCAGTCATCCATTTCAGTTCAGTTCTTAACCACAACGACACAACGCGCACAACGAGAGGCTTTCGTTTTTCTCTCTCTCGGTCTCTTCGTTGTGTTCGTTGCGTCCGTTGTGATTAATGGCAGTTTCCCAACTCAGCGCGCCACCGCCGTCGGCGCCAGCACCTGTGCGCGCTTGGCCGCGGCCTTGAAGTTGGCGTTGAACGGTGGACGCTTGATGTAGCGGCCAGCACCAGCGACGGCACGAAGGTCGCCGTTGATCCACACCAGATTGCCCTGACTGATCGTGTGCGACGGAATGCCGGTGATCGTGCGCCCTTCGAAAATGTTGAAATCGCCCTTCGAGTGCTGCGTCTTGGCCGACAGCGTCTTCGTGCCGGCCGGGTCCCAAATCGCGATGTCGGCGTCGGCGCCGACGGCGATGCAGCCCTTGCGCGGATACAGGTTGAACAGCTTTGCCGAGTTGGCCGAGGTGATCGACACCCACTCGCTCGGCGTCAGACGCCCGCTATTGACGCCCGCATCCCAAAGGACGGCCATGCGTTCCTCGACGCCGCCGGTGCCGTTCGGAATCTTGGCGAAGTTATCGGCACCCATCGCCTTTTGCGCAGCACAGAAGGTGCAGTGGTCGGTCGCCGTCGTGTGCAGCTGGCCGGATTGCAGGCCGCGCCAGAGCGCTTCCTGGTGATGCTTTTCGCGGAACGGCGGGCTCATTACGTGCGCGGCGGCAGTGGCGAAATCGGGATGACGATAGACGCTGTCGTCGACCACCAGATGACCGGCGAGCACTTCGCCATACACGCGCTGGCCGCGCGCCCGGGCGCGGGCGATGGCTTCGGCCGACTCCTGACATGACACATGCACGATGTAGATCGGCACGCCGAGCACGTCGGCGATGGCGATGGCGCGGTTGGCCGCTTCGCCCTCGACCATCGGCGGACGCGAGAGCGGGTGCCCTTCCGGCCCGGTGATGCCCATCTTGGCGACTTCCTGCTGCAGCAGATAAACGAGTTCACCGTTCTCCGCATGAACGGTCGGCATGGCGCCGAGTTCGAGCGCGCGCTTGAAGCTGTTCACCAGCGTCTCGTCGTCGGCCATGATCGCGTTCTTGTAGGCCATGAAGTGCTTGAAGCTGTTCACGCCCTCGTCATTGACCAGCGTGCCCATGTCCTGCCGCACGCTGTCGTCCCACCACGTGATCGCGACGTGGAAGCCGTAGTCGGACGCCGCCTTCTCGGCCCAGCCGCGCCATGTCTTGTACGCCTCCATGAGCGGCTGTTGCGGGTTGGGGATGACGAAGTCGATGATGCTCGTCGTCCCGCCGGCCAGCGCCGCCGCCGTGCCGGAGAAGAAGTCGTCCATCGTCACCGTGCCCATGAAGGGCAGTTGCATGTGCGTGTGCGGATCGATGCCGCCGGGCACGACGTATTGTCCGCTGGCATCGACTTCTTGCGTACCGGCGGGGGCCAAGCTCGCGGCATCATCACCGACCGCCGCGATCACGCCATCGACGCACAGCACGTCGGCCTTGAACTCGCGGTCGGCATTCACCACCGTTCCGCCCTGAATCAGAATGCTCTTGCTCATGGCACCAACCTCCGACTATTTGAAATGGAAAAACAAAGACCTTTTAACCACGACGGTCGCAACGAACATGCCGCGAAGCCAATCCAGTAGGACAACGTAAAAATCAAACATGATTTTCTTCAGGATGGTTTTCGTTGTGCCCGTTGTGCTCGTTGTGGTTAATCGCTTTCAACTCATCTGCGGGAACGCGAACTCCGGCCCCTTGGCGACGCTGCTGTCCGGCCAGCGCTGCATGACGGCTTTCTGTCGCGTGTAGAAGCGCACGCCTTCCGGGCCGTAGGCGTGGTGATCGCCGAACAGGCTGCGCTTCCAGCCACCGAAGCTGGAGAACGCCATTGGCACTGGCAGCGGCACGTTGATGCCGACCATGCCGACCTTGATGTGGCGCGTGAACTCGCGGGCAACGCCGCCGTCGCGTGTGTAGATGGCGACGCCGTTGCCGAACTCGTGGTCGTTGATCAGCTTCACTGCCGTCGGCAGATCGGGCACGCGAACGACGCAGAGCACCGGGCCGAAGATTTCCTCGCGATAGACGACCATCTCCGGGGTCACGTGATCGAGCAGCGTCGGGCCGACGAAGTAGCCTTCCTCGAAACCCGCCACCTTGATCGCGCGCCCATCGACGACAGCGGTAGCACCTTCGCCGACGCCCTCGCCGATCAGTCGCTTGATGCGTTCGCACGCCTGTGCGGTGATCACCGGCCCCATCTCGACCTTGTCCTGATGGCCTTCGCCGACTTTCAGCTTGGCCGTGCGGCTTGCAAGTGCTTCCACCAGCGTATCGGCGACATTGCCGACCGCCAGCGCGACCGAGATCGCCATGCAGCGCTCACCCGCCGCGCCGAAGGCAGCACCGACCAGCGCATCGGCGGCCTGTTCGACGTCGGCGTCCGGCATCACCACGAGGTGATTCTTCGCGCCGCCGAGCGCCTGAACGCGCTTGCCAGCGTTAGTGCCATTGGCGTAGATCGACTGCGCGACCGGCGTGGAGCCGACGAAGCTCACCGCTTCGATACCGGGATGCTTGAGGATCGCTTCGACCACCGTGCGGTCGCCCTGCACGACGTTGAATACGCCATCCGGCAGACCGGCTTCCTTGAGCCATTCGGCCATCATCAGGCTGGCCGACGGATCACGCTCGGACGGTTTGAGGATGAAGGTATTGCCGCAGGCGATCGCCAGCGGGAACATCCATAGCGGGACCATCGCCGGGAAATTGAACGGCGTTATTCCCGCGACGACGCCGAGTGGCTGCCGCATCGCCCAGGCGTCGATGCCGGTCGACACCTGATCGCTGAAGTCGCCCTTCAACATCTGCGGGATGCCGGTGGCGAATTCAATGTTCTCGATGCCGCGTGCGACTTCGCCCATCGCGTCGGGGAAGGTCTTGCCGTGTTCGCGCACGAGGCAGGCGGCGAGCGCCTCGGCGTTGGCCTGCACGATGGCAAGGAATTTGTACATCACCCGCGCCCGAGCCAGCGGCGGCCGGTTCGACCAGGCCGGAAAGGCCGCTGTCGCGCTGGCGATGGCCGCCTCCAGGTCGTCGGTCGAGCCGAGCAGCAGTTGCCCCTGCACCTTGCCGGTCGCCGGGTTGTAGATATCGACCGCGCCCACGGGCGATCCGGTGAATTTGCTGCCGTTCACCCAGTGGGCGACTTCGTAAATCAAGCTCATGGTTCTCTTTCGTTAAGCGGAAACGCGCATCGGGTTGTTCGGGTGCGTGGTCCAGTTGGCGTATTCGCCGGTGACGATCTTGCCGGTACGGGTGTCGGTCTCGCCCGGCTTTAAGCTGCGCATGCTGATGCAGTTGGGCACCGGGCAAATCGAGACGCACAGGTTGCAGCCGACGCACTCCTCTTCCTTGACCTCAAAGTGGCGTTCGCCGTCCTTCATCGCCGTGATCGCCTGGTGCGAGGTGTCTTCGCAGGCGATATGGCAGCGGCCGCACTTGATGCACAGGTCCTGATCGATCACTGCCTTGTCGACGTGGTTGAGATTGAGGTAGCGCCAGTCGCTCACCGTCTTGACGGCACTGCCCTGGAAGTCGGCGATGCTGCGGTAGCCCTTCTGGTCCATGAAGTTGGAGAGGCCGCTGATCATGTCCTCAACGATGCGGAAGCCATAGACCATCGCCGCCGTGCACACCTGCACCGTGCCGCAGCCGAGCGAAATGTATTCGGCCGCATCACGCCAGTTGGAGATGCCACCGATGCCCGAGATCGGCAGACCGAAGGTCTCCGGATCGCGCGCGATCTCGGCGACCATGTTGAGCGCGATCGGCTTCGCCGCCGGGCCGCAGTAGCCGCCGTGCGATCCCTTGCCGCTGGTGCTCGGGCTCATGATCATCGAGTCGAGGTCGACGCCCATGATCGAGTTGATCGTGTTGATCAGCGACACCGCGTCGGCGCCGCCTTTCTTCGCGGCGCGCGCCGGGAAGCGGATGTCGGTGATGTTCGGCGTGAGTTTCACGATTACCGGCAGCTTCGAATACTGCTTGCACCAGCGCGTGACCATCTCGATGTACTCGGGTACCTGGCCGACCGCCGCGCCCATGCCGCGCTCGCTCATGCCGTGGGGACAGCCGAAGTTGAGTTCGAGGCCGTCGGCGCCGGTCTGCTCGACCATTGGCAGGATGCGCTTCCACGAGTCCTCGACGCAAGGCACCATCACCGAGACGACGAGCGCGCGGTCCGGCCAGTTGCGCTTGACGCGGGCGATCTCCTCCAGATTGATGTCGAGCGGGCGGTCGGTGATCAGCTCGATGTTGTTCAGGCCATTCACATGGCGATCCGGCCCCATCAGCGTGCCGTAGCGCGGCCCGCTGACATTGACGACGGGCGGATCTTCGCCCAGCGTCTTCCACACGACGCCGCCCCAGCCTGCCTCGAAGGCGCGGACAACGTTGTATTCCTTGTCGGTCGGCGGCGCGGACGCCAGCCAGAAGGGGTTGGGACTCTTGATTCCCAGAAATTCGGTGCTTAGGTCAGCCATTTCATGTTCTCCGCAACGGGGGTTGGCATTCGGTTGTGGGGGGCTATCGCAGCCCCTGAGTAAATCCCGTCATTCCGGCGAAAGCCGGAATCCAGTGGTGTCCGTAGGGCCGTTGTGGATTCCGGCTTTCGCCGGAATGACGGATGCTGGTCATTGGGTTCTCCGTAATCTCTCCGTTGCACGCGCTTAACCGCGCAACGCCGCATCGATCGACTGCGCAGCGCGTACGCCCTGCGCGACGGCATCGACGGTGAGATCGAGTCCGCCGTAGCGGCAATCGCCGCCGGCCCAGACCTTGGCGTGCGACGTGCGTCCGTCCTCGTCGGCCCGGATTCGGCCACGTTCGAGTTCGATCGCCGCACCGACGGGCTCGTCAATGAATGACTGGCCAATCGCCTTCAGCACCATGTCGGCCGCGAGCGTGAAGGTCTCGCCGGTTTCAACCAGCCGGCCGCCTTCGCTCTTCGTCGTGGCAAATCGCACGCCGACCACGGCGCCGTCCACACCGAGAACTTCCTTCGGCGCGGCCCAGTGGCGGATCGTCACACCGTTCTTTTGCGCCCATTCCTGTTCGTAGGTCGAGGCGCTCATCGCGTCGGCACCGCGCCGATAGACGATGGTGACTTCACGTGCACCGAGCTTGCGCGACTGCACCGCCGCGTCGACGGCCGTCATGCCGCCGCCGATGACGACCACGCTGCGGCCGACCCGCACTTCGGCGAAATCCCCCGCTTGCCGGAGATCGGCGATGAAATCGACTGCGTCACGCAGGCCCACGAGTTGCGGTTCGGCGATGCCCAGCGCATTGACGCCGGCCAGCCCGAGACCGAGGAAGACGGCGTCGTAGGCAGCAACCAGTCCGTCGACGGTAATATCGCGGCCGAGCACTTGGCCGGTGCGCACTTCGATGCCGCCGATAGAGAGCAGCCAGTCGACTTCCTTCTGCGCAAAGCCGTTGGTCGTCTTGTAGCTGGCCAGTCCGTATTCGTTGAGACCACCGAGCTTCGCGCGCGCCTCGAAGAGGACGACGTCATACCCGAGCAACGTCAGCCGGTGCGCGGCGGCCAGACCGGCTGGACCGGCACCGACGACCGCGACGCGCTTCCCGGTGGCCGGCGCCCGTACGAACAACGGATCACCCGGATCGGCGAAGTAGGCGTCGGTGGCAAAGCGCTGCAGCAGACCGATCTCGACCGGCTTCGCTTCGTTGGTATTGCGCACGCAGTCGCGCTCGCACAGATTCTCGGTCGGGCAAACGCGGGCGCACATGCCGCCGAGCGGGTTGGCTTCGAGGATCGTCTCCGCCGCGCCGCGCAAGTTGCCCTGGGCAATGCGATGGATGAACTGCGGCACGTTGATGCTCGTCGGGCAGACCTGCGTGCAAGGCGCGTCGAAGCAGTAATAGCAGCGCTCGGCTTCGATCTGCGCCTGGATGGCGTTGAGCGGCGGATGTGAATCGCTGAAGCGCGCGGCGTAGTCGCAGGCTGCGAGCCGCCCGGCGACAATGCCCGGCGCGTCGATGCCGGCATCGTTCAGGGAGGTGGTTCTTTCCATGGCTAGGACTCCGTCTGTCAGTGGGGTAATGGGTTGTGGATCAGGTCTGCGCGAACGCCTTGCGGATCGCCCGGCGCAACTTCTCGCCGAGCGCCTCGATCTCGTCGCGCGTGGAAATGAAAGGCGGGCCCATGGCGATCGTGTCGGCGGTGAAGCGCAACATCAGCCCTTCCTCGATGCCGGCCTCGAAGGTGCGCAATGCGCGCAACCCGACCTTGCCCGGTATGCCTTCGAGATCGACCGCCGCGGCCAGACCGACGTTGCGGATGTCGATGACACCGGGCTCGTCCTTGAGGCCGTGGATCACGTCTTCGAGCACCGGCGCGAGTTCAGCGGCGCGCTGGATCAGACCCTCGTTCAACAACGCGTCGAGCGCGACGTGACCAACCGCCGCCGCCAGCGGGTGCCCCGAGTAGGTGTAGCCGTGGAAGAGCTCGACGGCGTACTCCGGCGCATTGACGCCCATGAAGGCCTGGTAGATTTCCTCGCGCACGATGATGCCGCCCATCGGCACCGTGCCGTTGGTGACGCCCTTGGCGAAGCAGATGATGTCGGGCGTGACGCCGAAGTAGTGCGAACCGAAGTTGGTGCCCATACGGCCGAAGCCGGTGATCACTTCGTCGAAAATGAGCAGGATGCCGTGCTTGGTGCAGATATCGCGCAGCTTCTGCAGATAACCGACCGGCGGCGCGATGACGCCGACCGAGCCCTGCATCGGCTCGACGATGACGGCGGCGATCGTTGATGCATCGTGCAGCGCGACGATGCGTTCAAGTTCGTCGGCCAGATGCGCACCCCAGGTCGGCATGCCTTTGGAGAACGCCATCTGCGAGAGGTTGTAGGTGTGCGGAAGATGATCGACGCCGGGCACCATGATCGGTCCGAACATCTTGCGGTTGGCGACCATGCCGCCGACCGACATGCCGCCGAAGCCGACGCCGTGATAGCCCTTCTCACGTCCGATGAAGCGCGTGCGCCCGCCTTCGCCGCGCAGGCGCTGATAGCCGTAGGCGACCTTCAATGCCGTATCGACCGACTCGGAACCCGAGTTTGCGAAGAACACGCGCGTCAGCCCTTCCGGCGCCATTGCTGCGATGCGCTCGGCGAGCGAGAGCGTCACCGGGTTAGCAAACTGGAAGGCCGTCGCGTAGTCGAGCGTCTTCGCCTGCTTCGCCAACGCCTCGACGATCTTCGGGTTGCCGTGTCCGAGCGGGCAACACCACAGGCCGGACAAAGCGTCGAACAGCTTGCGGCCGTCCGACAGGATGAAGTAAGCGCCCTCGGCCCCGGCGATCAGCTTCGGGTGCTCGCGGAAATAGCGATTGGGCGTAAACGGCAGCCAGTAGTTGTCCAGCCCCTGTGGCGTACCGACCTGTGCAGCGATTGATTCCGGATAGTTCATCGACAGCGCTCCTGAAACGTGGCTTGGTTCAGGAGAGCGTCCGACCGGAGGACTTCCGCACGGCATTTCCTGACCAAATGGTTAACTTTCGATTAACACTTAGCCAGTTCCGTGCCACATGCACGACCCTATGTAAAACAGTGCCTTAGCGGTGAATCAGAAGAGAAGCACGGACGATATCCGGGATTGTTTTGGTGCAGACGCGAGCTGTGCGCATCAAATTGGGGAGCACGGCGACTTCTTGTGGGAGCCCGACTCATCGGGCGATTGGCGCGGTTCTACGAAGAGACGCCGTTATCGCGCAGAAAATCTGCGCCCCGCAGGAAGTACCCTCGGGGTGCGCTCCTACCGTACGGCTGCGTCCTCAAGCCCGCACGTGCGCAGAACAACCCTGAGCACGTGCTCGGTCGCGCGCTTCTGCGCCGATGCCTTCTGCGTATCGCCACCGATGACCGCCTGAATCTGCACGTCGAAGTCGGCATAGGTCTGCGTCGCGGCCCAGAGGGTGAAGAAGAGATGCGTACTGTCGACCGGCGCCATCTTGCCCGCTTCGATCCAGCCATCAATGACGCGCGCCTTCTCGCGCACCGTGGCGCGCAGCTCGCCGCGCAGCAGTTCGCCGATCACCGGCGCGCCGTGCAGCAGTTCGTTGGCAAACACGCGCGAGGCGTCGGGGCGTGAAAACGCGAGCGCCATCTTCTTGCGCACGTAGTTCTCCAAGGCAATCCGCGGCTCGGCTTCGGCAACGATGACATCGGTGGGATCGAGCCAGTCGTGCAGCACGCGGTTGAGCACCGCGCGGTAGAGGTCGAGCTTGTTGCCGAAGTAGTAGTGCAAGTTCGGCTTCGGTACGCCGGCTTCCTCGGCGATCTGCGCCATCGTCGCACCCTCGAAGCCGGCCCGCGCGAACACGCGCTCGGCGCCGCTCAGGATCGTGGCTTCGTTGCGTTCCCAGATGCGGCTCTTGGGCGCTTCGCTGGTCTTGGCGAGGATGGCGAGGCGCTTGGGCGCGCGTGAGTTGAAGGTGGTCTTGCGCGCGGGCTTCGTGGTGTTTGGCATGGGAGCGGAGCGGTAACGGCGTGGCGGCGATTATAGTCCGTCGCCGCGCTCCGACGCCGCGCCAGCCGCCATCACAACGTAATCACGACCTTGCCGAAGTGGTTCCCCGACTGGAGGTACTTGAGCGCGGCGACCGCGTCGTCAAAGGAGAACACGCGGTCGACGACGGGCGTCATCCGGTGCAGCGCGATCGCGCGATTCATCGCCTCGAACATCGCGACCGAACCGACGTATGTGCCCTGGATCTTGATGTTCTTGTGCAGGATCGACACCGTCGACAGGTTCGCGGTGAAGCCGGTGAGCACGCCCATCAGCGAGATCGAACCGCCGACGCGTACGGCCTGCAGCGTCTTGTTCAAGGTATCCGGCCCGCCGACCTCGACGGCATGATCGGCGCCCCTGCCGTCGGTGAGGTCGAGCACGGCGTTCTGCCACTCGGGCTGCCGGCGATAGTTGATCACGTGGTAGGCACCGAGGGCGCGGGCGCGTTCAAGCTTCTCGTCGCTCGAACTGGTGAGAATGACGCGCGCGCCGGCCATCTTCGCGAACTGCAGTGCAAAGATCGAGACGCCGCCGGTGCCGAGCAACAGCACGGTATCGCCGGGCAGGATATGGCCGCCGACAAACTGCGCGTACCACGCCGTGACACCGGCGCAGGGCAGCGTCGCTGCCTCCACGAACGATAAGTGTTCGGGAATCTTCACGACGCCGGTCGCAGGCAGGGCGATCTGTTCGGCGAGCACGCCATCGACGGTGCCGCCCAGCGCACCGGCCTGCACCTCGGGCGTCATCGGGCCGCTGATCCAGTCCGGCATGAACGCGCCGGCAACGCGATCGCCGACCTTCAGCCGCGTGACGCCCTCGCCGACCGCCGTCACTACACCCGCGCCGTCCGACAACGGCACGACGCCCGTAACCTTCGGGCTGCCGTCCTGCGGACCCGAGATATTGATCACATCGCGGAAGTTGACGGCGCATGCGCGGATGTCGATGAGCACCTGCCCCGCCCTTGCGACGGGCGCCGGTCGTTCAGTCAGCCGAATCGACTCGACGGTCGTTCCGGGGATGATTTCGTACGCACGCATGGCATGACTCCTTCGTTCGCTGAATGATGACCAGCGCGATCTTAGACTGTAGATGCCTTATTAGGTAGTACGTACATTTTTGATAGCATTGAATCCAGTCAATCAGAACGCGGGAGGAACAAGGCCATGGCGCACAAGTACTGTGGGGTGACCGGTTGTGCGGTCGAAGCGACGCTCGCCGTCGTCGGCGGGCGCTGGAAGCCGGTGCTGCTGTTTCACCTTCTCGAAGGCCGCAAGCGCTTCAGCGACCTCTGCCGCGCCGTGCCCAATGCGACGCAACGCATGATCACGCTGCAACTGCGCGAGCTGGAAGCCGACGGCGTCGTCGCGCGGCATGTCTTCGCGCAAGTGCCGCCGCGCGTCGAGTACGAACTCACCGAACTCGGTCGTTCGCTCGAACCGCTGTTATTGCAGATGCGGGATTGGGGGGAACGCTTCAAGGCAACGGCGCAGTCGCGCCGGCCAGACCAAAGCGGCGCTTCGTCGGCAACGCCGCCGTTGGCGCGCCACGCGTCAATCAAACAAGGTGAGCTCGCTACCTGACCGGATGTGCCCGGTTAGCTCGACGATCTGTTTGGGCGTGTTTCTGTTCAGCGAAAGCGCGGGCAAGCTTTCCACCGGAAAGTAGGCGCAGTCGAGCGTTTCGTTCGTCTGGCGCAAGATTTCTCCGCCAATCTTTCGGCAGTGAAAGAACAGCTTGTAGGCATGGGGGATTTGCGGCGGGTGATCGTGCTTCAACTTGTCGAACAGGGCAACCAGACGAACAGCCTTCACCTGCAATCCGGTCTCTTCCACCACCTCCCGCTCGGCGGATAACGACGGGGATTCGCCCATGTCGCACCAGCCACCGGGAAGCGTCCAGCCGCCGTCGCTCTTCTCCCGGACGAGCAGGATGTGTCCGCGCTCGTCATAAACCATCGCCCTGACATCGACCTTCGGCGTCGCGTAGTTCTCGTCGAAGGCGATCCACCGGGCGACCTTCTCGACGTTTTCATTTTCCAGCTTCGCCAGCAGCCGGGCGGACAACGCGCGAAGCTCCATAAACCGGCCGATGTCGAACTCGTTCGTCGAGTAAGTCAGTCCGATCTGCGCAACGCCGAGCGCCGTTTCGACGTAGTCGAGAATTTCCTTCGTCAGTTCGTTTTGCATAAGTTTCCCGGGGAACAGAACCGTACCGGGCTCCATTGTGCGCCAAATCCCCACGAAAAACGGCCCCCGACCTGAAAACC
>RRZU010298995.1_pt1 | contig 14434 bp, 17 predicted proteins | sample 2165561 | NCBI WGS metagenome assembly RRZU01 (sample SAMN10456909, study PRJNA506462) | wastewater metagenome | isolation source: wastewater sludge | place: USA: Moscow, Idaho
AGCAGGAAGCTCAACCGGAGGAGGTTCTATTTACTGTTGTGATTTAAGCAACGGGCAACCCCTTTGTGGCGATAACCTTCCACCAGCATGTTATGGAAGAAATTATCGTGAAATTTCCCCTCAAGGGATTACTTTGCGTCACGTAGAGGGAGAAATTTCGCCTGAAGAGCGTGCTAAGCGCGAAGCTGTTGCGCGTGCAAAAAAGGAGGATGAACGTAAAAAACAGATGCAGCAGCAGGAAGATAACGCTTTGCTTGCCAGTTACATTAACCTTGCAGATTTGGATGCTCGCAGAGATCGGCAAGCAGCAAGTTTACAAAAAGAAATAGATGAATTAAATGCCCGCCGGGATATTACACTTAAGAAGCAAGCGGAGATAGAAGGAAATATTGATCGTTTGGCTACCGAAAAGAAAAAAGAGGGGATTCCTGCAGATCTGCTTGCGCAAAAACAAGCGGCAGAAGATGAATTACGCTCTATTCGCTCCTTATTAGAGTCTAAAAATAATGACATCAATACAATTCGGAGTCGTTTTGAGGCACAGCGCAAACGCTATCTTGAGCTTACTTCTGGCAAAAAATAAAGAGAGCCTTCTCAAGTTTAGATTTTTATCTTAGGGCTAATTTAGCTGTGTTTAAAAATAGAAGGGTTATTGCCGTCAAGTAATGCCTTTTCTTACTTTCTGAACAAAAATCCGTTTGGATGGACTTGCTGGAGCCTGTTCAAAGCCTCAGATTGCCATTGAATGTAGGAAAATTCCTAAAGTAAGAAAAAGCTATCCAAATTAAAGCTATCAAGCCGCTTCTAAAAAGCGTGCGCAAAAAACAAGTCCTCGTCGAATAGACATCTACGACGTATTCGGTGTCGTATTACACCTGCTCAGAAGCGGCCCCCAATGGGGCGTGCTGTGCATTTTACTTTACCATTTGGAGAGAGCTGCTGGAAGGTTGCAGCCTGGTTGGACGGGCACTTAAAAAGTCAACTTGGGGCGGCCTGAAAGAAACAAAGACACAACGTCTGTAGCACGTTTTTAATCATAGGTGCACAAAGTGTGAAGAGCTCAAAAACGGCTCTACTAAAAAAGTATGGCGCAGGCAAAAAAATATTGGATATTAAGCACCACATCGCAGTAAATATATTGAGATTACCAGATGCGGTCTCAGTCACCACAGCCAAAATAACAGATCGCAAAGGGCGCTACAAATCGAGGGACAAAATACATTGGCAGATGGAGGCTACGTTGGCAAACCTTTCGCCCAAAGAGTACGAGAAACTCTGTGTAGGTAAGTTACCAAGCGAAGTGATTTACTTTATGCCCAAGAGCTTGATTATTGAACGCAGCTTCGCCTAGTTGGAAAAGCGTATACAGCCATGAAAAAACTGCGAGCACAGACTCAATACCAGCCTGCAGTTCACCCATCTCGCCTTCTTATCCCTATTTCTTAAAAAACTTTGAATAGATCCTAAGTGGCTGGGGTGTTAATTATGATATAGATGCTGCACGAGAGGCAAAGATCGGACTTACGTAAGTCAGGTTAAAATAATTCATCCGAAATTCGTAATGCTTTAGTCACGGGGGCTGCTACTACGTCGATCATCAATATTTTGGTTTTTGGGGCGTTACTTTAATAGATGATGTTTGATATTTTAAATATACAAATGTTGTAAATAAGGTATTTGTGCTGCATAGCTAAAGCTGTATTCGAAATTGTAGGGAAGAGAGTTTGTTATTTTGGCTCAAAGACATGAATTATTTTTGTTAGGCGTGTTTTGTCCCAATATTTTTTGAACTCTTTGGTTGGTTTTTAGCATGTGGAGCGAAACTTTGGGATAATTAGCACCATGGTCAATTATTTAAGATATTACTTATTTGGTGGTTTACTTGCGTTGGCGCTGTGTGCGTGTTCAACGCAGGATAAACGCAAGCCTGTTTATCAGCATGAAACCTTTGGGGCTCAGACACCATATCAAGAAGTTTTTGAGGCAACGCCGAATCAGGCTTGTGAGGCCGCCCGACGCGCTTTGTTGAGCCAAGGCTATCTTTTAGTTAATACGGAGCCTACGCATCTAAGTGCTAACAAGGCATTTCAGCCAGAGTATGAATTGCATGTAGTGATTGAGTTTAATGTTACCTGTGTTCAGGCTGGTGCGCGTGCTTTGGCTTTTGCAAACGCGCTGCAGGTGCGGTATGAAATGAAAAAGGCTGCATCATCAGCGAGTGTGGGGGTGTCAGCGATTGGTTCTATTTCCTTACCTATTGGGAATAGTTCGGACTCTTTGGTCAGAGCCGGTAGTGAAACGATCACAGACAAGGCGTTTTATGAGCGCTTTTTTACTTTAATGTTGCATTATCTAGAAATTACGCCTAAGCCAGAGCCTCAAATTAATACTCAAGAGGATGTAACGCAAAATGTTCATGAGGTTAAACCTCAAGTGCAAGAGCAGACAACAGTTAAACCCAATCAGCAGGTGGAATCCGAGCCAGCGGCAAGCAAAGATGTGCCTTAGTGTGTAGGGCTAGCAGAAATTGAGACACGCAATTTTTTAAAGAGGAGCATGTGTGCAGAAATTACTTGTGTTTTTGGCTATTATTTTTGGCGTTTATTTAATGCGTAGGATTTTAAGTGGTCGTGCTTCTCATGAGGCTGATCGTCAGAAGCCCGTTGTTAACAATGCTGAAAGCATGGTGGAGTGCGCGCATTGCCATTTGCTTGTGCCTGAGAGTGAAGGTATAAAAGCAGGAGGGGTGTATTTTTGTTCGGCCGAGCATCGGCAATTAGGTAAAAAAGTTTAGGAGACTAACTGTGTCGAATTTAGATTCAGTTAAAGATATTGAAGAGATTCTCAAGTCTCCACATGGTCAGGCATTAAGGCTTTTAAACTTATTTCGTCTTTTTATAGCAGCTGTATTCTTATTTTTTGGTTCGCACCTTGGTTTGGGGGGGGAAGCGCCCAGTCTCTATTTATTGGCATCTCTTACTTATTTTTTCTGTGTGCTTGCATTAGGGTTTCCTGATGCCGTGCGTAAATTTGGTTTTTTAACCTTAGCTAATACGCAGTTTTTAATCGATATTCCTGTTTTTACGCTCTTGTTGCATGCCAGTGGCGGTGCAGGTAGCGGCATTGCTGTATTAATTATGGTGCTTTTGGCAGGGGCAGGGTTAATTTGCCGAGGCAGAATGGTGCTGCTTTTTGCTGCTTTGGCCTCAATTCTTATTTTAGGGGAAAATATTACTCGCGCTTTGAGCGGACACAACTTTACGGATTTTTCAGCAGTTGGCATGCTTTGTGTCTCCTTTTTTGGTGTGGCTTTATTGGCTCGGGTTCTAGCGCATCGTGCACAATATAACGAGACTTTAGCTCAGGCGCGTGGCGTAGCACTACACCGAGAAGAGGCTGTCAGTGAGCGCATTATTCGTGAAATGAAGGAAGGTGTGATCGTTGTTGATGGGCAGGGCATTATTTTAAAAAGCAATCCTCAGGCGGCCATGTTAATGGGCTGTACTTTGCCAGAGGGTATGCCGCTAAATGAGTTGGATGAGAACATTCAGACCTTATTTGAAAGTACGGCTTTGCCTGAAGCAGAGACCTGTGGGCGGTTTGCTTTGTCCAGTACTGTGCTGCGGTGTCGCGTCATTAAAACAGATCAAAAAGAACAAGGGGCGGTTTTATTCTTGTCTGATTATGCTGAAATGCAGCATGCTGCACAGCAAATTAAGTTAGCCGCCTTGGGACGATTGACTGCTAGTATTGCGCATGAAATTCGTAACCCTCTTTCTGCCATTTCTCAGGCCACTGAACTGATGGAGGGGGAGTCGGATGCTAATATGCAGATGCGTTTTCAGCGGATTGTGCTGGATAATGTTGCCCGCATTGAGCGGCTTGTGAAAGATATTTTATCTTTGGGGCGCCGGGCTGAGCGTCAGCCAGAGGCGGTGCTCTTGCAGCGCTTTATTCAAGAATTTTTAGCTAATTCTGAATTTGGTCTAGGGCAGGACCAAGCCTTGGCTAAGGTAGAAGTGGACCCAGATGTACAGGTCGCATTTGATCCCATGCACTTAAACCAAATTTTATGGAATGTCGTTTCAAATGCCCGCCGTTATTGTTCGGGCCGGCCAGGGGCCATTTCTATTTGGAGCACCGCCTCTAATATGGGTCGGTTGAATTTGCATATTATTGATGACGGCCCCGGGATTAACGAGGCTGATCAAGATAAGATTTTTGAACCCTTTTTTACTACGCACTCAAAGGGTACAGGGTTGGGTATGTACATTGCGAAAGAGTTGGCGGAAGCTAATGGAGCAACTTTGAGTTTTGTGCCAGGCAAGGGTGGTGCGCATTTTTGTATATCGGTAAAGGTTATGTATGAACATCCCGGATCGTAAGGAACGTCAAGAGAAAGCAGAAATTTTAATTGTCGATGATGAGGACGATATTCGAGAATTGTTAGAGCTTTCTCTTATCCGCATGGGTATTGCTTCACATGGTGCGGCAAATATTGCAGAGGCAAAAAAGTTTCTTCAAACACATAAGTATCGGATGTGTATTACCGATATGCGCTTGCCAGATGGGCAGGGGCTGGATTTGGTACAGCATATTAATGAAACGATTGAGGACTTGCCCGTTGCCGTCATTACGGCCTATGGCACGCTCGAAAACGCGGTCGTTGCCTTAAAAGCCGGGGCATTTGATTATCTGGCCAAGCCGGTTTCGCTTGAGCAGCTTCGGGCGCTGGTGAAATCTGTTTTTCGTGTACCTAGTGCGGGTTCAGGTAGTAAGGATGAGCGAGCTCAGAAACTTGCCGATGTGCTCGTGGGGGAATCTGCTCCGATGCTGCATGTGCGTAATATGGTGGTTAAGCTTGGTGCCAGCCAGGCGCCGGTTTTTATTTCAGGCGAATCGGGTAGTGGTAAAGAGCGAGGCGCACGTGCAATTCATCAAATGAGTAACCGCGCAGGCGGTAGTTTTGTGGCCGTTAACTGCGGTGCTATTCCTGAAAACCTCATGGAAAGTGAGTTTTTTGGCTATCGCAAGGGTGCCTTTACTGGGGCGGATAGCGATCGCAATGGCTTTTTCCAAGCGGCCAATGGCGGCACCTTGTTTTTAGACGAGGTGGCCGATTTACCTTTAGCCATGCAGGTGAAGTTGCTGCGCGTTATTCAAGAAAAGAGCGTGCGCCGCATTGGTGATACGCAAGAGCAACCGGTGGATGTGCGTATTATTAGCGCCACACACCAGAATTTAAAAGACTGGGTGGATAAGGGCAAGTTTCGGCAGGACTTGTTTTATCGCTTGAATGTGATTGAGTTGAAAATGCCCGCACTGCGTGAGCGCCGGGACGACATTCCCTTGTTGGCTCGCGTACTGCTAGGTCGTATCGCGCAAAACAATGGTCATACGAATGCAAATATCACACCGGCCGCCATGGAGGCGCTAAAAAATTATCCCTTCCCCGGTAATGTGCGTGAATTGGAAAACACTTTAGAACGCGCCTTGGCTTTGTGTAATGAGGGCGTGATTGATGTGGACGACTTGCTGCTTGAGCCGCCCGAAGCGATGCAAGGCGAAGTGAGCTTAGCTCCCGGCGTAGCCATGCAAATGGGTTTGCAAGCCTATTTGGATGAAACCGAGCGTCAGAGTATTTTGCAGGCGCTTGAAAAAACCAATGGCAACCGCACGGCAGCAGCGCGCCTTTTAGGCGTAACCTTCCGCTCTTTGCGCTACCGCATGGAGCGTCTCAATATGCAAGGTTCAGCGGAAGAAGATGGCGCCTGAATCTTCTGCACCGGGGCTTTGGGATGCCGCCGGTTGGTTGCACGAAGCCCGGCGGGTGGATTCGCCTAATTTTGATGCCCGCCCGGTGGGCGAGACGGTTCGCTTGCTGGTGATTCACGCCATTAGTCTGCCGCCGAATCAGTTTGGCGGGGGCGAGGTGGAGGCCTTTTTCACCAACCAGCTACAGACGGCTGCGCATCCTTTTTTTGAGCAGATTGCCACGCTCAAAGTTTCCGCACATTTTTATATTCAACGCACCGGGGCGCTGACGCAGTTTGTTTCGGCGGATCAAAGGGCTTGGCATGCCGGGGTGTCAATGTGGCAAGGGCGTGAGCGCTGCAACGATTTTTCCATCGGCGTTGAATTAGAAGGCTGCGACACCTGCGGTTTTACAAAGGCGCAGTATCAGCGTTTGGCTAAATTAGCGGCGGTTTTGCAGACACGTTACCCGATTGAGGCAATCAAAGGCCATGCTGATATCGCCCCCGGTCGCAAAACAGACCCCGGGCCGTTTTTCGATTGGTTGCGTTTGCGGCGCTTGCTTCGTCAAAACACGGCGCAGCAACTTCAGCCCAGCCAAGCCGCTTAGAAAGGTTTGATATGAGTCTCGAAGCAATGCCCACGTCACCCATGCCCTCTAAAGAAGGTGCGAGCGCATTTGATTCTGATGTCTTGATTACCGGCGCTGGGGTGGTGGGGTTGACTTTGGCCTGTGCATTAGAAGGCTTGGGCTTGCGCTGCACCCTTGTGGATGCGCGTCCGCATGGGGCTGCCAAGGCAGATGCCCGGGTGCTGGCCTTGGCCTATGGCAGTCAATTATGCCTCGCGCAGCTAGGGGTTTGGGCGGGGTTGACTCATACACCGATTACCAGCGTGCATGTTTCCGAACAAGGCGGGCTGGGGCGCACCTTGTTGCAAGCGCAAGATTACGACCAAGCGGCCTTGGGTTATGTGGCCAATGCGGGCGCTTTGGCGGAGGCTTTGCTGGCGCGTTTGGCGGACGCTGCGTATTTGAGTCTTTTACCTGAAACAACACTTGCTCAGCCCCGGGCGGATGCGGAAGGCGTGACGGTGAGCTTTAGCGGCGCCCACGCGGGCACGCACCGCACCCGGCTTTTAGTGTGCGCAGAAGGGGCGGTTGCTAGCGCGGGTGAAGCGGCAATCCGTCAGCGAACTTACGGCCAATGCGCTTTGATTTCGGAAGTGCGGGGCAAAGGGGCCGTCCCCGGCCGGGCGTTTGAACGTTTTACGCCACAAGGGCCGCTGGCCTTATTGCCGTGGGAGCAGGGCAGTTTGCCCGCCGTGCCCGGCGAGCAGCGTTATGCCGTGGTGCATGTCGATAGCCCGGCCGCTGCTGAAAAATGGCAGCAGTTGCCAGAAACCGATTACTTAGCCTTATTGCAGCAAAAGCTGGGGGGGCGCCTGTGTTTAAGTGCGGGTACGGAGCGTTTGCGCTACCCGCTGGACTTGCGTTACCGGACTTCTCCGGTTGGACAGAGAACTGTTTGGCTGGGTAATGCCGCGCAAACTTTGCACCCGGTTGCCGGGCAGGGCTTTAATTTAGCTTTAAGAGATGTGTGGACGCTGGCGCAGCACATTCAGGCTAGCGACATGGAAACTTTGGGCAGCCCGGCACAGTTACAGGCGTATGCCCAAGCACGTCAGTTGGACCGGCGAGGGGTGATTGAACTTACCGATGGCTTGGTGCGGCTCTTTAGCAATGCCGATCCCCTATGCCGCGCGATACGTGGTCCGGCGCTGATGGCTTTGGATCTCGTGCCGCCCTTACGCCATTTTTTAGCGCGTCGCTTAATGTTTGGCGCCCGGGCTTGGCCTTGAGGTTTAGGGGTTTTCGTTCAGAATCAACCCGGCGACAACTTGCCGGCCTTCTGTTAATAGAACATTGAAGGTGGCGCAGGCGTTGCGGGTGTCCATTATTTCATAGCCAATCCCGGCTTCAACCAGTGGGCGCAGCGCGTGGATGGGCGGAAAGCGCAATTTCAAACCGGTGCCAATAATGATGACTTCTGGTTGAAGCGCTAAGAGCGCTTGGCAGGCTGCCTCATTGAGTTGAGAGATGTCTGTGCAGGGCCAGTCGATCGCAATGTGCTGCGGGCTGAGCACCATATTTTGCGTATAGCGCTGACCTTGGATGGTGAGGGTCCCCGGCTCGTAATGGGTGATGATGTGGGATTGAGGCGAGATTTTTTCGTGTTCAAGTTTCATGATGCGTTGCTTTAAAAGAGTGAGGTCAAAAAAGAGGGCTTAGCGCTTGACGTCTACCACAATGCGGCCTTTGACTTGGCCCGCCATAAAACGGGGGGCGATGTCGAGCACTTCTTCTAGGCGGATTTCTTGCACAAAAGGCGCTAGCTTGTCTAAATCCAGCGTTTGGGCGAGATGCGCCCAAGCTTGATTTCTGAGGGCCGGTTCGCAAAAAACGCTGTTAATCCCCAATAAGCTGACGCCTCGCAGGATGAAGGGGGCCACCGTGGCGGGAAAATCCATGCCCCCAGCTAATCCACATGCGGCCACCGCGCCGTTTTGCTGTGTGGCAGCGCAGGCATTGGCCAGTACGTGGCTGCCAACGGTGTCGATCACTCCGGCCCAGCGTTCTTTGATCAGGGGTTTGCCCGGCGCGCTGTAGTCCGCCCGGGGAAGGAGACTGCTTGCACCCAGCTGGTATAGAAAGTCAGCTTCTTGCATTTTGCCGGTCATGGCCACAACGGTGTAGCCCAGTCGGCTTAAAAGCAGGGTGGCGATGCTGCCCACGCCGCCGGAAGCACCGGTCACCAGCACTTCCCCCTGGGCCGGGCGCAGACCATGACGCTCCAAGGCCATGATGCACAGCATGGCGGTGTAACCCGCTGTGCCGATGCACATCGCTTGCCGGGCGCTGAGGCCTGTCGGCAAGGGGGTGAGCCATTCTGCCTTCACCCGGGCTTTTTGCGCCAATCCGCCCCAGTGCGTTTCGCCTACGCCCCAGCCGTTGAGCAGCACCGGGGTGCCGACCGGGTAGCTGGGGTGCATGGAGGTAGAAACTGTGCCCGCAAAGTCAATGCCCGGCACCAGCGGAAAAATCCGGGCGATGGGGGCTGCGCCGGTCAGGGCCAGCGCATCTTTGTAATTGAGTGTGGAGTACGCAATGTCGACGCAAACATCGCCTGTGGGCAGATCGGCCTCTTGCAGCATTTTGAGCCCGGCCTGTATGCCTGCAGGGGTTTTTTCAATCACAATAGCTTGGAACATAACGGGCTCCTAAAGGGTTGGGGGACAGAGTGCAGCGTGTGATGCCTTCTTTCGCAGAGGGCAATTTTTGTGTGGAGTTTTGTATATTACCTGAGCAAGTGTAAGCGCATCATTCTTTAAAATCTGCGATGATGGTACTTGTTTACGATAAGGGTTTTGTATGCGTATGGAACTTTGTCACCCTCCTATTGCGCCCTGGTGCCAACGCCGGGCAGAGGCTTGTGATATCAGCCTTTTAACACAGGGTATTGCGCCCGATGCACGTGTTTTTTTGCGGGCAGAACCTGATAATGAGGAGCTTCTAATTCCCATGCAGTTTGTTGCCACAGAAGGTAGCTGGCTGCGTTGGCGGGCGATGTTGCCATGGGACGAGGGCAATGTGCATTCGGTCTACGCCTTTAAAGTGCTCAGCGCCACCGGGCAGCTTTGGTTATCGGCCCAAGGGGTGCATGCACATCTACCCTTGCGTGAGCAAATGTTCAAAGTCTCCAAGACAAACGTGCCGCCAGACTGGGTTGCCGGGCAAGTGTTTTACCAGATTTTCCCCGATCGCTTTCATGCCTCTCCCCAGCAGCAAGCCAGCTTGCAGACCGGGCAGTATCTTTATGGCGCAGCGCAAACCCCGGTCCGGCGAAAACCTTGGGGCGCGCCGGTGGATCAGCAGCACGCTGCCAGTTGTTTCTTCGGGGGCGATCTGCCGGGCATTGTGGAAAAACTGCCCTATCTGGCGAAGCTCGGCGTCACGGCTTTATACCTGAACCCCATTTTCAGCTCTGGCAGCAATCATAAATACGACACTGAGGACTACAACACGGTTGATGCCTATTTAGGCGGCAATGCTGCTTTATGTGAATTGCGGGCCGCCACAAAGGCTCGTGGCATGCGGCTTATATTAGATGCGGTGCTCAATCACACCAGCGACAACCACCCCTGGTTTAACCGTCGTGGCCAGCACGCCGAGCCCGGCGCCATGCAGTCTGAAGCCTCGCCTTGGCGCAACTGGTACTGCATTCACAAAGATGGCAGCTACGCCAGTTGGAAGGGGCACGAGAGCTTGCCCGTGCTGGATTTTGTAAACCCGGCCGTTCAGCATGAAATATATGCGGGCGACCAAGCCGTGCTGCGTCGCTGGCTCCGGCCGCCTTTTAGCATTGATGGTTGGCGCCTGGATGTGATCCACATGCTGGGCGAGGGGCCGGGGGCAAAGCATAATGCGCGCTACGTGCGGGCTTTTCGCCAAGCGATCAAAGCAGAAAATCCCGAAGCCTATATGCTGGGCGAACACTTTTCTGAAGCCAGCCGCTGGTTGCAAGGTGAGCAGGAAGATGGCGCGATGAACTACTACGGCTTTGCACAGCCGGTCCGGGCCTGGTTGGCAAAGCAAGATATCAACGCCCATCCCATTACCCTGAGCACAGAGGATTTTGCACAGTGGCTGACGCAATGCATCGCACGCATACCGTACGAAAATCAACTCGCGCAGATGAATTTGCTCGATAGCCACGACACGCCCCGGTTTTTCAGCTTGCTGGATAAAAATCTCCCCTTGATGAAACTGGCCGTCACGCTTTTAATGGCCCACCCCGGCGTGCCCTGCGTTTATTACGGTGATGAAATTGGCCTAGAAGGGGGTGCAGATCCAGATTGCCGGCGTTGCTTTGAGTGGGACGAGCACAAATGGAACCAAGCGCTGTGGTCGCATTACCAGCGGATGATCGCCTTGCGCAAAAGCCGGCCAGAGTGGCAGCGTGGCGCCTGGAAAGTGCTCTACGCACAAGGCGAAACCTTTGTTTTTGCCCGGTTTAACGTACAGGCTACCAGCATTTTTGCTATTAATCGCGGTGAAAAAGCCGTTTCTTTAGCGCTGAACGTGTCGGATTTGCCTCATACGCAATCTACCTACACATGGCGCAACATTGCCGGGGAAGCTTGGACACCCGGTCAGCTTAATATCGCACCTTTGAGCGCGTGTATTCTTTTGTCTGAAGGAGGTTAGGACATGGCGACTTTTGCCGTAGCAGGTTTATACGCTTTGGAAACACACTTAAATATATCGGGTTTCCCGTTGAACTATACGCCGGTGTGCTACCCCAACCACGGCATCATGCAAAGCCATGCCGGGGCGGGTTATGTGCTAAGTGTTGCGCTCACCCGTCTAGGCAACACCGTGCGTTTTGCTAGTTTTGTGGGCAGTGATGAGGTTGCCTTGAATGCGCGCCATGCACTGGCTGCGGAGAATATCAGTGACTTTGGTGTTATCCCTTTGCCGGGGGGAAGCGCACAAAAAATAGTCCTCACCGCCCCGGATGGTGCACAGCAAACGCACTGGGATTTAAAAGAAATAGGCAAGGCCATTTACCCGGAAGGTTTGTGGCCAGACATCATTGGCGAAGTCGATGCTGTGATTGTCGGCAAACCTAATTTTGCGCGAGCCGTGCTGGAATACGCCCATGGGCAATTGGTAGCAACGGATTTGGATGCTTTAAATCACTTTTCAGCCCCTTATGAGCAGGATTTTTTAGCGCGTAGTGATATTGTTTTTATCTCTAATAAAGCACTCCCGATGTCCCCCGAGGCCAGCATTCAAGCGCTTTACACACGTTATCAAACTTCAATTATCGTGATTACCTTAGGGGCGGAAGGGCTGGTTTTTTCTGAGCAGGGCGGAGTACCCATCATCTTGCCCAGTCGTTTGCAACGCCCTGTGGTAAGCGCCTTGGGTGCTGGGGATGCACTTTTTGCAGCTTTTATGGACCAATACCTACGCAGCGGCGACCTTCGGCGCAGTCTGATTAACGCACAAGCCTACGCCGGTTGGAAAATAGGAGAGCAAGGCGCAACCAATGGTCTCTTAGATCAAGCCCAGTTTGCTACTTTGTTGGAGCACGACGTGTTTGACATAGACGCCTCCAAACACGCACCAGGTAAATCATGAAGTACTTTTATATCGCAGCCAAAGCTCAGCAGATGTTTTGTAATGCGACAGTCAATGGCGTAAAAGTGGAAAGTCCGTTAACAAGCAAACACCTTATTTCCTCTATGCAGAAGAAGGGCTTTTAGCCGAAATGAACGCAAGCGGCCAAATCACAAAAACCTACGGCTGGCAGCCACAAGGCCTGTGGGGCACCGATCCGCTCTGGCAAGCTACACTCAGCCCGGGACAAACACTCGCCAACGCCCAATACATCTTTACCGCCACAGACCACCTAAGCACCCCACAGATTGCCACAGACGCAAACGGTCAAAAGGTCTGGAAAGGTATCAGTGAAGCCTTCGGCAAAACCACCCCTGAGCCCGGCAGTGCCATCACCCAAAACCTACGCTTTCCCGGTCAGTACTACGACCCAGAAACCAAAATGCATCAGAATTACTTTAGAGATTACAGGCCAGAGCAAGGCAGGTATTTGCAGAGTGATCCGATTGGGTTGGAGGGGGAGTGAATATTTATGCTTACTCTATGGCAAATGGATTAATAAGCTTTGATTGGACTGGATCTTATTATACAAAGGATAAAGTACCTGATATTCCAGTAAACAATCCTGACTTACATTTTATTTTAATTTGTATTGAAAACTGTTTTGGTTCATTTACCGTCTCGGCAACAACTAATGGAACACACTCAAAAGGTAGTCCACATGCAGAAGGAAAAGGTGTTGATATAACTATTCCAGGTGGAAAGAGTGGCGATATAAACGGGGCTATGTGCTGTGCATTTCAATGTGGAATGGTCTATGTTCAAGATGAGTATAATTATCCTTCTAGTCAGTCATCGGGGCCGCATATACATATGCAAACGCGGCCAGAAAAGGGAGGGACTACAGTAACAGGTAGCAAACCTAAGCCTAAAGGATGTAGATGCTATCTAAAATTAGAATGCTGTGGGGGTAGTGAGTAATGCTTTTAAATTTTAGAGTAATATTTTTAGTTGTATTTTTATATTGTAGCAGCTGTTTTGCCGCAGCTCAGCATTGCAAGGGGGTTCTGCCAAACTCATTAGTAGATATTTTTCAAAAAAATTTCCATGACTATAGACTTATTGAGTATGAAGATTATCGTGATGATGAACTTGCAAGTGAGTACATGTCACATGTAAAAAGCAAATGTATAACAAGAAAGAAAATTAATAATCGAAAAGGTTTTTGGTATGCTTTTTTAGCAGAGAATAAAAAAACTAAAGAAGTTCATGGTTTTGTTGTTATAAAGAAGAAAGATTGGAAATTTGTGAATGCATGGCCTTCTACAAATAAGGGACGCAGCTGTTGCTTCGTAGGACTGCTGCCACCAGGATTTTATGAGAGATCAGAAAGTATTGATGGTGATGACGTAGAAACAGGAGAGCTGCTGTCATTTCGTAGTCGTGATTCAGGCGTCATCATTGGAACTATTGGTGCAGGGGGTAAGGCCTTCTTTTTAAATGGAAATAGTTTGATTCACATATATATTTCTGATTGAAAATTTTTTGAAAGTCGTCCAAATTTGGAGTCTGACTCGCTTATAAATAAAATATAAGGGAGGCACCAAAAACCTATTACTTGCAGCGTGGTAGTTAAGTTTGGGGAAAGAATTAAATGCTTGTAAGCTACCAATACGACCCCCCAAAGGGCGTAGAATCAGCAAAACTGTCAACAAATAAAGCACCTATTTCCTCTATGTAGAAGAAGGGCTCCTAGCCGAAATGAACGCAAGCGGCCAAATCACAAAAGCTTACGGCTGGCAGCCACAAGGCCTGTGGGGCACCGATCCTCTCTGGCAAGCTACGCTCACCCCCGGGCAAACACTTGCCAACGCCCAATACACCTTCACCGCCACAGACCACCTAAGCACCCCACAGATTGCCACAGACGCAAACGGCCAAAAGGTCTGGAAAGGCATCAGTGAAGCCTTCGCCGGCCCGCGTGGAAAAGGGCCCGCCGGATCGCGTGATTATCTACAGAGAGGTAAGCAATGAATGTTTCTACCCCGCTCTCGCTTCGCTTGATTGGCGCTAGCCTTCACTTAGTCGTGTTGTTGTTTTCGCTTGGAATCGCGTTTCTTATGGGGTTCGATGTGCTGTACACAGCAGGTCGACTTTCTGAGACGGGAGTGCTGGTAGCGCTAGCCACGGGAATGAGTTTTGTAGGTGGGCTTGGCTTCTTGTTGTATCGCCCCACGAACTTGTGGAAAGCTATAATCCTATTGACCGAACTGGCGGTCTTCGTTGGCGCTGTGGCTTGGTTATCGATAGATACCGCAGTTGTTTCGGGCGTAACACTGGTAACCAGACAGAACTGTTCCGGTCAGCGGTGAAAAAATGCGTTTGCATTTACTGCACATGTACCGTGTCAGATTTTTTCTGGAATATATAAAGAATCGGGGGGACTGGCAAAACGAACACTGTGTCGGTCGTGTGTAAGGCGCTTCAGTTGCATAA
>RRZU010771096.1_pt1 | contig 14432 bp, 11 predicted proteins | sample 2165561 | NCBI WGS metagenome assembly RRZU01 (sample SAMN10456909, study PRJNA506462) | wastewater metagenome | isolation source: wastewater sludge | place: USA: Moscow, Idaho
ACCCAGACCCGCAGCGACAACATCCCCGCCGCCCTGCACGAGTCGCGCGAGCTGCTCGCCAAGGCCGCGGGGCTCAGCGCCGACGACCTGCCGTTCGTCGGCGAGCTGATCGAGGTCCGCACCGAGTTCGAGCCGTGGCGCGAGGCCTTCAACCTGGCCCTCGGCGGCTTCGCGACGACGCTGCTGATCGATTCGGACCGGCTGCCGCTGTTCCGCACCGCCATTAACTCCGTCCGCACCCCCGTCCGCCTGCGCTACGAGGGCGTCCCCGTCGGTCAGCCACTGTCGCCGCCGCGCGACGACCGCACCCTCCCCGGCCGGCTCGACTACAAGCCGTCGCCGTTCACCGGCTGGCTGCAGGACCGGCTCGTCGACCGCTTCTCCTTCGTCTGCGTTACCGCGCCCGAAGAGCTCAAGCGCCACTCGACGGCGCTGACCATGAGCGGCCAGATGTCGCAGGGGAGTCGGGGTGCGCACGGCGGCCACGGCCGCTCGAACGTGCTCGGCTTCTCCAACCAGCGCCGCCTGCTCGACCTCGCCGCCCAGATCGACGACGCCCGCTGGCGCCTGGGCGACGCCATCGACGCGCTCGACGCGGCCGCGCACGCGCTCGACGCGATCGACGCCCGCAACGCCGCCTACGGGGTCGTCGCGGACCTGACCTGGGACCAGGTCGACGTCGATGCACTCGAGGACGAGCGTCGCCGCTGGCACGGCGTCATCGAGGAGGTCACCACCGGCAACCCGACCATCGCCCGCATCCAGCAGCAGATCGCCAAGGCGCAGGAGAAGGTCACGGCGCTGCGGGAGGACATCGGTCGCGCCAAGCACGAGCGCGACCGGCTCGCCGACAAGTGGGGCCAGGTGATGGAGGAGGTCGACGCCGCCGACGAGACCCTCGAGGCCGCCGGCGACGCAGGGATCGAGCTGACCGAGGAGCAGGCCGCCTACCTCGACCGCCAGTTCGACGTCCCCGACGGCGAACGCTCGACCTCCGCCTCCGACGAGCTGCGCCGCTTCGACGCGGCGCTGGAGAACGCCGCCCAGCGGCTGTCGGCCGACCAGCGCAACGCGCAGGAGACCCTGGGGGAGCAGCGCGAAACGTTGCGCCGCACCCTCGCCACGTTCCTCGACCGCTGGCCCAACCCGAACCTGCTCGCCGACCCGGATGGCGGCGTCGAGGACTTCGAACGGATCCTCGAGGACCTGGAGACCAGCGGCCTGCACGAGTTGGAGGCCGAGTGGCGCGACTCGCTGCTCAACCTGTCGGGCAACGACCTGACCAACCTCGACTCGACGCTCGGCCGGTCGCTGCGCGAGATCCGGGAGCGGATCGAGCCGATCAACCTGATCATGCAGGACCTGCCCTTCTACGACGACGACCACCGGCTGCAGATCGCCACGCGCGAGAACCAGTCGGTCGTGAGGTCGCGGTTCCGCAAGGAACTGCGCGACGTGCGGGCCCTGATCGAGGCGGCGTCGTCTGACGAGGAGCGCGAGGCGGCGTACACGCGGATGTCGAAGCTGATCGACCGGATCCGCCGCACCGCACCCGACTTCTCCGACCTGATCGACGTGCGCAACCACGTCCGGGTCAGCGCGGAGCGGGTCGACGCCGTCACGAAGAAGCACGTGGCGCTGTATGACCACATCGGCGAGAAGTCGGGCGGCGAGTCGCAGGAGCTGATCGCCTTCATCGTCGGCGCGGCCCTGCGCTACCAGCTGGGCGACGCGGGGTCGGAGCGCCCGCGTTACGCCCCGGTGTTCCTCGACGAGGCCCTGATCAAGGCCGACGCCCACTTCACCGCCCGCGCGATCGGCGCGTGGAGGGGGCTGGGCTTCCAGTTGATCATCGGCGCGCCGAACGACAAGTACAGCGCGATCGAGCCGCACGTGGACGTGGAGTACGACATCTTGAAGGACACCCAGGGTCGGTCGTGGGCGAAGCCGAAGGTCGGCTTGGCGGGGTGATGAGAGAACGCAGACTGCCTTAGCTTAGCGCGTAGGCGCTTGGAAGTCGGCGAGAGGCCTTGGCAGCCTGGACCATCGTCCAGCCTCTAGCGATCCGGTTGATGCCACCTCAATCGCCAGGAGCCCCGTAGTGGAGGCGTGATCGGATCAGATCGGTGCGCTGCGCACCGCTCCCCGAGATCCGCCAGCCGCGACCCATCAGATCCCTGGCTAGCCAAGAGTTCCAGGTGAAATCCCCACGGTCTCAGGACCGGAATGGCGAATCCCGGCAGGTTCACCGTGAGTTCAACCAGTTCGATATGTGGCCCGCGGTGCTGTGCCGGCGCTCATTGCAGCGCATGAGTCGACCGACAACCTGCACGAGACACGGGCCAGGTGATCCTCTCGGCAACTGCCTTCACCCAGTACTACGACATTGAAACGTCGGTGAGTCGGAGATACAAGCCCTACGAGCAGGACGGGATGCTCTGCATCGACCTCTCCGGCCCAAGCGTGGAGGTCCGTGGCAACCGTGCGAAGCGTGGCGATGGGGCCAGTCCAGTTGGTTCCGAAGAGACCGCGCAGTAAAAGACTCTGGCCCGACTTCGCGGGAACGAAGTCAGGCCAGGACACGCCCGAGGGCGCAGTGACGACTTGGTCAGTCATCTCTAGCGTACCGGAGTTCTTGGTGGCAAGTGGCCTCCGCTCTTCCTCGGGCACAGTAGAGGAAGGAGGGCGCTATGCCCACCATCACGGAGTACTACGGGATCTCCGGTCCCGTGCCTTTCATCGACGTCGACGTAGCGGCCGACAATCGGCTGTTCATCGACCCCCACGCAATCCGTCTGCGGAGCGGGCAACCCTTTGTGAATGCTGCGTTGGAGTGCCTCGATACGTTCACTGATCGGGTGACTGGCTGCATTCTGCCGGGCACCCCTGAGAGCGTCGCAGAGGGGAAGCGTCTGCTCAGCAGGTTCGTTGAGCCTTGGGAGACCAGGCTTGGGATGTCCCGCCGCGGGTTCCTCGGCCACGGTGGAGCCGAGACCGTCGGTACCTGGATCTGGGATGTGTTGAGCGACGACGTCGAGGCCCTCGTCCGGGTCGGCGTGCTTAAGCAGGTCGAGGACCTGCCCTTGTTTGTGGAGGGGGTGGACCGTGATATCACCTCCGATCTCACGACACGGATCATCTACGGGGCTTTGGCGCTCTTCACCGCCCAGGTTCTGGCAGATTTTCCAGAGTTCTCGCAGGGCCTTCATGAGGTCAAGACCTTCGCTAAGCACGTCTGGAGTGCTCAGCTTGGCGAGTGGATCGAGGCTGAGGTGCGCCTTCCTGTCGTGGATGGGAGGGAGCTCTTGCTCGTTCCATTCGGCTGGGCGCGGGCAAACCTCCTGATGTCGGCCGGGCGCTTCTACGAGACGAGTGTGCTCACGTTCGCCCAGCTCGCGCAGGCGGTGGGCACTTCAGAGGGAAAGGTCGTCAAGACCTCCAAGGAGCGACTGAAGAAGCAAGCCGGCCTTGAGCGAGGCCGCGCGACCAACCTGGCTGTCACGATGAAGGCCTTTGAGAGCGGCCAGAACCTCCTCGCCGCGTTCAAAGCCTTCGTTGCGCAGCGTCTTCCCAAGAACGAACCTGAGCAGGCCGCATAAGCCGTTGGGGACGAGCCGGACAAGGTTCGTCCCCAACATCAGTTCTGCTTCCACGTACGAGGCTCCCGTTGGGAAGTGACTCAACCTCGTCAGAGAGACGCCCCCGTGTGCTCGCTGGTGTTGCACCCGAGTGTTAGCGCAAGACGGGCCACCTGGTCGAGCAGCTCCTTCGGGGAAGCCTCAAGGCCAAGGGTGTGAGCGATGATCTTGACACCCGAGCGCCGGACCGCATGTGTCCGCTCATCCTCGAACCCCTTTGCGTACACGAGGTGGCCCTCGTTCAGCCCGAGAACGGTGCAGTAGGCCAGCATCTGATAGAGGTCCGCCTGCGGGAAGCCGCTTGGCTTCTCCGACTTGTACTTCGCGTCGACCACCACCCGCGGCAAGCCGCCGTAGGTCCAGACGAAGTCGGGCTTGACTGGCACGTTCTCCGCCTCGTCGAGGAAGGTCGCGTACTGGAGCTGGGAGCTCATCTCCCTGTTCATGCGCATGCCCCGCTTCGCCATCCGCGCCGCGATCAAGGCGATGGAGATCTGGGACTTCTACGTCGACACCCCGAAGTTCATCCGCGGCATCGACCCGATGCGGGCAAGCGTCATGGTCGCCAACCTCGGCTCCGTCGGCATGGGCGCCGCCTACCACCACCTCTTCGAGTGGGAACCTGCAGCCTGTTCGTGGCGCTCGGCCAGACCCGGCCGAGCGTCTGCGTCGGCGAAGACGGCGCCCCCGCCGTCAGGCAGCAGGCCGAGATCCGGGTCGCGTTCGACGAGCGGGTCGCCGACGGCTTCCAGGACGCCCGCGCTCTCGCCCGGCTCGCCGACCACCTCCGCGGCCCGGCACGACTGCGGGAGCTGTGATGAACGATCGACCCTGGCTCAGCCGCTACGGCGACATGGACCCGGATGTCGATGTCCCCGACGCGACGATGTACGAGCTGTTCCGGCAGGCCGCCGACAGGTGGCCGGCAACACGGCGCTGATCTACCTCGGACGGCGGATCTCATACGCGGAGATGCTCGACGAGGTGGACCGCTGCGCCGCCGCCTTCACCGCCCACGGCATCGGCCCGGGCGACTCGGTGACGCTCTCGTTGCCCAGCGTGCCAAACGCCGTGATCATGTTCTACGCGCTGAACCGGATCGGGGCGCGCGCCGTCATGACCCACCCGCTGTCGTCGCCGACCGAGCTCGAACACTACGTGCGCGAGTCGGGCAGCAGGTGGGCGGTCACCGTCGACATGTTCTACGGCAGGTTCCGCGAGGCGCTGGCCAACACCGACGTCGAGCGGCTCGTCATCGCCGCCGTGCCCGACTACCTGTCGCGCGCCAAGCGCCTCGGCTTCAACATCACCTGCGGCCGAAGGATCGACCCCGTGCCCGAGGCACGACCGGCGGATCCTCATGTGGGCCGACTTCATGAAGGCAGGTCGGGCACCGAAGCCGTACGCGCGCCGCGTCGGGATCGACGAGCCCGCTGTCGTGCTGTTCTCCGGCGGCACCAGCGCCCTGCCGAAGGGCATCGAACTGTCCTCGGCCAACTTCAACGCGCTCGCCGTGTCGATGCAGGCCATCACCGGGCTCACCGCGGGGAAAGCGTGCTCGCCATCCGCCCCGTCTTCCACGGCTTCGGGCTCGGACTGTGCGTGCACACCCCGCTGACGGTCGGCGGCCACTCGATCCTGGTGCCGAACTCAGCGCCTCCATCTACATCGACAACCTCGTCCGGTACCACCCGAGCTACATCGCGGGCGTGCCGACGCTGTTCCAGGCGCTGCTGGCGAACCCGAAGTTCGCTCGCGTCCGGTTCGAGACCCTCCGCGGGGCCTGCTGCGGCGGCGACTCGCTGACGTCATCGCTCAAACACCGCTTCGACGAGGTGCTCGCCGCCCAGGGCGCCTCCGTCGAACTGATGGAGGGCTACGGCCTGACCGAGTGCGTCACCTCCTGCACCGTCTCGCCATCGGGCGGCTACCGCGAGGACTCGATCGGCATCCCCATCCCCGGCATGCGGCTGAAGGTGGTCGACCCGGTCGCCGCCGAGGACGTCGGGGCGGGGGTCGACGGCGAGCTGTGCGTCACCGGCCCGACGCTGATGGTCGGCTACCTCAACGAGCCCGAGGCCACCGCCGAGACGCTGCGCACCCACCCCGACGGCAGGGTGTGGCTGCACACCGGCGACATCGGATCGGTCGACGAGGACGGCTACTTCTACTTCAAGGGGCGCCAGAAGCGGGTGATCAAGGTGTCGGGCGTCTCCGTCTATCCGGCCCAGGTCGAGCAGGTGCTCGAGTCGCTGCCGGGCATCGCGCGGGCCTGCGTGATCGGCACGCCCGACGAGTACCAGATGACGTCGGTGAAGGCGTTCGTCGTGCCGGTCGACGGCGTCGGCGACACCCCGGCCTTCCGGGCCGAACTCACGGCCCACTGCCGACGGCCTGATGAAGTGGGCCGTGACCCGCAGCGTCGAGTTCCGCGACGAGCTGCCCACCACCCTCATCGGCAAGATCGCCTACACCCAGCTCGAACAGGAGGAGACGGCGCAGCCGGCCGGGGCGTGACACGATAGCGGCATGTCCATCACCATCGTCTCCGGGCTGCCGGGCTCCGGAAAGAGCACCGTCGCGAGGGCGCTGGCCGAGCGTCGTGACCGCGGCGTCCACCTCGACACTGACGACGTCGGCGAGCGGTTCGTCGTGTCGGGCGCCGTCCTGCCCGGACAGGAGCCGGGAGGCGAGGCCGAGGCCCAGTTGGCGCTGCGGAGGCTGAACCTGGCCGACCTGGCGCGCAACTTCGCCGGCGCCGGCTTCGACGTCGCGATCTCCGACGTCGTGCTGTGGCCCGCGCTGTGGGAGGAGTACGTGCGGCGGCTCGGGCCGTCGCTGCGGCTGGTGATCCTGACCCCGAGCCTCGAGGCCATCGCCGAGCGCGACGCGGGTCGCGCCAAACAGGTCGCCGCGCACTGGACCCACCTCAAGGCCGACCTCGACGCCTGGACCGAAGCCCCCGGTCTCCGCCTCGACACCACCGGCCAGAGGGTCGACGACACCGTCGCGGCGGTCGAAGGGTGGCTGTCGAGCGGGCGCTGACCTGCGGGGTGCGTCGACCCGTTGGGCCGCCACGGCGAGGCCTCCCGACGGGCCGCCAGGTCGACGGCCCCGGTGGCGGTCCGGCCGACGCCTAGGCTTGTCCCATGGAAGATTGGACGCTCGCCTCCTCGCTCGTGCGACGGTGGGCGCGGGCGCCGCTCGATCCGCAGGTCAACATCCCGGGGCTCGAGGCGCTGCTCGAGGAGGCCGGCTCCATCCGCGACCCGCGGCTCCGCGGGGAGGTCGAGCAGCTTTTCCGGATCTCGCTCGCGTCCTTCCAGGACCCGGCGCCCCGACCGGAGCCCGCCCGAGGCGACGACGTGCTGACCGCCGTCAACCTGATCTCCCGCATGATGTGGGGCGCGCACGATGCGGGTGCCTCGCCGTCCGACGAAGGCATCTCCGCCCTCGCGGCCGAGCTCGACGACCTGGCCTCCGCGTCCGCGGAACTGGCCGCCCTCGACCTGACCGATCTCTGCCGCTCGCAGGCGATCGGCCGACTCGTCCGCTACGGATCGGACGGCGTCTCCCCGGCCAGGCTCGACCTGCTGCGCCGGCTCTTCGCGCTCGACCCGGCGACCGTCATGCCGCGCGCCTACCTGATGGCGCTGTCCCCGTTCGCCGAGTCGGTGGTGACCGCGGGACGCGCCGACCTCTGGCAGGAGATCGTCACCGACTTCCGCGCACGCGTCGGCGACCAGGTGCCGGGCGACATCCTGATGACGCTCGCCTCGCTCGCCCTCCCCGTCGTCAGTGACGACTCGCGCTGGTACCGCGCCGAACAGACCTGGGACCAGGCCGAACTCCTCCTCGACGACGCCCGCCGCGGCGTCGAGCCTCTTCCCGCCCCCTACACCGACCCACTCAGCGTCGACCTCGGCCTCGCCTACCTGCGCAACCGCGACCTCGACGAGAGGCCCTTCCTCGACGTCGTCACCGAGGTCTACGACCGGCTCTACGCCCGCGTGCAGACGGTGTCGCGCCCGGACCTGCTCACCCAGTTCGCGCTCTTCCTCGCCAGGCTGCGCGTCAACCCCAGGCACGCCGCGACAATCGCCCGCGACTGGGCCGACCGCGCCCTGCTCGACCAGACGGCCTCCCGCGACGACCAGGTCGAGGGCCTCGCCGAACGGTTCGACTCCGCCCTCGGCATCACCCGCGCCATGGAACTGGTGCTCAACCTCCGCGGAGGAGACGACGACCGCGTGATGGCCGTCGTCGACGCCGCCGCCCCTGACCAGCTGCCCTCCAGCCTCGAGTTGATCGTCGGCGAAGGAAGGAGCCCCGGCCTCGCCGAGCGACTCGACGCGGCGGGTCGCGCCAACGCCGACCCGCACCTCGGCACCGCGCAGCGCCTCACCGCCGCGGCCGTCCTCGCCAGGTCCGATCCGGCGGCGGGCACCGAGCGCTTCGGCGAGCTCGGAGGGCTCGGCAGCGGAGGCAGCGACGAGCCGGAGGACCTCGCCCGCTTCCGGTTCACCGTCTCCCAGGCCGTCATGCCCGAGTGGGAAAGCCCGCCGGAAGGGATTGAGCCCGTCGACGGCGTGCCCCTCGAGCTCTACTCGGATGACCCGTCGAAGCGGCTCTGGGCGGTCGCGAGCCAGTTCGGCGGCCCCGCCTTCATGAGCGCGCTTGCCCCGCTCGACATCTTCCGCGAGAACATCCCGGTCCTCGAGGAGCTCTACTCACGAGGCATCGCGGACATCGACGAGAACGTCGTCGAGGCGAGCGTCATCTTCGCCCGGCGCATCATCTACGGCTTCCAGCAGCACGACCTCCGCGACGAGGCGCTCGCCTGGGCGCGCCGCGTCGCCGCCGATCTGCAGCACGCGACAACGCCACGTGCGGTCCGCGCCAGGGTGCTCGCCCTTCACGACATCGTGCGCGAGGCCGAGCGTCCCGAGGCCGAGCAGGCTGCGGGACTCATGCGCGAGCTCCTGCGCGACAACGACGCCGACTACGCCATCGTCGAGCGCGCCCTCCTGCTCCACACCACGCACGACTGGGAGGAGGACCTCGAGCCGAAGATACGCACCTCCGAGGAGCTCATCCCGATGCTGATCGGGGCCATCGAGCACGACGAGTACGAGCAGCAGGACTGGTCGAGCCTCATCCGCGACCACGCCATGTGGCTGTTCCACCGCTACGCCGACGCCTCCAACTGGACCGACGCCGTCCGGGTGGCGGGCATCTTCCTGCAGTGGCCCGGCGACACGTTGGTCTATGAGCTCAACGGCGTCGAGTCCGTGATCCTCCGGCTCCAGGGCCACCTCGTCGGCATGGACCAGGTCACCGCGAACCTCGCCCACCGCCTGATCGACCAGGCCTGGGACCGGATCGGCGAACTCGGGCAGCCGAGCGTCGCGCTCGTCGAGGCACGGGGAGCGGTCAACGCCGCCTCGGACCTGATCGAGCAGGACCCGGACGCCGGGTCGCTCGTCTATTGGGAGGCCCTTCCCCGCTACCGCCAGGCCATCGACGCCTACCTCGCCGACCGCGGAGACGAGCGCCGCCCGAACCTGCACGCCTCGCTCGCCCAGCACGCCTCCTCCGCCTTCACCCACGTCTGGGACCGCGACCACGAGTCACAGGCCCCCGCCGGGACGAAGTGGCTGCGCACGGCCAGGGCCATCGTCGCCTTCCTCCGTGCAGGCACCCAGGACCTGGAGGTGGACGTCGACCGCCACCTCGGCAGCATGGTGCAACTCGCCGCCCTTGGGCACGTGTTCCGGCCGCTCGACGACCGGGCACTGGTCGACGAACTGTACGAGAGGCTCGCCCCGCTCACCGATGTCGAGCGCGACGGGCAGCACCGCGTCGAGATCTTCCAGCTCCTCGCCGGGGTTGGTGGTCGGCTGGCCAGCCTCGAACGGGTGCAGGAGGTCGGCCAGGCGCTCGACGCCGAACGCAGGTCGGGCTCCAGGCGTCGGGCCGATCCTGGCCCACTGCTCGTGGCGCTCGCCGAGCTGCGCGCCGCCTACGACGAGTCGGGCAACCAGGGGCTGGCGGACGGCCTTGTCGAATGGTCGCGCTGGCTGCTGTACCAGTCGATGCTCGACGACGCCGCCACCCCTCGGCAGCCCTACAACGCGTCGCCGAGGGCCGCCGCCTCGTATCTGGCGCTGCGCGTGCACGGGCTCGACCCCGACGGTGACGTCCAGGTCCGCGAGCTCGTCGAGTGGGCGACCCACGCCCACGGCTTCATGAGCAGCACCGACACGGAGAACCGCCGTCGCGTCTTCGACCTCCTCGCCCCGCTGGTCGACCCGTCGCGCGACGACGCCGAGACGTTCGCCAGACACCACCAGAAGGTGCAGCGGGGGAAGCTGTTCGGCCTGTTCTGAGTCTGCGGCCCCGGCTGGGGGCGGGAAGGCCTTCCCGCCACGAGGACGCCATGGATCGGGTGAGGAACTTGAGCACTATTCCGGGTTCGTTGGCATGAGAGGGCCTTGTCAACGGTCACTTCCGTAACGAGTCCGGATATGACCCTTCTATGGATGTCAAGTGGTGTGGAGTGCGTGGGTGCTCAAGGCACACCCACCCGGACGCGAAGCCGCGGGGCACCCGGGGCAGGACCCGGGCACCCGGCGGTGCTTCTCCAGGTGGTCAGGCGTCGAGCCGGACCGTCCTTCCGCTGCGCGCCGACTCCTCGGCCGCCTGGGCGAGGACGAGGGCGGCGACGCCGTCGCTGACCGTCGGGGAGACGGGAGCTCCGGTGTTGATCGCGTCGATGAACGCCGTCAGCTCGTTGCTGTAGGCGTCCGCATACCTGGTCAGGAAGAAGTCCAGGTACGGCTGCTGCGAGCCCGACGCCTCGGCGGTGTTGACCGACAGCGCAGTCGGCCGCAGGTTGTCCATGACGGCGGACCCGGCCGAGCCGTGCACCTCGAGGCGCTGGTCGTAGCCGGTGACGCAGCGACGGTTGTTCATCACCGTCGCGACCGCGCCGTCGGCCCCGCGCAGCATCACCACTGCGGCGTCGAAGTCGTCGACGTTGGCCAACTCGGGCAGGACCTTCTGGCCGAAGGCGCTCACCTCGACGATCTCGCCGAGGAAGAACCGCGCCTCGTCGAGGTCGTGGATCGTCATGTCCTTGAAGATGCCGCCGCAGACCGCGACGTACTCCGCGGGAGGCGGCGCAGGGTCACGGGCCACGATGACGACCTGCTCCAGGTCGCCGATCGAGCCGTCCTCGATGAGGTCCTTCGCGCGCCGGATCGACGGGTCGTAGCGGCGCTGGAAGCCGACCATCACGGGCGGATGCTCGAAGGTCGCGAGCTCGGCGTCGAGCGCGCGCGCCTCCTCGACGTCCTTCGCGACGGGCTTCTCGACCAGCACGGCCTTGCCCGCGCGGGTCGCCGCCAGCACCTGGGGTGCGTGCAGGGGAGTGGGCGAGCCGATGATGACGGCGTCGACCTCCGGGTCGGCGAACAGGGCGTCTGCGTCCTTGTACGCGCGGGCGCCGTGGACGGCCGCGAGGTCCTCTGCGGCGGTTCCCATCGGGTCGCACACCGCGACCAGTTGTGCCTGCGGATGTGCGGCCACAGCTGCGGCGTGGACCTTGCCGATCCGTCCGGCGCCGATGACGGCTACACGGAGCATGTGGGTTCTCCTCTTGAGTTGTGGGTCGTTGGGTCAGGGGGCCGGGACGATGATGTCGCGGACGAGGGCGTCGAGGTCTGCGTCGGCCTGGAGGAACTGGCGCAGCGTCTTGCGGGTGGGGCCGAAGTCCTCGAACTCCTCGACGGTCATGCCGTCGACGTCGTAGGCGCGGCGGAAGTCCTCGATCTTGTTGAGCTCGTCCAGATACTCCTGGCGCACCGGCTCGTCGATCCGGGAGACGGCCTCGTAGTCGGAGGCGTTGATGATCTCCTGCCACTTGAACGGCGGGGAGACGACGAGGTCGCCGCCGACAAGCGCGGCCCAGTGGTAGACGTTGCGGAACGCGGCGGCGAGCACCCGCGAGCGGAAGCCGCGCTCCTGGAAGATCGCGTAGGCCTTCTTCATGGCGGCGATGCCTGCCCACTCGAGGGCGGACGGGTCGATGAAGATGTTGTCGCGGGCGACGACGTGCTTGAGCCAGTCGTCCAGGCGGCCGACCATGATCGTCACGACCGGGCCCATCTGCGAGATGTCGTGGCCCTCGGCCGCGCGGCGGTCGAGACCACGCTCGATCGCCTCGGCGGCACGGACGGCCTGCGGCACCGAGAACGACACGGTCACGTTGATGCTGACGCCGCGGTAGGTGGCGTCCTCGATCGCCTCGAGGCCGACCTTCGTGGCGGGGATCTTCACGACGATGTTCTCCGCGAGGCCGTCGAACTCGACGGCCTGGTCGGCCAGCGCCTTCGCGTCACGGTGGAAGCGCGGATCGGTCTGCACCGACAGGCGACCGTTGCGTCCCTTGTGCTCGTCGAAGATCGGCTTCAGCAGCGCCGCGGCCTCGACGGAGAGGTCCTTGACCGCCTGCCAACCGATCTCCGACTCGCCCCAGGTCGGATTCTCGGCGGCGATCTGCCTGATCCGCGGAGCCCACTGGCCCAGCTCCGACTTGATGCAGGTGTAGGCGATGACCGGGTTGCACGTCGCGCCCACGCCGCCGAAGGAGATCGACCGGCGCAGTTCGTTCAGATCGGACGAGTCGTTCCAGAGCGCCGTTGGGGTGTTCTGGGCGGCCGTCAGCAGCGGCCCGGGCGTGTACTCGATGTCTGTCATCTGGAACTCCTGTGGGGGCGAGAGGGTAGGCGGCTTCTCTGCCGCCAGTCACGGAGAACAGTCAACCCCAATGTCTACCCTGCGTCAAGTAAATGTGCATACATAGGCCGAGGTTTTTGATCGGAAACGGAGGTCCGGCTTTGCCGAAGTTGTCACAACGAACGTAGTTGGACTGGCGGGTGTCGTCGCGGCAGACAGGGTTCGATGACTGGCAATGCGGGGCGAATCGCCCGTTGTCTCTCCCTGTTCCTTGAGCGGGGCCGCCCGGGGGAGCCGTGGCGCCCGTCGTCGAAAGGTTCCGATGGTGGTTCGCAGTCCCGGCCATAACCCTTTAGATCGTTTGCGGTCGTGGTCAGGGCCTTTCGACGACGCCTCGCGCCACTTCGTCGGCTGAGGCTGCTCAAGGAAGTGGGGACGCCTCGCGCGGCTCAGCCGAGCGGAGGCGCGAAAGGACCGGCCGACCCCTGCGGACTAGGAGCTGAACAGCGAGAAGCGGAACGAGTACAGCGACGGGCGGTAGACGTGCTGACCGATCTCGACCGGACGGCCCTCGGCGGTGCGGCCGACGCGGTGCATGGTCAGCAGCGGGGAGCCCGCCTGCTCGCCCAGCGTCGAGGCCTCCTCAGACGTGGCGCCGCGGGCGCCGATCTCCTGGGTGGCCGACGCGATCTCGATGCCCCGCTGGTGCAGACACTGGTACAGGCCGGCCTCGCCGAGCTCCTGCCACGACGGGGCGATGTCGAGCGGAATCAGGTTGGTCAGGAGCGCGAGCGGGTGGTCGTCGGCGTACCGGAGGCGGCTTACGGCGAGCAGGCCGTCTTCAGGGCCCAGCCCGAGCTGCTCGGCCTCGGCGGCCGAGGCCTGGCGCACCAGGTAGCTCAGCACCTTCGTCGTCGGGACGAAGCCGGCCTCGCTGAGGTCCTCATTGAGCGACGACAGTTTCATCGGACGGTGGACGTGTGGGGGAGTGACGCGGGTGCCGACGCCGCGGCGTCTCGTGAGCAGGCCCTTGTTCGCCAGCTCCTGCAGGGCGCGGCGCGCGGTGGGTCGAGCGACGTCGAGGCGGTTCGCCATCGAGACCTCGTCCTCGATCATCGCCCCGGCGGGCAACTCCCCGGAAAGGATGGCCGCCTCGATCGGCTGGGCGATCTGTTCGTAGAGTGGTGTCGCGGAGGACCGGTCGATGATGATCGCCGGTGCGTACGTCTCCTCCATGGCGGCTCCTTCTGTGCGGGGGCCAGGCCTCGTCGCGTGGACTTGTCCAAACCGATGTTGGCGGTGATCATACAACCCGAAAGGTCACTTTGTATGTGCGTACAAAGAGTTGACCGGGTGACATTTGGGCTGGCAGACTGGCCACGACGTAGGAGGTCCAATGGAGGGCGACCCGACAAGCTCCCTTCCCGATCCGGCGGAGCCTGAGGTGCTCGTCATCGGGCGGTGCAGCGTGGACGTCTACCCCCTTGAAGTCGGCGTGAAGCTCGAGGACGTCGAGACCTTCGGCAAATTCCTCGGCGGATCCGCGACCAACGTCGCCGTCGCAGCCGCCCGCTATGGACACCAGGTGACCGCCCTGACGGGGGTGGGTAACGACCCGTTCGGCCGCTTCGTCACCTCCGAGCTGGAGCGGTTCGGGGTCGATGCCTCCCAGGTCGTGGTCAACGACCGCTTCAACACGCCCGTCACGTTCTGCGAGATCTTCCCTCCCGACAACTTCCCGCTCTACTTCTACCGACAGCCCACCACGCCTGACCTCGAGATCGGCCCCGGTGACCTCCCCGTCGACCTCGACCGCTACCGGATCATCTGGCTGACTGGAACCGGCCTCGCCCACGAACCGTCGCGATCAGCCCACCACGCCGTCGTGGCCGCGGCCACGGGCTCGACCATCGTGCTGGACCTCGACTACCGCGAACGCTTCTGGGCCGACGAGAACGTCCCGCGGCGCGCCATGGGCGACGTCCTGCCGCACGTCGACGTCGCGATCGGCAACCTCGAGGAGTGCCGGATCGCCACCGGCGAGACCGACCCCGA
>RRZU010145281.1_pt1 | contig 14431 bp, 14 predicted proteins | sample 2165561 | NCBI WGS metagenome assembly RRZU01 (sample SAMN10456909, study PRJNA506462) | wastewater metagenome | isolation source: wastewater sludge | place: USA: Moscow, Idaho
GACGCCAGCAAGGGCAGCCAGAAGACCAAGCGCAAGCGCATGGGCTGGAGCGATGACTACCTGCAAGGGCTCTTCGGCTTGACGCCCGGTTCAGTCAGCCATGCACAAACTTCGAGCGATGGCTAATGCAATCGCCCTGGCATTCCACCAAGTGCGGCCCAGAAAACCGCTGACTGATGAATGCCTCGATGCCAATGATTAATTGAATACAGACGTCGCATCAGCTCAAAACACGGTTTTCATTGAAAAAATTCCATGCAGCAAAGCATGCCCGACTCAGGGTCTGAGTCGGCGGTCACTAAAAATCCAAGGGATTGATTGCACAGCCACACGCCGCACCGACGCGCACTGCAACAAGACACCTCCCCTGATGCACCGCCTAGCCCGAGAACCTCAGAGTTCCCTGTACCGGCATGCACTTGTTATGCGAAATCCGCACGGATCCTACGCATCACATGGCGCGGCACAAGCGGGCCAACCCACAAAAATTTCACACCATCTTTACAAATGTGAAAAATTCCACATCCAGTGCAAGGGGATCTGGTCCAGCGCACTGCATCAAAACCATGCAATCCAACACAAACCGTTGCCCGACAAGGACTTGCGACGATTCGTAAGCTGGCTTTGTTGCATAAAGCGGCATTCTTTCCAGAACCCTACTCTGGCGCAACAATCGTGCGCCTCATGCCGAGCAAGGTTCTTTCTTGATATGGACTTTCTCAGCAAGGAAATTTGTTTCTGCAACAGAGCCTCGTAAGCTCCCCCTGCAAGTAGACAGCCAAAACCAGAGAATGCGGCCCAGTCCGAAAGGAGCGAGCCGATGAGGAAGAGCAAGTTCAGCGAGAGCCAGATCGTGGCGATCCTGAAAGAAGGAGAGGCCGGGCTGCCGGTGGCCGAGGTGTGCCGCAAGCACGGCATCAGCGCGCCGACGTACTACGCGTGGAAGAGCAAATACGCCGGCGCGACGGTCTCGGACCTGGCGCTGGAGAACGCGGCGATCAAGGACGTGCTGGCAAAAAAATTCTGACGCCGTCCGCGAAGCGGCAGGTGGTCTCGGCCATGGTGACCGAGCATCGCCTGCCGGTCACACGAGCCTGCAGAGCCGCAGGCTTGTCGCGGGCGGCGTACGGCAGACGCCTGCGTCAACCAGGGCTGGGCGCTGGATTTCATGCACGACGTGCTCTACGACGGCCGGCGGTTCCGCACCCTCAACGTGATCGACGAGGCCAACCGCGAGGCGCTGGCCGGAGATGAGCAGCCGCGAATTCGTCGCGTGGGCCCAGCGCCGAGGCATCGCGCTGAACCACATCGAGCCCGGCGAGCCCAACCAGAACGCCTACGTCGAGCGATTCAACCGCACCTTCCGCACCGAAGTGCTCGACGCCTGGCTGTTCAATTCCACCGGGCAGGTCCAGGCCATCGCCGACGACTGGCTGACCCAGTACAACGAATACCGACCGCATGACGCCCTGGGCGGCAAGCCGCCCAGGCAGTTCATGCCCCGATTGATCACCACAACCGCCGCAGACTCTGGGAATCAGCTGTCTGCTTGACGGGGGAGCTTACGGTGTCAGGCACTCACCTCAGCCGGCAGCCGCCATGAAGCCTTCGAGCACATTGACCACATTGACGCCGACCTCGGCGACCGCGTAGCCGCCCTCCATCGTCAGCACCACCGGCAGGCCGGCGCGCGCCAGGCGCTCGCCCAGGCGCAGGTAGTCGTCGGCGCGCAGGTGGAAGCCCGAGATCGGGTCGCCCTCGAAGGTGTCGACGCCCAGCGCCACCACCAGCGCCTCGGCGCGGTGGGCGGCCACCGCGGCCAGGCCGGCCTCGAGCGCCGCGAACCAGGTCGTGGCCGAGGTGCCGCGCGGCAGCGGCAGGTTCAGGTTCGCGCCCAGGCCGGCGCCTTCGCCGCGCTCGTCGGCGTGACCGAGAAAGAAGGGATATTCGGTGCGCGGATCGCCGTGCAGCGACACCGTCAGCACGTCATCGCGGCCGTAGAAGATGGTCTGCGTGCCGTTGCCGTGGTGGTAGTCGACATCGAGCACCGCCACCCGAGCCGCGCCGTGGTCGCGCAGCGTCTGCGCCGCCAGCGCGGCGTTGTTGAGGAAGCAGTAGCCGCCGAAGAAGTCCGGCCCGGCGTGGTGGCCGGGCGGGCGGGTCAGCGCGAAGGCGGCGCGCTCGGCCGCGGCCACCGCCAGCGCGGCCGAGCGGGCGCAGGCCGCGCCCTCGCGGGCCGCCGCCCAGGTGCCGGCCATGACGGGGCTGCCGGCATCGAAGGAGAACAGGCCGATGCGCGCGGCGAAGCTCTCGGGCAGCACGTCGGCGCGAAAGCCCCGCACCGGCCAGACCGCCGGCAGGATGTCGGTGCCGGCGTTGGCCGGATCGAGCGCCACCCACTCGTCCCAGGCACCGGCCAGGAAGTCGAGGTAGCGCGGCGCATGGATCGCCGCCAGCGCCGCGTCCAGCCCGGCGTCATCCGGCACCGGATCGTGCAGCGCGCCGACCGGCCGGCGCGCCAGCTCGGCCAGCACATGGTCCAGCCGCGCGGGCGTCTCGTGACAGGGCACGAGGCGGCCACGGTACATCTCCAGGCGCGCGTCGTGGCGGCGGTAGAGGGCGTTGCGGAAGATCTTCATCAGGACCGGCCCTCCCCGCCGGACGACTCACTCGCCCAGGTAGGCGGCGCGGACCTTCGGGTCCTCGAGCAGCTGGCGACCGGCGCCGGTCATGGTGATCAGGCCGGACTCCATCACATAGCCGCGGTCGGCCACCGCCAGCGCGCGGCTGGCGTTCTGCTCGACCAGCAGCATGGTCACGCCCTGCTTGTGGATGTCGTTCACCACCTCGAAGATCTTGTCGACCATGATCGGCGACAGACCCATCGACGGCTCGTCGAGCAGCAGCACCTTCGGGCGCGCCATCAGCGCGCGGCCCATCGCCAGCATCTGCTGCTCGCCGCCCGACATCGTGCCGGCGAGCTGGTCGCGGCGCTCCTTCAGGCGCGGGAAGATGGAGAAGACCTTGTCGATGTCCTCCAGGATGGCCGCCTTGTCGTCGCGGGTGTAGGCGCCCATCTGCAGGTTCTCGGTGATGGTCATCCGGGTGAAGGTGCCGCGACCTTCCGGAATCATCACCAGGCCCTGCTTGGCCAGATCCCAGGCGCCCTGCCCCTTCAGGCTGCGGCCGAGGTACTTCACGTCGCCGTCGCCGATCGGCTGCAGGCCGGTGACCGCCTTCAGCGTGGTGGTCTTGCCCGCGCCGTTGGCGCCGATCAGCGAGACCAGCTCGCCCTCGCGCACTTCCAGGCTGACGCCCTTGACGGCCTGGATGCCGCCGTAGGCGACCTTGACGTTCTCGATGCTGAGCAGGACCTGCCCGCTCTTCTTGTCATTGCTCGACATGATGGTCTGCTTTCCTGTGCGCTCAAGCCGGGCTCAGTGGGCCTTGTGGCCGGTGCCGAGGTAGGCCTCGATCACCTTCTCGTTCTTCTGCACTTCGGCCGCGGTGCCTTCGGCGATCTGCTTGCCGTAGTCGAGCACCGTCAGCCGGTCGCACAGGCCCATCATCAGCTTCACGTCGTGCTCGATGATCAGGATGGTGCGGCCGTCCTTGCGGATGCGGTCGATCAGCTCGCGCAGCACCACCTTCTCGGTGGCGTTCATGCCGGCGGCCGGCTCGTCGAGCGCGATCAGCTTCGGATCGGTGGCCAGCGCACGGGCGATCTCCAGGCGGCGCTGGTCGCCATAGCTCAGCGTGCGCGACTTGAACTCGGCGTACTTGCCGATGCCGACATAGTCGAGCAGCTCCTGCGCGCGCTTCGCGATCGCGGCCTCCTCGGCCTTGAAGCTGGAGGTGCGCAGGACCGCGCCGATCAGGCCCGACTTCGTGCGCACATGGCGGCCGACCATCACGTTCTCCAGCGCGGTCATCTCGGGGAAGAGCCGGATGTTCTGGAAGGTGCGCGCGATGCCGGCCGCAGCCACCTCGTGCACGGCGGTGGGCGTGTAGGGCGCGCCGCCGAGCTGGAAGGTGCCGCCGTCCGGCGTGTACAGACCGGTGATGACGTTGAAGAAGGTCGTCTTGCCGGCGCCGTTGGGGCCGATCAGGCCGTAGACCTGACCCTTGCGGATGGTGATGCCGACGTCGGAGAGGGCCTGCAGGCCGCCGAAGCGCTTGGAGACGCCCTTGACCTCGAGGACGATCTCGGATTGCGTGCTGTTGCTCATGAGGTGCTTCTCCTGGGGATCACTTGGCGACCGGGGCGGCCTTGCCATGCTCGGGCGCCGGCCACAGGCCGCGCGGACGCAGCAGCATGATCGCGATCATCGCCAGCGCGATCAGCAGCTGGCGCAGGATGGCGGCGTCGAGACGGCCGCCGGTCATCGCCTGGATGTCGCCGGCGACATAGCGCAGCACTTCCGGCAGCGCCGCCAGCATCACCGCACCCAGGATCACGCCGGGAATGTGGCCGATGCCGCCCAGCACCACCATCGCGACGATGATGATCGACTCGGCCAGCGTGAACGACTCCGGCGAGATGAAGCCCTGGAAGGCCGCGAACATCGCGCCCGACACGCCGCCGAAGGTGGCGCCCATGCCGAAGGCCAGCAGCTTCAGGTTGCGGGTGTTCAGGCCCATCGCCTTGGCGGCGATCTCGTCCTCGCGCACCGCCATCCAGGCCCGGCCGATGCGGGACGTCTCGATGCGGTGGCAGATGATGACGGTGAAGATCACCAGCGTCAGGAACAGGTAGTAGTACAGCGTCACCGACGGGAAGCTGTGGCCGAACAGTTCCAGCGGCTTGCCGAAGCTCACGCCGGCGATGCTGATCGGGTCGATCTGGCTGATGCCGCGCGGACCGTTGGTGATGTTGACCGGATGTTCCAGGTTGTTCATGAACACCCGGATGATCTCGCCGAAGCCCAGCGTGACGATGGCCAGGTAGTCGCCGCGCAGCTTCAGCGTCGGCGCGCCCAGCAGCATGCCGCAGACCGCCGCGACCGCTGCGGCGATCGGCACCACCGCCCAGATCGGGAAATGCATCCCGTCCGGATAGGCGGCCCGGATGGACTCGAAGTTCTCCATCAGGTGCGGCGAGGCCACCAGCGCGTACAGATAGGCCCCGACCGCATAGAAGGCGACATAGCCCAGGTCGAGCAGGCCGGCGTAGCCGACGACGATGTTCAGGCCCAGGGCCAGCATCACGTACAGCAGCGCCAGCGCCATGATGCGCACCCAGCCCTGGCCGAACTGCGCCACCACCAGCGGCAGGGCCAGCAGCGCGACCGCCGCCAGCAGGAAGACGACGATCTGCTTGGTCTTGTCCATGTGTTGCATGTGAGTCTCTCCTCGGACGGCGTCAGGCGCGATCGGCGACACGCTCGCCCATCAGGCCGCTCGGGCGCAGCGTCAGGACCAGGATCAGCACCAGGAAGGCGAAGATCTCGACATAGTGGCTGCCGAACAGGCCGCCGGTCAGGTCACCCAGGTAGCCGGCGCCCAGCGCCTCGATCAGGCCGAGCAGCACACCGCCGACCATCGCGCCGGTCAGGTTGCCGATGCCGCCGAACACCGCGGCGGTGAAGGCCTTCAGGCCGGGCATGAAGCCCATGCTGTGCTGCAGCGTGCCGTAGTTGGCCGCCCACATGATGCCGGCGATGGCCGCCAAGGCCGCGCCGATCACGAAGGTCGCGCTGATGATGTGGTCAGGACGCACGCCCATCAGGCCGGCGACACGCGGGTTCTCGGCGGTGGCGCGCATCGCGCGGCCGAGCTTGGTCTTGTTGACCAGCCACAGCAGACCGGTCAGCACCACCGCGGTGATGACCAGGATCAGCACCTGGGTCAGCGTGATGACCGGGCCGTCCTCCCACAGGAAGAACACCTCGACTGGCAGCAGCTGCGGATAGGGCTTCGGATTCGGCTTCCAGATGATCATCGCCAGCGTCTGCAGCAGCAGGCTCATGCCCATCGCGGTGATCAGCGGCGCCAGGCGCGGCGCGTTGCGCAGCGGCCGGTAGGCGATCTTCTCGATGGAGTAGTTCAGCGCCGCGCAGACGATGATCGCGGCGATCGCCGAGATCAGCATGATCAGCCAGCCCGGCATGGGCGAGGCGGTATCCAGCAGAAAGGTCGCGACGGTCCAGCTGACCATGGCGCCGACCATGAGCACCTCGCCGTGCGCGAAGTTGATCAGGCTGATGATGCCGTAGACCATCGTGTAGCCCAGTGCCACGAGCGCATACATGCTCCCGAGCACCAGACCGTTGATGATCTGCTGTACAAAGATGTCCATTCCAAGATCTCCTGTGGCTTGCTCAGGAAATCGCAAGGGCCGTGCCAGCCCATGGAAACCCTGACCCGCCCAGGGGATCGGCGGATCGTGACATCCTCCCTGCCAAAGGCATCGCAGCGCCCTGACCCGGCCCGGATCGACCGCATTTCAGCGCCACTCGCCGGCGGCAGCTCCGTGCGCGACCGCGGCACAAGCGCACGAACCGCAGAAGATCCGGATCCCCGCCCCTTCGGACCGGATCGGATCCGGGAAAGCATTCCGCTCAGCGTGACTTGTTCGCCTGGGCGTCCAGCTCCCGCAATCTCTCGAGCTTCTCGCCGATGCGGATCTCGAGCCCGCGGTCGACCGGCTGGTAGAAACGTGGCGCCGGCGCCAGCCCGTCCGGGAAATAGTTCTCGCCGGACGGATATCCGTCCGGCTCGTCGTGCGCGTACCGGTAATTCCGTCCGTGCCCCAGGTCCTTCATCAGCCGGGTCGGTGCATTGCGCAGGTGCGCAGGCACCGGACGCGAGCCGTCCTGCCTGACGAAGGCCTGCGCGGCCTTCCAGGCGACATACGCGGCGTTGGACTTCGGAGCGACGGCCAGATAGAGCACCGCCTGCGCCAGCGTCAGCTCGCCCTCGGGCGAGCCGAGCCGCTCGTAGGTCTCCGAGGCGTCCAGCGCGATGCGCAGCGCGCGCGGATCGGCCAGGCCGATGTCCTCGCTGGCCATGCGCACCAGGCGCCGGGCGATGTAGCGCGGATCGACGCCGCCGTCGACCATGCGCGCGAACCAGTACAGCGCCCCGTCCGGACTGCTGCCGCGCACCGCCTTGTGCAACGCGGAGATGGCGTCATAGAACTGGTCGCCGCCCTTGTCGTAGCGGCGCAGCTGCGCGCCCAGGCAGCGCTCGAGCGCCGCCTCGTCCAGCGGCCGCTCGGTGCCGGCCATGCGCACCACGTTCTCGAAGGTGTTGAGCAGCCGGCGCGCATCGCCGTCGGCATAGGCGACCAGGCGCTGCGCCGCGGCGGGCTCCGGGGCGGGCGCGGGCAGCGCCTCGCCGGCTCGCGCCAGCAGCGCCAGCAGCTCGGTCTCGCCCAGCGGCTCGAGCACATGCACCGTCGCGCGCGACAGCAGCGCCGAGTTGACCTCGAAGGACGGGTTCTCGGTCGTCGCGCCGATGAAGGTGAACAGACCCGACTCGACATGCGGCAGGAAGGCGTCCTGCTGCGCCTTGTTGAAGCGGTGCACCTCGTCGACGAAGACGATGCAGCGCCGCCCCCGCGCCTGCGAGCGCTGCGCGCGCTCGACCGCCTCGCGGATGTCCTTGACCCCGCCCAGCACCGCGGAGATCGGCACGAAGTCGGCGTCGAAGGCCTCGGCGGTGAGCCGCGCCAGCGTCGTCTTGCCCACGCCCGGCGGGCCCCACAGGATCATCGAATGCGGCCGGCGCGACACGAAGGCCGCGCGCAGCGGCTTGCCCGCGCCCAGCAGGTGGGTCTGGCCGATCACCTCGTCGATGTGGCGCGGGCGCAGCCGCTCGGCCAGCGGCGCCTCCGGCGCGGCCGATGCGCCCGGCGTCCCTGGCGGATGGGTGTCCGGCGGGTCGGTCGGCACATCGTCGAACAGGTCGTTCACTGCCCGCGGCTCACTGCTGCAGCACGTCGGCGCCGGCCGGCGCGCTGAAGCGGAAGCGCTCGGGCGGCAGCTTCAGATTGGCCTCGAAGCGCGAGAAGTCGAGCCGCGAGCGCTGGCCCAGCGCATCGGTCAGCTCGATCGCCGCCAGGTCCTTGCCGCGAAAGCCCACCCGCAGCTGGCGGATCTGGCTCTCCTTCGCCTTGGGCTGGGCGGCTGCCCACTGCAGGCCACCCTGGTCGGGCTCGGCCGACAGCGTGAAGTCGCGCTCCAGGCTGCCGCCAGCCAGCAGCGCCGCGGGCGTGGCGCCCAGCGTCTGGTCGAAGGGTCGCACCGTCACCTGGTTCAGGTCGACATCGAAGAGCCAGACCTTCTGGCCGTCGGCGACGATCTGCTGCTCGTAGGGCCGGGCGTAGTCGAAGCGGAAGCGGTTCGGGCGCTGGAACTCGAACTCGCCGCTGGAGGTCTTCTTCTTCGCGCCGTCGGGCGAGGTGGCGACCTGCGTGAAGGCGGCCCGGCCGGACTGCACCGTCTGCACGAAGCTGCGCAGCGTGTCGACCGCGTCGGCGCGCGCCGGCAGCGCGGTGGTGGCAACGGCAGCAGCCAGCGCCAGCATCAGCACCCGGCCACGGCCGGGCCGCTTCGAGAGGGATTCGAGGGAGAGCAGCTTCATTCTTCCTTGCGCGCCGGGACGAGGATGTCGCGGTTGCCGTTGGTGGACATGCTCGATACGAGTCCGGTTTTTTCCATTTGTTCCAGCAGCCGCGCCGCACGGTTGTAGCCGATGCGCAGATGGCGCTGCACCAGCGAGATCGAGGCCTTGCGGTTCTGCAGCACGATGGCCACCGCCTGGTCGTACATCGGATCGGCCTCGGCGTCGCCGCCACCGCCCTCGGCGTTGGTGTCGTTGGCGCCGCCCTCGCCCTCGAGCGTGCCGCCCTCCAGGATGCCCTCGATGTAGTTCGGCTCGCCCTGGCTCTTCAGGAACTCGACGACGCGGTGCACCTCGTCGTCGGAGACGAAGGCGCCGTGCACCCGCACCGGCTGTCCGGTGCCGGAGGCCATGTAGAGCATGTCGCCCATGCCCAGCAGCGCCTCGGCGCCCATCTGGTCGAGAATGGTGCGGCTGTCGATCTTGCTCGAGACCTGGAAGCTCAGCCGGGTCGGGATGTTGGCCTTGATCAGGCCGGTGATCACGTCGACCGACGGGCGCTGCGTGGCCAGGATCAGGTGGATGCCGGCGGCACGCGCCTTCTGCGCCAGGCGGGCGATGAGTTCCTCGATCTTCTTGCCGACCACCATCATCAGGTCGGCCAGCTCGTCGATGACGACGACGATGTGCGGCAGGCGGTCGAGCGGCTCAGGGGCCTCCGGCGTCAGGCTGAAGGGGTTGGGGATCAGCTGCTCGCGCTCCTGGGCCTCGCGGATCTTCGCGTTGTAGCCGGCCAGATTGCGCACGCCCAGCTTGCTCATCAGCCGGTAGCGCCGCTCCATCTCGGCCACGCACCAGTTCAGCGCGTTCGAGGCCTGCTTCATGTCGGTGACCACCGGCGCGAGCAGGTGCGGAATGCCTTCGTAGACGCTCATCTCGAGCATCTTCGGATCGATCAGGATCAGGCGCACATCCTCCGGCTCGGCCTTGTACAGCAGCGACAGGATCATGCCGTTGATGCCCACCGACTTGCCCGAGCCGGTGGTGCCGGCCACCAGGCAGTGCGGCATCTTGCCCAGGTCGGCCACGATCGGCTCGCCGACGATGTTCTTGCCCAGGCCCATGGTCAGCAGCGAGGGCGCCTCGCGGTAGACCGGCGCGCCCAGCACCTCGGACAGGCGGATCACCTGGCGCTTGCGGTTGGGCAGCTCCAGCGCCATGCAGTTGCGGCCCGGAATCGTCTCGACCACGCGGATCGACACCAGGCTGAGCGAACGGGCCAGATCCTTGGCCAGATTGACGATCTGCGAGCCCTTGACACCCACCGCCGGCTCGATCTCGAAGCGGGTCACCACCGGCCCCGGCATCGCGGCGATCACCGTCACCTCGACGCCGAAGTTCTTCAGGTGGCGCTCGATCATGCGGCTGGTCTTCTCCAGCTCCTCCGGCGTGGCGGATTCGGCCTGCGGCGGCGCGGCGTCCAGCAGATCGACCGACGGGCGCCCGCCCTCGCCGGCCGCCGCGAAGACCACCGGCATGGCCGGGCGGGGCGCCGGCGGCGGCATGACGAAGACCGGCGGCGCGGCCGGTGCCGGCGGCAGGTCGTCCTCGTCGTCGGCCGGATCGTCCCACGGCGCCACCGAGGCCCGTGCCAGAGCCGGCACGGGTGCAGGCATCGGCGCGGGCAAGGGCGCCGGTTCGCGCAGCCGGGGCGGCACCGCCACCGCCGCAGGAACCGCCACTGGCGCGGGCTGCGGTGGCATCTGCGGCAGGGTGTCGACAAAATCCGGCTCATGGCCGGGCGAGCGGCCCGGAGCCAGCGCAGCGATGTCGCCGAATTCCGGCTCGACCGGCGCCACGGCAGGCGCAGCAGCAGCCTCGCGCTCCTTGCGGGCGCGGCGCGGGGCCGCAGCCGCCGGCCCTGGCGTCGCGGCAGGTGCGAGTGCCGCGCCGGCGGCCATCAGATCATCGGCAGGCGCCTGCCCGGACAGGCCGCGCTCGCGCTGCGCCTGCTCGCCGATGCGCTTGTCCTCGGCCTCGGCCAGACGCTCGTCGCGGCGCTCGCGCCAGATGTCGAACAGCGCGCCGATGCGCTCGGCCAGACCCAGCCAGGAGAACCGGAAGGCCCAGGCCACCGACAGCAGCAGCAGCACGATCCACAGCACGCCGCTGCCGACGAAGCCCAGCAGCTTCATGCTCAGCGGGCCGAGCATCGCGCCCAGCACGCCGCCGGCATGGGTGCCGGCCACCAGGCCTTCATGCTGGTAGAGCCGCGTCCACTCGAGCGAGGTGCTCGACAGCAGCAGCAGCAGCAGCCCGACCCAGGCCTGCCACCAGGGCCGCCAGTGCACCGGGCCGTCGATCGTCTCCACCGGCGCCAGATCGACCCGCAGCAGCCGGGCCACCGCCGACAGCCAGCCCCGCAGGCCGAAGAGCAGCAGCCACCAGGCCGACAGGCCGCACAGCACGAAGGACAGATCGGACAGCCAGGCCCCGATCACGCCGGCCTGGTTGCGCAGCGGGCGGCCATCGCCGGAGGTCGAGAAGGCCGCGTCGCCCGGGTGATGGCTGAACATCGCCAGCATCCACAGCACCAGCAGCGTGCCGCCAAGCGTGATGGCCAGCTGCAGGCGCCAGCGTGACACCGGACGAGGCAGGGAGGAACGGGTTTGCGCGGCTGCAGACGACCCTGAGGCCGTGCCGCGCAGCGAACCGAGCGGATAAGTCATGCCCGAATTGTCCGCCATCCGTCAGGATGGTCTTGAAACGACAACCGGGCGAGGTCTGCGCTTATTGCGAGGCCAGACGCTCGGTCAGGACGACCCAGCCGTTCTCCTGGGTCTCGATCAGATGGCGCTCCTCGAGATCCTTCATGACCCGGCTGACCATCTCGCGCGAGGCACCGACGACCTTGGCCAGATCCTGGCGAGACACCTTGGAGCGGATGACGCGGCGACCCTCGTCGTCCTCGGCCATGTCGAGCAGCGCACGCGCCACCCGGCCGTAGACGTCGAGCAGCGCCAGCGACTCGATCTGGCGGTCGGCATTGCGCAGGCGCGCCACCAGGCCGCGCAGGATCGCGTAGGACAGGCTGGAGTTGTCCGGCAGGCAGACCGCGAACTCGTTGCGTCCCAGCACCAGCACATCGGTCTGGACCTCGGCGCGCACGGTGGCCGAATGCGGCTCGTTGTCGATCAGGCTCATCTCGCCGAGATAGTCGCCGGCCTCGAGCACCGCCAGGATGACCTCGCGGCCGCGGGCATCCGAGGTGATCACGCGGGCACGGCCGCTCAGCAGGATGAACAGCGCGTCCGACTTGCGACCCTGCTCGACGATGATCTCGCCGCGACGGTACCGGCGCTTGACCACGCCGTCGGCGATCGTCTGGGCCTGCTCGACGGTCAGCATCGAGAACAGCGGCACACGCCGGATCAGATCGAGATTCGAGAGCATCGCCATGTTGGGGGTCACTCCTGTGCTTGTTTGGTTTCTGTCGTTGAGTTGGGGCCAGGCCTGGCGCGAGTCGGCATCCCCTGGCGACCGGGGACGATCGGGAACCGCTAAGCTCTCGAATCGCACCGCGTCACGCACGCCCGATGCGACGCGACTCTAACCGATGCGTCGCGTCGTTGAACAGCGAACCGACCCGGAAATGAAACCGCGCGCCGCCCGCCGGCGCCTGCCCCAGAACCCGCCACAGAACGCCATGACCAGCACTGTCCAGCACGCCCAAGTCCTCATCCTCGGCTCCGGCCCGGCCGGCTACACCGCCGCCATCTACGCCGCCCGCGCCAACCTCAAGCCGATGCTGGTCACCGGCATGGCCCAGGGCGGCCAGCTGATGACGACCACCGAGGTGGACAACTGGCCGGCCGACGTGATGGGCGTGCAGGGCCCCGAGCTGATGGAGCGCTTCCAGAAGCACGCCGAGCGCTTCAACACCCAGTTCGTCTACGACCACATCAACCAGGTCGACTTCAGCCAGCGCCCCTTCACGCTCAAGGGCGACAGCGGCACCTACACCTGCGACACGCTGATCATCGCCACCGGTGCCAGCGCCAAGTACCTGGGCCTGCCCTCCGAGCAGACCTTCATGGGCCGCGGCGTCAGCGGCTGCGCGACCTGCGACGGCTTCTTCTACCGCGGCGACGAGGTCTGCGTCGTCGGCGGCGGCAACACCGCGGTCGAGGAGGCGCTCTACCTGTCGAACATCGCCAGCAAGGTCCACCTGATCCACCGCCGTGACAAGTTCCGCGCCGAGGCGATCATGGTCGACAAGCTGCACGAGAAGGTTGCCGCCGGAAAAATGGAGTTACATCTGTTTCAGACTCTGGATGAAGTCCTCGGTGACCAGAGCGGCGTGACCGGCGTGCGCCTGAAGAGCACCGAGGACGGCAGCACCCGCGACCTGGCGGTCAAGGGCTGCTTCATCGCGATCGGCCACCACCCGAACACCGACATCTTCCAGGGCCAGCTCGAGATGAAGGACGGCTACATCGTCACCCGCTCCGGTCTGGACGGCTTCGCGACGATGACCAGCGTTCCCGGCATCTTCGCCGCCGGCGATGTCCAGGACCATGTCTACCGTCAGGCCATCACCAGCGCCGGCACCGGCTGCATGGCCGCGCTGGATGCCCAGCGTTTCCTGGAACAGAACCACGGTTGAGGCGTCGGTCCTGGGCCCAGGACCGTTTTCAGGCTACAATCGACGTTTTGCCGCCAAAAGAGACCCGAGGTGCCGGATGGCGCTGTCGGAGGGGTAACCATCAGACCAGGCACCACAAGTGCTGCAAGTTCCGGGCGGGCGGGTCTGCGCTGGTTGCTGTAACCATAGATCGGAGAAGCGTCATGGCACGCGTCTGTCAAGTCACGGGCAAGGGCCCGATGACCGGGAACAATGTTTCCCACGCCAACAACAAAACCAAGCGCCGTTGGCTGCCCAACCTGCAGTACCGCCGTTTCTGGGTCGAGAGCGAGAACCGCTGGGTTCGCCTGCGCATCTCGAACGCGGCTCTGCGCCTGATCGACAAGAAGGGCATCGACGTGGTCCTGGCGGACCTGCGTGCTCGCGGCGAACTGTAATCGGAGACCGACACCATGGCAGCCAAAGGCGGACGCGAAAAGATCAAGCTGGAATCCACTGCGGGTACCGGCCACTTCTACACCACGGACAAGAACAAGAAGACCACGCCGCAAAAGCTGGAATTCATGAAGTTCGATCCGAAGGCACGCAAGCACGTCCTGTACAAGGAAGTGAAGCTGCGCTGATCTCGATGATCGAGACGTTCCTCGGCAGCCGCTGCGGAACGTGCCCGTGCAGACCCGCCCGGACAGGCTTGTCCCGGCGGGTTTCTTTATTGGGCATGTCCGTCCCCGGCACGCGAACACCGCCGGCCGGTGCGGACTCCCCCTTGCGGGGGCCCCCTCCAGGGGGATGAGGCCGACGGCGCACTCCCGCCTACAGTGAGCCCGGTGAACTCTCGAGGAGGGACACCATGCTCCTGTGCGGATCCCGCCCCCGGCGATGCCGGCAGACCGGATGGATCGGGCTGCTGTGGTTGGGCCTGGTTCTGCTGTCGCAGCCGGCCGGTGCGCAGTCCATCGACACCCGTCGCAGCCAGGCCACCATCGGCGAGCCGGTCGAGATGAGCCTGCAGGTGCGCGCCTTCGACATCCCGCCCGCACTGCTGGGGCCGGACTGCATCGCGGTGCGCCTGCAGCATGCCGACAGTGGCGAAGCGATCGAACCGATCCGGATACGCACCGTGCCCAGCGGACAGGATGAACAGGTGACGGTCCAGATCCAAAGCCCCGCGATCGTCGAGGAACCAGTGCTGATCGGACGGGTGGACCTGCTGTGCGGCGC
>RRZU010321833.1_pt1 | contig 14427 bp, 14 predicted proteins | sample 2165561 | NCBI WGS metagenome assembly RRZU01 (sample SAMN10456909, study PRJNA506462) | wastewater metagenome | isolation source: wastewater sludge | place: USA: Moscow, Idaho
CGCGACGACCGAGACGCCGGAGGCTCAGGGCGAGTCGGTGAGCGCACTGAGCCGCGCCGGAGACCTGCTCGCCGATCTCGTCGAGCAGGGGGTGCAGACCGTGGTCTTCGCGCGCTCGCGGCTCGGGGTCGAGGTCGTCGCCGACCGGGCCCTCGCCCGCCTGGAGAAGCGCGGCCTGCCTCACCTCGTCGCCGCTTATCGCGGCGGCTACCTGCCCGAGGAGCGCCGCGAGCTGGAGGAGCAGCTGCGCAGCGGGCGGCTGCGCGGGCTCGCGGCGACGAGCGCCCTGGAGCTGGGGATCGACATCAGCGGGCTCGACGCCGTCGTCATGGCCGGCTGGCCGGGCACGCGGACCGCGCTGTGGCAGCGCGCGGGACGGGCGGGGCGCGCCGGTCGCGAGAGCCTCGCGGTGCTCCTCGCCGGCGACGACCCCCTCGACCACTACCTCGTGCGCCATCCCGAGGCGGTGCTCGACACCCCGGTCGAGGCGTGCACCCTCGACCCGGCCAACCCCTACGTGCTGCGCCCGCACCTCGCCGCGGCCGCCGCCGAGGTGCCGCTCACCCCCGCGGACGTCGCGGTCTTCGGCCCGACGATGACGCAGCGCGCCGACGAGCTCGTCGCCAAGGACCTGCTGCGACGCCGCCGCGACGGCTGGTACTGGACCCGGCAGGAGCGGCCCAGCGATCTCGTGACGCTGCGCGGGACCGGCTCGGTCGTCGCGATCGTCGAGAGCGCGAGCGGCCGGGTGCTCGGCACGGTCGACGTGCCGCGCGCCGACGGCGTCGTCCACACCGGCGCGGTCTACCTGCATCAGCAGCGTTCCTACGTCGTCACCTCCCTCGACCTCGACGCAGGGACCGCACTCGTCGTCCCCGGGGACCCCGGCTGGCGCACGCAGGCCCGGTCCGTCAGCTCCTTCGACATCGTGGGGGTGCACCACCGACGCCAGGTCGGAGCGGTCACCGCATGCTTCGGGTCGGTCCGGGTGCGCCAGCAGGTCACGTCGTTCGTGCGCCGGCTCCCCTCGGGCGAGATCATCGGCGAGCACCCGCTCGACCTGCCCGATCGCGTGCTCGGCACCCGCGCGGTGTGGTGGACGATCGAGCCGGAGACGCTCGAGGCGGCCGGGATCGGCGAGGAGGCCGTGCCCGGCGCGGCCCACGCCGCCGAGCACGCCGCGATCGGCCTCCTCCCGCTCGTCGCGACCGCGGACCGCTGGGACATCGGCGGCGTCTCGACCGCGCTGCACCCGGACACCGGGCTGCCGACCGTCATGGTCTACGACGGGCACGCCGGCGGCGCGGGGATCGCCGAGCGCGGGTATGCCGATCGCCGCGGCTGGCTCACGAGCACCCGACAGACGGTCGCGGGCTGCCCCTGCGAGCGCGGCTGCCCCGCGTGCGTGCAGTCGCCCAAGTGCGGCAACGGCAACGAGCCGCTCGACAAGCTCGGCGCGGTCGCCCTGCTCGACGTCCTGCTCACCGAAGCCCCCTGACCCGGCCTTCCCGCGGCCCGCCGACTCACCCGGCACCCCCGCTGGGCACTTGCTCGACAGACGCCGGGACGCTCGCGGCGACACCGCCGTGGTGCTCATGAGCGGGGGCCTGCGCGGGCGACGGCGTAGGCCGGTCCGAACCGTCGCAGCGCCTCGGGCAGCTCGACGCTCACCGCCGCCTCGACCGTGCCTTGCGCGCCGGCACCCGCCCGGCACACGAGGATCCGGCCGCCGTTGGCTCGGGCGACGCGCTCGGCCTGAGCACACGCGGCCGCGGTCGACGTGCCGTCGAGCACGCGGGTCGAGGCGGTGAGGGCCGCGAGATCGGCTGCGCTGCGGGCCCGGTGCGTCGCGAGGACGACCGCGCCGTAGAGGACCGCCGCCACGAGCAGCGTCGCCACCGCGAGGACGATCGCGAGCGACAGGACCGTCCCGCTCCCCCGCTCGGACGGCCCGAGCTCGAACCGCGGACGGGCCGACCCGACCTCGACACCCGAGCCGAACTCGACACCCGGCCCGACCTCGACACTTGGGCCGACGAGCGCGGGCGCCTCGGCCGAGCCCGAGTGCCGCAGCCTCCGGGCCGTGCCCGTCCGTGCCGTCCCTGTCCGTGCCGTGCCTGTCCGTGCCGTGGTCATCGCCGGCTCCCGGACCCGGCGCGTGCCGTGGGAGCGCTGATCGGTGCGGTGCCGGCCCCGCCGCCCTGAGCCTCGCGGGGGAGTTCGGCAGTGGCGCGGGCGTCCCAGCCGGCGGGCAGCCAGCCGCCGAGCTTGCGGGCCGGGGCGCGGACGACGACGCGGACGACCTTGCCTCCGGAGACCGTGACGGTCGCGCCGGGCGGGGCGAGCGGCTCGGCGATCCGGCGGACGGCGGCGCTGGTGTCTCCGCGGGACGCGGCCCGGGCACCGGCCCGGGCCGCGTCGAGACAGCGGATCTCATCGACGACGAAGCCGAGCACCGCGCACGCCAGCGCGAGCACGAGGACGAAGGCCGGCATCGCGACGGCGAACTCCGCCGACACCATGCCCCGCTCCCCGCCGCCTCGGCCGCCGGCGGCGCGGGCCCGGCCGCCGCTCACTTGATCACGGCCAACGCGGTCTTGAGAAGCACCTCGATGAGGTTCTTCACGATGCCGGACTTGATGACGGCGAGGAGGACGGCGGCGAACGCGCAGGCCGCCAACGTCCCGACCGCATACTCCGCGGTCGTCATGCCGTGCTCGGCCGAGGCGCGCAGGCGCCGGACGAGATCTGCGCTGCTGGTCGAGGCGCGCTTGACGAGGGTCGTGCTCATGGTCGTTCCTTTCGAGGGGGTGGTGCTGACGTCGTCATCGTGTCGAGATCGCGGTGCCCCGCGTCGGGCTCGGCGGCCGGGCCTGTGGAGGACGACATCGGGGGCATAGACCCTGTGGACACACCGCCCTGGCACACCGCCTTGAGGGCAGGCCCGAGCTCGCGTCGAACAACGTGCGATCAGCCGCCGAAGACGTCGGTCGTCAGCGCGATGACGACGGGCACGACCGTCGTCAGGATGAAGGCCGGCAAGAACGTCAGCCCGAGCGGCAGGACGACGCGGACCCCGAGCCGGGCGGTCTCGGCCTCGAGCCGTTGGGTCTCGGCCCGGCGTACGTCGGCCGCCGCGGCGAGCAGCAGCTCGGCGGGCGCGACACCGGCCCGCGAGGCGAGCGTGAGGGCCTGCGCCGCCGGGAGCCAGGCTGCCGGTACCGCGGCCCACGCCTCGTCGTCGGGCAGGCCCCAGCGCAGGGCCGCGGCGACCGTGCGCAGGTGGGCGCCGGCGATGTCGTCGACCTGCGCCCCGACGACCTCGAGCGCCTCGACGAGCCCGCAGCCCGAGCGCAGCGCGAGGGCCAACAGCTCCAGACACGAGGCGATCTCGACGACGGGCACGGCACGCGGCGGCCATTCGCGCGGCCCGAGCAACTCGGCGGGCAGCCCCGTCGGGGCGCGCCACAGGAGGATCGCGGCCGCGACGAGGAGCGCGGCGAGGGCGCTCACGTGAGCTCCGGGCCGCGGGTCGCCGCGACGACGAGGCGGTCGACCCAGAAGCGCCCGAGGAGCACGAGGACGGCCCCGAGGACGAGGCAGGCCCAGACCGCCGGGGAGGACAGGTAGAGCCGGCCGAGGTCCAGGCCCATGATCATCGCCAGGGGCGGTCCGCCCAGCGGCAGGATCGTGAGGATCGTCATCGTCGTCCGCGCCCCGGCGACCGCGCCGGCCGTCGAGCGCCGCCGGTCCCGATCCTCGCGCAGGAGGCGGGCGGCGGTCTGGGCGGCCGCGGCCAGCGGCGCCCCGCTCACCTCGCTCAGCGCCCAGGCCCGCGCGAGCAGGAGGACCTGCGGGGAGCCGCTGGCGTCGGCGAAGTCCCGCCACGCCGGCGCGAGGTGCTCCCCGGTGCGCGCCCGGAGCACGAGGGCCGGCAGCGCCTCGTCGATCGCCGTGACCGTGCGGCGTCGCCCGGCCGACGCAGAGCGGCTCTCGGCGACGGCGACGAGCGCGTCGGCGGGGGCGAGACCGGCGCTCAGCGCCGACCCCACGGACTCGATGAGCCGCAGGACATCGTCCTCCCGACTCGCCGCCGACCGCGCCGCCCACCAGCGCGCGAGCGGGCCGCTCGAGGAGGCGATGCGCCCCGCCCCCGTCGGCCCACGACCGGTCGAGGTGTCGTCGAGCAGCCCGCGCCCGGGCGGGCCGTGGCGGACCCAGAGGAGCACCGCGAGCCCGACGAGCAGCCCGGCGAGGAGGGCGCTCACCCCCTGGACCCGGCATCCAGGAGTGCCGCGAGCCGCGACCAGCCCGGCTCGGCGACGCACTGCGCAAGCGTGCTCGGCCCCGGGCGCCCCGGCTCCGGGGCCGGCTGCGTGAGCGCCGGGCAGACCCGCAGGTCGCCGCCGTCACGGGTGAGCACCCCGATGCTCTCGACGTAGCGGTGCCCGTGATGTCGGCGCAGGTGGATGACGACGCTCAGTGCGCTGCCGAGCTGGGTGCGCGTCGCCTCGGGGGACATGTCGGCGAGCGCGCCGAGCGCCTCGAAGCGCGTCACGACGTCGACGCTGCTGTTCGCGTGGATCGTGCCGCAGCCGCCCTCGTGGCCGGTGTTGAGCGCCGAGAGCATCTCGCGCACCTCGGCTCCGCGGACCTCCCCGACGACGAGGCGATCCGGGCGCATCCGCAGGCTCTGCCGCACGAGGGCGACCATGTCGACGTGCCCGCTGCCCTCGACATTGGCGGGGCGGGTCTGCAGCCGGACCGTGTGCGGGTGCACGACGGCGAGCTCGCGCACGTCCTCGACGACGACGATCCGCTCGCCGACCTCCACCCCCGCGAGCAGTGCCGCGAGCAGGGTCGTCTTGCCCGAGCCGGTGCCGCCGCTCACGACGAAGGAGTGCCGCCCCGCGACGATCGCCGCGAGCACCTGGGTCCACTCCTGCGGAAAGGCCCCGGCCGCCTGGAGCTGCGCGAGCGAGCTGACCCGCCGCCGCGGGATGCGCAGGCTGATGTGGGCGCCGCCGTCGACGAGCGGCGGGAGGAGGGCGTGCAGTCGGACCCCGCCGGGGAGCAGCCCGTCGACATACGGGCTCGCCTCGTCGAGTCGGCGGCGAGCCAGACCCGCGAGTCGCACTGCCAGGCGGCGCACCTTCTCCTCGTCCCCCAGCTCGCAGTCGGCTTGGGTCAGACCCGCGCCGCTGTCGATCCACACCCCGGCGGTGCCGTTGACGAGCACGTCGGTCACGTCCTCGCGCGCGAGGAGCGGATCGAGGGGGCCCGCGCCGAGCACCTCGGAGCTGAGCCGAGCCGCCGCCGCGTCGACCCCGCCGCGCCCCAGGACGAGCGAGGAGTCGGAGACGACGTCGTCGACCCGACGAGCGGTCGGCCCGTGACCGGCACGGATGTGTGTCCACAGGGTCGCCGTGGCGGCCTGCTCCCGGCCCATGTCGCGGCCGATGTCTCGGGCCAGGTCGCGGCTCATGCCGAGCGCCGCATCGGCTCGGTCACGGCGTCGAGCACCTCGTCGGCCGTGGTCGCGAGGGTGCCGCGCAGGCCGGGCACGCGACCGCGGCGCAGATCCTGCAACACGCGGTCGTCGTCGGGCGCGATGGCGACGAGTGGGAGCCGCAGGGCCGCGGCGACGACCCGCGGCAGCCGGTCCTGCTCGTGCCGGGAGACCCGCTGGACGAGCCCCCACGGCAGCGCCGCCTCGACGTCGCGGCGCAGGTAGACCCCGGCGGCGGCCAGCGCCGGCGGATCCGAGCCGCACACGAGGAGCGCCTCGTGGAGCAGCTCCAGGCTCGGCGCGTGCTCGGGCAGGTCGGGGCCCGGCAGGTCGACGACGACGAGATCGACGTGCTCGGCGAGCCCGTCGACGACGGCCCGGCACGCCTCCGGGCGCAGCACGGTCGGCGCCGCGCGATCGCACGAGACGACGTGGACCCCTTCGGCCGACGGCAGGCGGGCCAGGAGTTCGGGCACGTCGAGGCGCCCGTGCGCCCGCGCGAGATCCGGCCAGCGCACGGCCGGCTCGTGATCGACCCCGAAGACGACGTCGAGGCCACCACCGAATCGCCGCAGGTCGACGCACGCGACGGCCAGCCCTCGCCGGGCCGCCCGCACCGCAACGGCCGCGACGAGGCTCGAGGCCCCGACGCCGCCCGAACCGCCCGCCACTCCGATGATCCGCGCTCGTGTCATGGCGCCACTGTGCCGCCAGGAGGGCTGCCGCGGCTGCGGTCGAGGGGCCTGCCTGTGGACGGCAGCACAGGCACCGAACCCCCTGTGGACAGTCGCGCGGACAGGGGCCCGGAGCGGCCCGCGCGGAGGGCAGCCGGACGCGGGACGGGAAGCGGGGATCGGACGTCGCCTCGGACGAGCCGAGGCCCGACGAGCGGGCCGAGCGAGAGGAGGTGACACGAAAAAGGTCTGGACATACGGGTGGCCCCCGCTGGGGGGACAGCGGGGGCCACCAACGCGCCAAGCCCCGGGGGGGAGGAGCTGGTGCGCCGCGCTCAACCCGTAGGGAGCGCTGACCTCATTCTGTAGGTCGGACGACCGATAAGCAAACCCGGCCGGAGCCGCCCGCGAGGCCGCGACCCCAGCACTCGCTCACGAAACGAGGGCCTTTCGCGCACAGGACATTTCCACCCTAAGGCGCTGACCTGCGCAAATGCCACGACGGACGCGGCGCCACGAGGCCACACCGCCCCACAAAGGGACATAACGGGCGTACGCCACGTCGGAAAACGGGCCGTTTTTGCGCAAAACTTTCTGGGGAAATCTGTAACACCCGGCGACCGCGGCGCGATAACGCTCGGCCACCGCTCTCCGGGCAAGGCCACATCTGCACCGGAACGGGCCGAAGACGAGCCGGGGACGGGTGTGACGGACCGCCTCGGGACCGGCCGCACAGGCGCGAGGGCACCTCCTGGCGAAGGTGCCCTCGGGTCGTGAACTCACCCGGTGACCAAGCGCGCAATCTGCCGTCCGGGAGTCGAGCTCTTATGTCCGCTCCGGGACCAGTCCATCAGTGGACCGACCGCACGTGGGTGCCGGTGTCGTACACGACCGGCGGCGGTTCACCCGCCGTCCTTGCTTCCACTATGCGCCCGACCAGGCGCATTGTGAAGATCTCCCCGACGACGAATTGCCGTGACCCCTGTGGCTGGACAGGGCGGGACAGCGCAGCTCGCGCTCAGGCGAGCACCCCCGCGCCGCGGTCGAGCCGGCCCGAGCGGACGGCTTCGGCGATCCGCTCCCCTTCGGCCGCCCCGGCGGTGATCGCCGTCGCGCAGTGCCGGACCCAGACGACGAGGCCCTCGCGGGTGCCTTGGGCGTAGGCCGACAGGGCGCCGGCGTAGGCGGTGGCGCCGCCGAGCGCGTGACCGAACTCCGGCACCGACACCCCCGTCGCGTCCAGGCCGCGGCCGATCGTCAGCGCGCGCTCCAGCGCCCGCGCGACGAGTCCGTTGCCCCGCTCGAAGGGGCGCACCAGCGCGACCTCGCCGTGCGCCATCGCGGCGACGACGAGCGCGGGTGCGTCGGTGCCGGCGCTGCGCCGCAGCAACTCGGTGAGGGCCTCCAGCCGCGGCCCGACGTCGACGGGCGCCGGCGGCAGGGACGCGAACTCCCCCACGACGAGCGCGCCGGTCCGGGGCCGACCGAGGACAACCTCGCGGCCTCCGTCGACCGGCGCGTCTGAGGTGGCCGAAGCATCGGGAGCGGTCGCAGCGTCTGGGGCGGTCGCAGCGTCGGAGCCGGACTCGGCGGTGCCGAGCGGCGTCGCCGCGGCGACGTGGAGTCGCGCCAGTGCCTGGGCCGGCGCCGTCGCGAGCACGGCGGCGACGCGCTCGGCCTCGGCGACGACCTGCACGCTGCCGCGCACGATGTCCCACGTCGGCTCGCTCGGCTCCGGCCAGCGGGTCGCGCCCACGGCCAGATCGCGCACGGTCTCCAAGGGCACGCGCGCGCCCTCGAGCCGCGCGTCGGCCCACGCCCCGCGGACCCGCGACTCCGCGGCCGCCTCGGGGATCCGCCGCCGCAGGCCCTCGTGGAAGCGCAGGCGGGCGCATGCCGCGCGGGCCTCTTCGAGCGGTTCGGCGAGCTCGGGCCAGCCGGCGATGGCGCGCACAGCGGCGAGGACGTCTGGCATCCGCGCAGCCTACAGTCGGACGATGCACGCGCCCCTGGTCGCACCGGTCGCCGCATCCGCCCAGATCGTGCCGGCCGGGGGCGGCCTGCCCGACTGGGTCGTCGTCGCCCTGACCGCCGGAGCCCTCGTCCTGCTCCGGGTCATCTACGGCCTCGTCACGCGGCGGCGCACCTCGATGACCTCGAGCGCCACGCTCGCGACCTACGAGGCACTGCACACCGCCTCCCTCGCGGCGCGGCACCTGCGCAACGGTCTCACCCCGCCGGCGGCCGAGCGGGCGGCCCGCGACCTGCGCCCCCTCCTCGGGGTCGCCGCGGTCGCCTTCTGCGACCCCGGCGGCCCCCTCGCCTGGGAGGGCGCCGGCGCCCACCACCGCGACGACCTCGCCCGGCACGCCGACGGGGCACTCACCGCTGGGCGCACCGTCCGGCTCGACCACCGCGACCTCACGTGCGCCGACGTCGACTGCCCGGTGCGCGGCGCGATCCTCGCCCCGATCGTCTGCGAGGACCGGGTCGTCGCCGTCCTGGGCGCCTACTCCCCGACCGTCTCGGCCGACCTCGTCCGGGCGACCCAGGCCGTCGCCGACTGGGTCTCGACCCAGGTCGAGCTCGCCGAGCTCGAGCGCGAGCGCGGCCGGGTCATGGAGGCCGAGCTGCGGGCCCTGCGCGCCCAGATCAGCCCGCACTTCGTCTACAACGCGCTCGCGGCGATCGCCTCGTTCGTGCGGACCGACCCGACCCGGGCCCGCGAGCTCCTCCTGGAATTCGCGGACTTCACGCGCTACTCCTTCGGCTCGACCGCGCAGCTCACCCCGCTGGGCGACGAGCTGACGAACATCGAGCGCTATCTCGCCCTGGAGCAGGCCCGCTTCGGCGATCGGCTGCGCGTCACGCTCATGCTCGCGCCCGAGGTGCTCGGGGTGAGCGTGCCGACCTTGGCGATCCAGCCGCTCGTGGAGAACGCGGTCCGCCACGGCATCGAGGCCAAGGAGGGGCCGGGGCACGTGACGATCACCGCGACCGACGCCGGCTCCGAGGCCGAGATCGTCGTCGAGGACGACGGCGCCGGCGCGAGCCCCGAGGCGGTGCGGGCCGTGCTCTCCGGGGAGCCCGGCGGCGACCACGTCGGGCTCGCGAACGTCGACGCCCGGCTCCGCGCGACGTACGGCGACGGCTACGGGCTCGTCGTCGAGACCGCCCTCGGCGCGGGCACCCGCGTGAGCTTCCGGGTGCCCAAGTACACGCCACGCCTGCACCAGTAGCGCGACGGGCAGCCGGCCGGAGGAACCGGGCGCGATCGACCGGCGCGAGGCTCGCGATGCGGCCTTTCCGGGCGAGCCGGGCGCGCGCACGCCGTATGCTCCCGCGCATGGCGACGCCACCGGGGCAGCAGGCAGCGCGACTCCTGCGCGCCCTCGTCGTCGACGACGAGGCGCCCGCCGCCGCGGAGCTCGCCTGGCTCCTGGAGCAGGACGACCGGATCGGGCAGGTGCGGACCGTACACTCCGGCGCCGACGCCCTGCGCGCCCTCGACGGCGGCTCCGGGGCGCCGGCCGACGTCATCTTCTGCGACATCCGGATGCCCGGGCTCGACGGCATGGAGCTCGCGCGCGTCCTGAGCCGCTTCGCCGACCCGCCCCTCATCGTCTTCGTCACCGCCTACGGCGACCACGCCCTCGGGGCCTTCGACGTGAGCGCGACCGACTACGTGATGAAGCCGGTGCGCCCGGAGCGGCTCGCCGAGGCGGTCCGCAAGGTCGTCGAACGGGTCGGGCGGGGCGGCTCCCTGGCGGGCGCGACGGGTGCTCCGGTGCCCGGCTCGACGGGTGGCCCGGCCGGTGCGGTGGGCGTGCCCCTGGGCGGGGTCGAGCAATACGGCGACCCGGCGACCTCGGCGTACGGCACCGGCGGAGACGTCAGAACCGGAGGCCCGGGCGGCGCAGGCTCGGGGCCCGGCGCGGTCGAGGCCGACGAGACGATCCCCGTCGAGCTCGGCGGGGTGACGCGCTTCGTCCAGCGCTCGGAGATCCTCTATGTCCAGGCCCAGGGCGACTACGCCCGGCTCCACACCGCGAGCGGCTCCCACCTCGTCCGCATCTCCCTCACGCACCTCGAGGAGCGCTGGGGCCCGGCGGGATTCGCCCGCATCCACCGCTCGACGCTCGTGTCGCTGCCGGCGGTCACGCAGGTGCGCACCGAGCGCGGCCGCTGCGTCGTCGTGCTCGGCGACACCGAGCTGCAGGTGAGCCGCCGCCACACCCGCGAGCTGCGGGACCGGCTCCTGCGGCTGCCGGGGCGACGGCGCGGCACATGACGCTGCCCGGCCGCTCCCCCGCACCGCGCCGGGTCCGCATCACCTCCCCGCGCCGCCAGGCCGTCCGCCGCCCGAACCGGCGCGCCCCGGCCGCCGAGATCGACGAGCAGACCGCCCTGGGCGAGGTCTACATCGACGCGCTGCTCGCCGCGCAGCTGCGCCTGTCGGGTCGGGTACTCGGCGCAGTCCTCCTCCTCGTCGCCGCCGGCGTCGCGATCGTGCTCCTGGTCCCCCAGGCCCACGACGCGCGGATCGGGCCTGTGCCGTGGACGTGGATCCTCCTCGGCGGGCTGAGCTACGCCGTGCTCCTGCTCGCCTCCCTGGCCTACCTGCGGGCCGCCGAGCGACTCGAGCGCGAGTTCCGCGCCCTCGTGCGGCCGGACTGAGCGCGCGAGAACCGATGCGAGCACGCATGAGACGACGAATGGGACGACGATGACGCCGCACGCGTGGCTCGCCGTGCCGATCGTCCTCGTCTGCCTGCTCACCGTTCTCGGCGGCATGTACGGGCTGCGCCTGTCGCGCACGACGTCGGACTTCTACGTCGCCGGGCGGACCGTCGGGCCGTGGGTCAACGCCTCGGCGATCGGCGGCGAATACCTCTCGGCCGCATCGTTCCTCGGTGTCGCGGGCCTCGTCTATGTCGGTGGGGTCGACATGCTGTGGTTCCCCATCGGCTACACGCTCGGCTACGTCGCACTCCTGGGGCTCGTCGCCGCGCCGCTGCGGCGCTCGGGGGCCTATACGGCGAGCGACTTCGCCGAGTCGCGTCTGGACGACCGGGGCGTGCGCTCGATCTCCACGCTGCTCACCGTGCTCATCGGGTGGCTCTATCTCCTGCCCCAGCTCTACGGCGCCGGGCTGGCCCTGCGCAGCCTCACGGGGGCGCCGGCCTGGGTCGGCGGCGCGCTCGTCTGCCTCGTCGTCTCCCTCAACGTCGCCGCCGGAGGGATGCGCTCGGTCACCCTCGTGCAGGCGGTGCAGTACTGGTTCAAGCTCGTCGCGATCGCCGTGCCGGCCCTCGTCCTGCTCGGCTGGTGGGTCGCCCACGGCCGCCCCGAGCCCACGCTGGATCTCGCGCTGGCCGCGGCCCCGGTCGACCCCGCGGTGCGGACCTACACGACGGTGAGCGCCCTGGTCGCCCTGTGCCTGGGCACGATGGGCCTGCCGCACGTCATCATCCGCTTCTACACCAACCCCGACGGGCGGGCGGCCCGGCGCACGACCGTCGCGGTCATCGCCCTCCTCGGCGCCTTCTACGTCTTCCCGCCCTGCTACGCGATCCTCGGGCGCGTCTACCTGCCCCAGTTGCCCGCGGGCGTCGCCGCCGACACGATCGTCTTCGCCCTGCCGACGGTGATGACCCAGACCGTCGGCAGCCCCCTGCTCGGCAACGCCCTGCTCGCCCTGCTCGCCGCCGGCGCCTTCGCGGCCTTCCTCTCCACCGCCTCTGGGCTCGCCGTCGCGGTCGCCGGCGCCCTCGATCAGGACGTCGTGCGCCCCACTCTGCACCGCTGGTCGCGCGGGGACAGCGACGGCGTGACGAGCTTCCGGGTCGCCGGGCTGCTGGCGATGATCGTGCCGACGCTGCTCACCCCGCTCGTCGGCGCCCTGGGGCTCGCGACGACCGTGACCCTCGCCTTCGCCGTCGCCGCCTCGACGTTCTGCCCCCTGCTCGTGCTCGGGGTGTGGTGGCGCGGGCTGTCCGTCGTCGGCGCGCGCGCCGGCATGATCAGCGGCGGCCTGCTCTCGCTCGGCGCCGCGGCGGTCACCGTGAGCCGCGCTGCCCCGGCCGGGTGGCCCCAGACGCTCGCTGCCAATCCCGCGGCCTGGAGCGTGCCGATCGCCTTCGCCGTGACGATCCTCGTCTCCCTCGCGACACCCTCGCGCGTGCCCGGCTCGGCCCTGGCGACGATGGCCCGGCTGCACACCCCCGAGGGGCTGCTCTCGCATCGGTCGTGACCACTGGGCGCACGAGCGCACCGTTCGTCGGACGGGCATCCCCTATCGGCGCAACGATTCGGCCACTGCCCGCGCGCCACGCGTGGCGGTCTGCCGCCGACCCCCCGCGTGGCGCGAAGGTAAGGACCACCACGACGGCGTGCGTCGATCGTGGCGCGCGCCTTGCACCCGCCGGCGCGGCCGCAGCGAGTGCCACGGAGGTGACCCGTGCCGACCAGCCCACCCAGCCCGACTCCCGATGCAGAGCCCGGATCCGGCGGATTGACCGCCTATGAAGAAGTCCAGGCCAGCCCCGAATTCCAGGACCTGCGCAAGCGCTTCCGAGGCTTCGTCTTCCCCGCGACGGCGTTCTTCCTCATCTGGTATTTCGTCTACGTCCTGCTCGCGGCCTTCGCCCCCGGCTTCATGTCGACCCGGGTCTTCGGAAACGTCAACATCGGCCTCATCTTCGGGCTCCTGCAGTTCGTCACGACGTTCGGCATCACGATCATCTACGTCCGCTGGGCCAACCAGAAGTTCGACCCGAGCGCCGACGCGATCCGCGAGCGCATGGAAGAAATGGGGCAGCTGCGATGACGGCCACCATGAGCACGGCGCCGGCCATCGTCGCGGCCGCCGCGGCCGGCGAGGACGTCGGCAACCCGATCCTCAACATCTCGATCTTCGTCATCTTCGTGCTCGTCACGCTGACCGTCGTCATCAAGGTCGCGTCGGGCAAGAAGACGGCGGCGGAGTACTACACCGGTGGCGGCGCCTTCTCCGGGCGCCAGAACGGCATCGCGATCGCCGGTGACTACCTGTCGGCCGCGTCCTTCCTCGGCATCGCCGGCGCCATCGCCCTCCAGGGCTACGACGGCTTCCTCTACTCGATCGGCTTCCTCGTCGCCTGGCTCGTCGCGCTCCTGCTCGTCGCCGAGCTCATGCGCAACACCGGGCGCTTCACGATGGCCGACGTGCTGTCCTTCCGGCTGCGCCAGCGCCCGATCCGCATCGCGGCGGCGACCTCCTCGCTCGCGGTGTCCTTCTTCTACCTGCTCGCCCAGATGGCCGGCGCCGGCGGCCTCGTGTCGCTCCTGCTCGGCCTGCACGACCTGTGGGCGCAGTACCTCGTCATCGCCGTCGTCGGCGTCGTCATGATCGGCTACGTGCTCATCGGCGGCATGAAGGGCACGACGTGGGTGCAGATCATCAAGGCGATCCTGCTCATCGCGGCGACCTTCATCATGACCGTCTGGGTGCTCGCGAAGTTCGGGCTCAACTTCTCGACGCTCATGCAGGCGGCCGTCGACAACTCCCCGGCCGGCGAGAAGCTGCTCAACCCCGGCCTCAAGTACGGCATGAGCGACATCAGCAAGATCGACTTCGTGTCGCTGTCGATGGCGCTCGTCCTCGGCACCGCCGGTCTGCCGCACGTCCTCATCCGCTTCTACACCGTGCCCACCGCCAAGCAGGCGCGTAAGTCGGTCGAGTGGGCCATCTGGCTCATCGGCGGCTTCTACCTGCTCACGCTCGTCATCGGCTACGGCGCCGCGGCCCTCGTCGGCCCGGACCGCATCAAGGCCGCTGCGGGTGCGGCGAACTCGGCGGCCCCGCTGCTGGCCTACGAGCTCGGCGGATCGTGGCTGCTCGGCATCGTCTCGGGCATCGCCTTCGCGACGATCCTCGCCGTAGTCGCCGGTCTGACGATCGCCTCCTCGGGCGTCTTCGCGCACGACCTCTACAGCGAGGTCATCCGCAAGGGCAACGTCTCGCCGGAGGAGGAGGTCAAGGTCGCGCGGTACGCCGCCCTCGGCGGTGGCGCGATCGCGATCATCGGCGGAATCCTCGCCTACGGGCAGAACATCGCCTTCCTCGTGGCGCTCGCCTTCGCGGTCGCCGCGAGTGCGAACCTGCCGACGATCCTCTACAGCCTCTTCTGGAAGCGGTTCAACACCCGGGGCGCGCTGTGGAGCATCTACGGCGGCCTGTCCTCGGCGCTCATCCTCATCATC
>RRZU011926964.1_pt1 | contig 14427 bp, 12 predicted proteins | sample 2165561 | NCBI WGS metagenome assembly RRZU01 (sample SAMN10456909, study PRJNA506462) | wastewater metagenome | isolation source: wastewater sludge | place: USA: Moscow, Idaho
CCCATCGACACGGGCGATCATGTGCACCCGGGAGAACCAGTCCAATCGTTGTGCGCGGGCCCACAGGTTCCATAACATCTGAGCCTGCCGCTGCGCGAACACCGGGTGGTCGTAGAGCACGGTGCAGGCGCGCGGGCGGTCGCTTCCGATACAGGTCGTGATCGCCGCGTCGAATCCGCTGATCAACTGATGCCCTGCCCGCCCTACCTGCCCGGCCAACGGGCGATCCTGCTCGATGAGGTCCTGCAGATAGTCCGCCACGAACGGCTGCGTCGGCAACTCACCGATCTCCTGTTCATCGTCCGGGTAGAGCAGCACCGCACCGAACGCTTTCTCCGGACTGATTGTCGGCGCCGCCCCTCCAAATACAGCAGTCCAATCGATGCCGGGCCGCGCCGCACTGACCATTGGCGGTCCGGTTACGGGGCCCCAGCTGTGGCCCAACGCAAGCACCCGGCGGATGCCTCGATCCACCAGCAGGAGCTGCTCCTGCTCAACCGCTACTCCACGTTCACAGGGCGCCGCGCCGCGCCGGTCGAACGGTTGATAGGAGAGTCCGGCGGGATCATCCCAGCAAGTGGCCTTCAAGATTCGTTGCCCGTGAATCGTCACACAGAGCTTCTGCGTCGCATCGACATGCCGTCTGGGCGCATCCGGGACCGGAAGCCAGGTCACCAGGTGCGACCGTGGGGGATCCATGAACAGAGGGAAGGGATCGCCGCCGCCCGGGATCTGCGGTGAGAAAAAGTTGCTGAACAGCCGGTAGGCCGCCTCGGACGGATAGGTGGGAATGCCTCGATACCGCAGAGCCCGTGGCGCGGGTTTCGTCCGGTTCTGATCGTCATACAGCCCGCGAATCAATTCAAACAGCGCCGACCCAGTGCCGGGCAGCAGCGAGAGAAACAACTCCACCACTGGAAGAAAGTCGATCTCCTCCCAATGCATGGCTCCCATACAAGCCATGAATTGCTTGGAGTCGAACGTCCCGTCCGGAAGAAAATAGATCGCATCCTTCCGGTGCCGGATCGTGGCGGCGCCCGTCGCCCCGATGGTGACATCCTGATCGTTGTAGAAGAACCGGACTTCCTCCAGCGGAACCCGCATCGCTTGCGCCGCCATGCCACGAAGATCGTCCGCCCTCAGTCGTTGCCACCCCGGCTTGCGCGACAAGTCCAGGGTCATGGTATTCACCAGGCCGCTGGGAGTCAGGCCGACCCAGGCCCCCCAGTCGAGATGCACCCTTGCCCGCAGGAGGCGGAGCACGCCATCGACGGGCCCCCATTCACATTCATGCAAGGAATGACCGTCCGGATCGGTCGCACAGATACGGCGACCATGGCTTCCATAGACGACGAGATGGCCGGTCGGTTGTTGAGAAACGGATCCCGCCACAGCCGTCAGGTGTGGCAGGTCCGTGAGATTGGAAGGAAAGGTGAGCGTGCCGGGACGCCTGAGAATCTCGTGTACCAAGGAATCAGGCAGCATTTACTCGCGGATTTGACCGCTCCCGAGCACCACAAATTTTGAACAGGTCAATTCTTCAAGCCCCATCGGCCCTCGAGCGTGGAGCCGCGATGTGCTGATGCCGATTTCCGCCCCCAGGCCGAACTGGTAGCCGTCGTTGAGCCTGGTCGAGGCATTCACGAGCACCGCGCCGGCATCGACCTCGCGCAGAAACCGCATTGCGCGCGCATAGTCCTTGGTCACAATCGCCTCCGTATGTTGGGATCCGTAGGTGGCGATGTGCTCCAAGGCTTCTTCCATGTTCTTGACCACTTTGATCGCGAGGATCAGATCCAGAAATTCACGGCCGAAATCATCCTCAGCGGCCGGCGTCACCTCAGGACAGAGCTGACAGGTCTTCGCGCAACCACGAACGTCCACCTTCGCCGCTTTGAGTTTCTCCACCAGGAGCGGCAGCCAGGTGCGCGCGATACTGTGGTGGACCAACAGGGTCTCCATGGCATTGCAGGTCGACGGGCGCTGTACTTTCGCGTTCAGACAGATCCGCTCGGCCGCCTGGGGATCGGCATCCACATCGACATAGGTGTGGCAGACTCCCTTGTCGTGTTTGAGCACCGGGATCGTCGCATGTTCGGCGATCGTCTTCATCAGCGATTCCCCGCCTCTCGGAATGATGAGATCGATATACCGGTCCTGTTTGAGCAACAGCTGGACGACCTCACGCTCCGCACGATCGACGAATGTAATCGCGCCCGCCGGCACGCCGGCCTTCTCCGCCGATTCGCTCAACACCTTGGCAATGGCCACGTTCGAATGCAGGGCTTCGGATCCGCCTCGCAGAATACAGACGTTTCCGGACTTGAGACACAGGGCGGCCGAATCCGCGGTCACATTCGGACGCGCTTCATAAATGATCCCGATGACCCCGATCGGCACACGCATGCGGCCCACTTGCATCCCGTTCGGCCGCGTCCACATCTTCGGCGTATCTCCGAGCGGGTCCGGCAATCGCGCAATGTCACGAATCCCTGCCGCCATCTCCCGGATACGCTCCGCCGTCAGCCGCAAACGATCCCCCAAGGCTTTTCGCTCCGGCGTGGCCTCGAATTGTTCGAGATCCTTTTCGTTCTCGGCCAACAGCTCCGTCTCATGTTCTTCAAGCCCGTCGGCCATGGCTTCCAAGGCCTGATTCTTGACCGCCGTCGGAAGGCTGGAGAGCCGGCCAGCCGCCCCCTTGGCCCTTTTGACCAGGGTCGCGACATATTCTTCCGGAGTGAGTACTTCAACGGGAGCATCCAGCTCCGGAACCGGGGATTCGGTGAGATCTTGTTCCATGTCGTGAATTCCTGCTGCTGGCCGCACATGAGGCCCGATGCCTCAGCGTATCGGCCGATCAAGATGGTGAACGAAGGCGCGGCGATCTATAGCCAGACAGGATACTGTGGGGTTCGGAGTCGGGTCAAGGGTTGCGAGCAGGACCCGGTGTCGGCGGAGCACCCGGAGCAGACCCCTGCGGCCCTGGTTGCATGGGCATTGTGCCGGGAGCCAGGCCCATCATCGGCGGCATCAACATGGACATCGATGAGGGATTGGGATGTTGAAACATCCAGTCGTGATACGTTTTCCGGCCTTCGAAGTGACGGACCGCGAGGGGGAAATCGCGCTCCTTGATCGGTTTCGCTTTGCTCTTGCTCCGGACGCCCATGATGCCGCCGGTCGGCGCGCGCATATACTCCCAATCACCGCCGCTCATCGGGTCTTGATAGACCCTCCGCAGATACGGCTTGGGCGTTCGCGTCAACTCCGCCAGGGACTGAGGATAGATTTCGGAGGGCAGGATACGCCCGATCTTCATCGTATTTGAGTAAAGGGCAATGGCATTTTGAATTTCGATGCCCTTGGCCATAAGATCGGCTTCTTTCTCGCGCTGAACCATGACGGTCCATTGGCGGGCAGCGGCTGAAACGGAGATCCCGATCAACACGATCGAAAACATCAAGGCGAGGTAGGTAATCCCGTCAGTATTTCTGAGATGGCCACGCACCCCCATCACCTGCCTAATTGGGTTGCCCCTCAGCCCCTGGTGCATCCGTGACCGGAATCACCTGCGTAATTTTTGATGCCACATCCTGGAGCGTGATCTCACTCATCGAGACCGCCTTTACCAACACCTCACCGGCAATCACTTCGCCGACCTGCACCACGTGCATCTCATCATTCTTCACGACCACGGCCATGTTCTTTTTCTTCTGCGAGCCCCCTCCCACCGCCATGAACCCCACATAGCGGAACTGGTTCAATTCCGTCGCAATCCGCAGCCGTTCAATTTCTTCCGGTGTCGGCCCCTTCGGCTCTTCGACCGTCGGCTCTTCCTCCTCGTTCTGCGGTGCTTCCACCACCGGCTCCCCTGCAGGCGACGGAGGCTTGGCAGGACCGCGAGCACGACTGCGACGAGGGGCGGGAGGCGGTACCACAACCGGCTCCTGGGGAAGGAGACTGGCGAAAATATTGCGCGGAGTCGCAAACGTCGCTTCCCGCTGCCCCTTAATGGCGGCCAGCCGTTCAAGATGCACTTGTAGATTGCCGCCGGCAGCGACGGCCGCTGCCGGCGCCTTGCCCACCGTCCGCTGCCCGCTGACATGCGTCAGGGGGACTCGTTCCTGTTCGCTGAAATGGCCGAATTGCCAGACGAGCAACCCGATCCAAAGGACCACGAGGGTCATCAGCAGCAGACCTTGATTTTTGCTGACTCGATTCATGTGAGTTACGGCGTCGGGGACTGCAAATGCTCCCCGCGCAGATAGGTCGAAATTCGGATATTGAAGGTCAATTGCTGGTCCTGCACATTCCCCGAGCGAATCAAGTTGAGGTCTTCAATGAACAACAGTTCCTCGGCCGATTCCAGGTTGTGCAGAAAGCGGCGCAAATCCTCATACCGACCGGTCACCGTCCCCTGCAGGACGGCTTTCGTCGCGTCGGGGACGGCAGTCTTCTCTGTCTTATAGGAGAGGGCGGGCAACGTCACCTGATCGCGTTTCGCCTCTTCGGTGACACCGAGGGCCAGCGGCGCAAAATCACGGAACAACGGCAACACGGCCCACACCCGCTGCAGATCCGCCTTCGCCTTCTTGGCCTCCTTGTGCCGATTCAACTGTTGGCGGGCTTTGAGCCAGTCGGCCTCAAGCCGCACCTGCTCCTGCTCTGCCGCCCCCAAGACCAGGGCATGAATGCCGTAACTCAGCACACACAGCCCCGCCACAAACGCGACCCAGGGAAGAATGGGTGCATAGGGTTTCCGCCAGGTCAGTTGAAGACGATCGAGTCCTGGAAACATCATGGGTTGCGATTCCGATAGCGCAACGAGAGATCAAACTCGACCAATCCGCTCGCCATGACCCGGTGTTGCCCGAGCACAGGTTCCTTGAATTGGGGATGATCCTGAAACGTCACCGTCAATGTCGTCACATCTTCCAATGCCCGGGCGGAACCGGTGAGCATGATCGTGGCATTGGCAGGATCGAGCCGAATGCTGTTAACCGCGATGCGTTGAGGAATCGCCCGCTCCAGTTCCGTCAGAAACCGGGTCCAGGAAAAGCTGCGCTTCTCGATCAGGTGATTGGCAAACTCTATCTCCTTGGGCAGGACTTGCAAGGCGGCCTCCGACAGATCCAGGCCTTCCTGCTGCGCCTCTTTCAACAGGTCCCGGTCCCGGTCCTGCACCTGGTTCAGAGCTGACTCCATGGATTCGACATCTTGCCAAACCAACCAGGCCTGCGAAATATCCCACAGCATCGCCAGGCCGATCGCCCCCGCCAGTAACATGATCACCAGCCTGGCTGGAGCCAGGTACCACCGATACCGGCTGCTCATATTGATCGCGAATGCGCCGTGCCTAGCAGCTGGTTGCCCGACACGCACCGCGACATCCCGAATCGCCGACACGAGGTTGTCCAACGACATGGCTTACACGACCCCTGCAATCGCCGGCAAGGCGGCACTCGTCCGTGGTCCCGCAATGGTGCCTCCACCGTACTGTTGCACGCGGTCCCATTCCAGTTCCTGCACCGGCACGCCCAATCCCTTCTCCAACTGCTGCCGCAACCCGGCGCCCATGGCTTCATCGGCGATCAGCACCGCTTGGCTGATGGCCAACTCCGGCGTCTGCTGCTGACAGGCATAGATAGAGTCCGCGCACTCTTGCACGATACGATTGAGCGCCACCTGCTCGGAACCCGGTGCCAAGGCGCCCCCCGAGCCGATCCCGCCCTGCAGTTTCGACCGGAGAAAGACCAACGTCCCGTTGTGAAAAATCAGCGCCGTGACTCCGCCGTCCGTGGCATTCACCCATAAAAAGTCAGCGGTCGAACGAGCCGCACGCCCCGTCCCGTGCGCCCATAAGTTGAACAATCGCAAACTTGCGACATCCACTTCCTGTGGAATCAACCCTGCCGCTTCGCAGACCGCTTCATACTGAGTCAGCACGGCTTCTTGCACCACGACCGCCAGCACGGTACAGGGCCCATCACCGGATCCGCCCGGATCGGACAGCACCTGCGAAAACACTTTGGCCCCGCTAAGGGACAGGAGCTGCTCCTGCCCCAATCGCCACCGCACCAACGCATCGCGCTCATCGGAGCTCCAGGGAAGGTCCTGCAATCGTAACACCGCCAGTCGTACGGCCAGATCCGGCAGAATGATGGTCGCTGCGCGCGGGACGCCCGGAGTGGAAGAGCGACCGGGGGCCTGAGTGGTGGCCGAACCGGCAATCGCCCGGATATGCGTCTCCAGTTCGTGGGGAGAGATGATGTTTTGTTCCAACGGAGACAGGCGCACGATCCCCTCGGGCAACGCGGACACCACGCACTGGTACCGCGGCCTGCCGCGCCAATTCCGATGCACCTCCGCCCACGCCAGATCGCGTGCGCCGATTTTCAGGCAGTACTGCGGCCGGCTGGTGATCCAATCCCACATCGATTATCGCTCTTCGCTAAACGTCACGCGGTTGATTTCACGAAGCGTGGTCTCGCCGGCCAGCACTTTCTTCACGGCGGATTGCCGCAACGTGATCATGCCGTCCGTGACCGCGCGGTACCGGATCTCCGACAACGCACGATCGGCCAGAATCATTTCCTTGATCTCGTCCGTCAGGTCGAGAAATTCAGTAATACATTTGCGGCCACGATAGCCGGTGTCGTGGCATTCCGAACACCCTTTCCCCTCATAGAACGGCGCGCTCTTGAACTCATCGTAGTCGAGGCCGGATTCCTCCGCGAGCGCCTGGTCAAGGACAACCTGATGCCGGCAATCGGGACAGATCACCCGAATCAGCCGTTGCGCCAGAACGCAGGTCAACGCCGCCAGAAAGTTGTAGGAATCGATCCCCATCGAGGCGAAACGTCCAATCACATCGAACACGTTATTGGCGTGCACCGTCGTCAACACCAAATGGCCGGTCAAGGCCGATTGAATGGCGATCTGCGCCGTTTCCGCATCACGAATTTCACCGACCATGATCTTGTCCGGATCGTGTCGCAGAATCGACCGCAACCCACGGGCGAACGTCAGGCCCTTCTTTTCGTTCACCGGGATTTGCACGACCCCCGGCAACTGATACTCCACCGGATCTTCGATGGTGATCAGTTTATCTTCCTGAATGTTCATTTCGCTGATCGCGGCGTAGAGCGTCGTGGTCTTTCCGCTTCCGGTCGGACCGGTCACGAGCACCATCCCGTAGGGTCTCGTAATGGCGCGACGGAACCGCTTGAGGTCCTCCGGGTTGAAACCGAGACGATCCAGTCGCAGCGTCGATACGCCCGTGGTAATCGCCTCGCGGTCCAGAATTCGGATGACCACGGATTCCCCGAACACGCTCGGCAAAATCGACACCCGGAAATCGACCGTCTTCCGGTCGAGCCGCATGCGAAAACTGCCGTCCTGCGGGACGCGCCGTTCGGCGATATCGAGGTCGGACATGACCTTGAGGCGGGACACTAACGGTGGATGCAGCTTCACGTCGAGCGGGTCCATCGCCGAGACCAGAATGCCGTCTACGCGAAACTTCACCGTCGTGGCTCGATCCGTCGCTTCAATGTGAATATCGCTGGCCCGTCGCTGCATGGCGCTCAACATGATCGTGTCGAGGAGTTTGACCACCGGGCTTTGGTCTTCGCCGAAGTGATCGACGGTCAAGACCTCTTCGCCCCGCTCGTCCTCCTTCACCAGGACCGAGCGGTACTCCGCCTCTAATTCACGTAGCGCCTGACTGGACCCTTCGCTCCGTTCCAATGCCGATTGGATGGCGCTTCGCGAGCTCACCACATAGTGGAGCGGACGATTGAGCAGAATCTCCAATTCATCCAGCGCCAGCAGGTTCTGCGGGTCGGAAATCGCAATCGTCAATGCGCCGGCCTCGTCCTTCACCGGCACGAAAGGATGTCGCCGCATCAACTTGACGGAGATCGTGTGATAAAACTCGGAGTCCACGCGGAACCCGGTGAGCGGATCATAGGGCAATCCATACTGGGCTGCTAATGCCTGCGCCAATTGCGCCTCGGAAATGGTCCCCTCTTCGACGAGCGTCTGCCCGAAGGCGGTGGTGCTGCCTCCCAAACGGGCAACGACCTGGTCCACGGTCCGTCTCGGCAAAATGCCCTCGCGCACCATCACATCGGCGAGCGACGGGCGAGTGAGATGGCGTTGCATCAGCATATTCAGTCCCTCCGACTTCGGCACGGGTCACGACGCGTCGGGCACGGGGTCCCGCCGTATCGTCGGATTATTGAATCGTCCCGGCCATCTGGAAAATCGGCAAATACATAATGATGACGATGCCCCCGACCAGGAGCCCCATCACCAGCAACAACACCGGCTCAATCCAGGTGGTCAACTGACTGAGCCGCACGTCCAGATCCCCTTCATAAAACTCGGCCACGTCACGCAGCATCGGTTCCAGCGAGCCGGTTTCTTCACCGACCGATAACATTTCAATCGCGAGCTTGGGCAGGATCTGCGGCCGCTCAATGGCAGCGGCCAGCGTGCTGCCTTCGCGGATTTCGTTCACCGCCGACACCAACCCGCGCGACACAAAGCGGTTCGAGACTGCACCGCGCGCAATCTCAAGCGCTTCCACCAGCGGCGTGCCGCCGGCTAACACCGTGGCCAGCGTGCGGGTCAATTGGATGGTGTGATGTTCCACAAGAATCATCCCGAGCAGCGGCAATTTCAACAGGTTCCTATCCACGGAGAATCGACCGGCGGAGGTTTGATACCACGCCCGTCCCATCAGCACCGCCACAACCGCCACGATCGCCACCGGAATCAACTGCGCCTCACCCATCTGGATCACCGAGATGAGCATGCGGGTTGCCGTCGGCAAATTGGCGGATGATTCACCATACACCGAGATGAATGTCGGCATCACATAACTCAGCAGAAACCCCACCACCGCAACGCCGACAACCACGAGAAAGGCCGGATAGGCCAGTGCCTTGGTGACTTTCTGGCGAAGGCCGATCATCAGCTTCAGATAGGCAATATAGCGCTGCAGCACCTCGGCCAGATTCCCGGACTGCTCACCGGCACGGATGGTGGCGAGGTACAGGTCCGAGAAATAGGTGGAATGCTTGCCCAAGGCTTCGGAGGCCGATGCCCCGCCGCGAATATCCTGACGGACGGCTTTGAGCGCTTCTCGAAACGGGGCTCGTTGGGTGCGATCGATGAGCAGGTCCCAGACCCGCAAGACCGGTAGCCCCGCTTTGATCAGGGCCAACAACTCCTGATTGAACACGAGGAAATCTTGAAGGGGAAGCTTTCCCCAACGGCCTGCCGCCAGACCCGGCACACCGAACCCCGCTCCTCGCCTGGAGAGACGGAATACCAGCAAGCCGTCCGACTCAAGCTTGGCTCGAACCAGGTGCTCATCTTCGCCTTCGATGTGTCCCTCGAAGGTCGTGCCGTCCGCGCGAGCCGCTCTGTATGCGAATACCGCCATGAGTTCATTCGGGTGGACACATCACGCGCTGCCCCGGTCTCTATCGAACGAGGGTTTTCAGCGAGACCGGCTGCATAGCCGCCTGCTGCAGCCGAGGCTCCGGCAATCGGAGCGTCCGTCCAACAACAATGAGATTCGTCGGCAAACCATTGAGTGATTTCAGCGCTTCCAGGCTGACTTTGTGCCGGCGCGCAAGTCGCCACAACGTATCACCGCCCTGCACGACAATTGTCCTGACCGGCTCCGCGGCGGACGGGATCGGCATCACAATCGGCGAAGCCTGAGGAACGTCTGAGACCGGTGCAGCCTCGCCATCGGCAGGTGCGGATTGTGGCGCCTCCTCCTCTTCATTCTCAAGCGGCTTCACGGCCGACTGTTCCTGTGTATCCCTTGGGGCCGGCACCGCTCCGTCCGGGCTGGATGACGCACGCTTCCGTTGAAGGCGAACCCCGTTCGGTGGCTGCTGGGGCCGGCTGTGCAACGGAGCAACCGTCTGCGCCACCCGCTCCCGTTCGGTGTGAGCCGAAGTCAACTCCTCACGCTGCAATTCGATGACCTGGCGGGCATCCGCCAATCGTCGTTCGGTCTCCCGCAACATGCCCTGCAGTTGCGCCCGCGCCACTTGGGCATCCGCCAATTCCTTCCGCTGCTCCTCAAGCTCCGTGCGCAATTCGGCCGCCGTGCGCTGCGCTTCACGCACCGCCGTCTTGAGGGAGTCCGCCGCAACCTGAAGATCGGTGGGGGTCGATTCCGGACTTGGCGTGACCCGCGCGCACCCTCCCCAGAACAACAGACTCATCGTCGCCACTATCGAGCACCCGAATCGTAAGCCCACGACCGTCCGCCAAACAGGACCCGCTTGTTGGATCATGGTATTCATTGCCTTACCATTGGTTGTAGGGAACTCCGTTGGTGCCGACCAGATCGGACCCGGAAAACACATCGACCATACCGCCTTCCCCTTCGTCGACCATTTCCTGCCAGGTCGTCGTCGAGCCGGTCAACGGATCGGTCGGCACCCGCCGAAGATAGCCGGCCGACACCAACGCCTCAATGGTCTCGGGGTACTTCCCTTTATCGGCACGGTGCTGGTCGATCACATCGCGCAGCGAAAATAAATCCTGGCGCAGCGCCCCTTCTTTCGCCTTGATAATCGCCGCATGGTAGGACGGCACGGCCAACGTGGCCAAAATTCCGACGATCGTCACCACAATCATCAACTCGATAATCGTAAACCCATGCGGTGACGAGAACGGCCATGAGCGCTTACCAGTCTCGGTATTTCGTGCCATCCAGTGCCAGCTCTTGACTATGAGTCGTAACATCGTACACATCTTCTCCGCACCAGTCCTTCACACTGGCGGGATCTCGGTAACAACGCAGGCGCCAATCGGCGGCTCCGGTCACGGGATCCAAGGGAATCGATCGCAGGTATCGCTTGATCGTCGTCCCGCGCACCGTCGCCTGCTCCCCCGTCAGCTTGACTCCCAACAATACATCCAAGGATTTCGGGTAGCCATAGGGCCCGGTGACGTCTTTGCAGCTCAACTTGTTCTTAACGCATGCCGGCCCCGTCAGGGTGTCTCCGTCACGCGACCATTCCAGGTGAAACGTATCGATCGCGGCCCGGATCACCCTCAAGTTCTGCCGCAGTTCGATCTCTTTCGTCCGCTTGGTCGAAACCTTGGTGAACGGCAGGGCGACTGTGGCGAGGATGGTGAGAATGGTCAGGGTGACGAGCAGTTCGAGCAACGTGACGCCGGACTGTTTCACCGCACTCTCACCACTCCCACGGCTTCACCGGTCCCCTCGGGACTGTCGAGATCGTCATGCTTGGCCATCTGCAGGCGCAGCGACGACACTCCCGGAGATTTGGCGAGAAACGTCAATCGCAACAGGCGCCCCTCATCTTTTGTGGCGCTTGCGGACCGATGCAGGCGCAATTCGATCAGGCCCTCGGTAGCGGATGGCGTCGCCGTTACCGCAGCTTTACCGGCTTCGGTCCCCAACACCTCGCCGAGGGTGGCATCCCGAAACTCGAGAATCTTCGGATCGAATTCCAGCGTAAAGGTCTCGGTATCCAACCCGCGGGCCTGTGTCGCCAACACGTCCACCCGTAATTCCTTATTCATTTGAGCCGTGACGTCTGCAGGCTGGATCGCCAGCTGAAGTTCGAGAGGAACAAGGTCGGCGCTCGCCACCGTCCCCTTGGATTGTTTCGAGACGCCTTTTTCTGCGAGCTTGCCGGAACCGCTCAACGTGGACATTCGTGCCGAAATCTTTTTCGGCTGCATAGCGAACAAGGGCGACGTGGAGTAGACGGATTCCGTTCCGGACCAGAATGCCTGCCCCTGCGGACCCGGAAGCCGCAACGAATTCACGATATGCGGGGTAATCGTCAGAATCACTTCCGTCGTCACCCGTTGGGTCTTGAACGAACTCAACAGATTGCCCAGGAAAGGGATGTCACCGAGCCAGGGAATCGTCACCTTGGTCCGACGATCTTCTTCCTGAAGAAGTCCTCCCAGGACGATGGTCTCGCCGTCGCGCACATTCAACATCGTCTCGGCGGACCGGTTGCCGAACTTGAATTGCGTGATCGGGGGAGATTGTTGCAACAAGACGACATCGCCCAGGCGAATTACCTCGATCTTCATTTTCAACGAGAGTTCATTCGCCAGGTGGATGTTCGGCTCAACCGTCAGTTTGACGCCGGTGTCGCGAAACTCGATCGATGTGACGGTTGAAGTCGTCGGAACGGCGCCGGTTGCGGCCTGCCCGGGCAACACGTTCGTGGTGGAGAGCAGGATCGGTTGCTTGTCACCGATATTGACCTCGGCCTTCTTGTTGTTGAGCACGCGCACTTTCGGCGCTGCCAGAGTCTTGGCGTCGGTGACCTGCTTGAAGAAATCCAATTGCACATTGGTGGGAAGCTTGAACAGATAACTGTCCTGTCCCAGACTGGCCAGGTTCCGGTACGTGAACTGCTGTGCGATATCCCCGGCAATCGCTCCCGTAAACCCGGGCGGGATCAGAGCAGCGCCGATTTGTTTGGGATAAGACAATCCATACGTCTGATCCACGGTTCGATTCACTTCGAGCACTTCCACGTCGAAGAGCACTTCTGAATCTTCCCGATCGTTCGCCTGGATGATCTTCTCCGCCAGTTCCACCTTTTCCGGCTGATCCCGAATCACGATGGTATTCAGCGCTTCATTGCCATGAATATGCTTCACATCCAGCATGGACTTCAGCAGCGCCACCATCTCCTTCGCTTTGGCGGATGACAGGTAGAATGTCCGGATCATGAGGTCCTGATACTGCTCCTGCTTCTGCTTGGTATTGGGGCTGATAATAAACAGTGTGGGGCCGGCCTTCTGAGCAAACAAACTGTTGCTGTTCAAGACCAGCGACAAGGCCTCATCGAACGGCTTGTCCTCCAACGAGATGGTGACGGGATCGTTGCGCACATCCTTGTCGAACACAAAATTGACATGCGCCGCCTTCCCCAAGGCCTCCACCACTTCCTTCAGCCCGGCATTGCGGAATTGCAACGTCACCGGCTGCTTCTGCCGGTCGTCGCGATCCACGGCATGCTGTTCCGCCGACAGCCTGGCCACGCCTTCGAGGGCTTCTTTATAAGTGGGATCGAGTTCCACGGCCCGCATATACACCGCCATGGCCTCACTCACCCGGCCCAATTGCGCCAGACGCTCGGCCTCACGATACCGCTCGCGCGCCTCCTTGAGTCGCAAGGCTTCGGTCAATCCGGCCTCATGTTCCTTGCTTGTCGGCTCGATCGTCAAGGCGCGCTTGAATTCTTCGGCGGCCTGATCGAACTGGCGATCCTTCAGCAGCTGCCGGCCTCGCTCATCATGCGCCGCGGCTGCGCGCTCCCGGGCTACCGAGTACTTGTTTTGCAGTGACGGCTCGAACGGATCATCCTTGAGCGCCTGTCGATAGGCGACACTGGCCTCTTCCCAGTTTCCAGCCGCGAGATGCTGATCGCCGCGTTTGACGTCAGGAGAGACAAACGTTCCACAGCCGGTGATCAGGAGACCACACACAACCCCGGCCGTCGAGATCAGAACCCGACAGCACCAATGGTCTCTAGTCTCGACGTGTGTCGTGCGGAAGGATGAACGCATAGGTCGGATCAACAAGATGGTAACCTCTTTGGTATATCAAACTGACACAGACGCGACAATCAGTTTCTCGCTTTGGACGGCAAGTGCCATGCCATCGTCTCGCACCTCTTTCGGCAGATCTGTGACGAGGCATTAGTCGGTCAGCACATGGGGACAGCGGGAGGGCCTGTGAGGCCGGACGATGTGTCCGGCCTCAGGGAGAGAAAAAGATCACCAATAGGATTTCGGCAGACACTCTGGAGCGCGGTTGAAGAGTTTCCGTCTAATCATGTCGACAGCCTAAAGCCTCCAATACTTGACCGATCCCGGCAAACTGTCCGGATTCAGCACACTCTTCACGTCGACCACCACATTGTTCCGCTGCTTGCGCAACGGCTTCAGCAGTTCTGAGACGCTCATCTGCATGTACTCCCGATGGGCAACAGCCAGCACGATTCCGTCTAGTTGCTTGAGCTGATCCCAAGGCGAAAGACGCAGGCCATACTCCCCCACCGCCTCTTCCGGTTCCGCGAGCGGATCGTGCACCACGACCTGAATGCCATATTCCTTCAGTTCGTTCACAATATCCGGCACCCGGCTGTTCCGTAAATCAGGAACATTTTCCTTGAAGGTCAGCCCCAGGACGCCGACGCGTAAGTCACTGACGGGTCGTTCCACCTGGCTCAACAGTTTCACGGTCTGCTCGGCCACATACTTGCCCATGCTGTTGTTGATACGCCGGCCGGCCAGAATTTCCTCCGGATGATACCCGACGGATTCGGCCTTAGCGGTCAGATAGTACGGATCGACTCCAATACAGTGCCCCCCGACCAGGCCGGGACTGAA
>RRZU012636377.1_pt1 | contig 14426 bp, 14 predicted proteins | sample 2165561 | NCBI WGS metagenome assembly RRZU01 (sample SAMN10456909, study PRJNA506462) | wastewater metagenome | isolation source: wastewater sludge | place: USA: Moscow, Idaho
CTGAGCCTGCTTCTGCTGGCTCTGGTGTATGTGTTCTCCTACGTCGACCGCAACGTGATCGCCATCCTGATCGAACCGATCAAGCGCGAGTTCGGCGCCTCGGACACCGCCATGGGCCTGCTCACCGGCCTGGCCTTCGGCGTGCTCTACGCGGTGATGGGCATCCCCCTCGGCCGCCTCGCCGACCAGGGCTTCAACCGCCGCAACATGGTGGCGATGGCCTGCGGCCTGTGGAGCCTGGCCACCATGGCCTGTGGCATGGCCGGCCAGTTCTGGCAGCTGATGATCGCCCGGATGAGCGTGGCCATCGGCGAGGCCGGCGGCATGGCGCCGTCGATGTCGATGGTGTCGGACCTCTACCCCAAGGAGCGGCGCTCGATGGCCATCAGCCTGTTCATGATGGGGCCGCACATCGGCATGATCCTGGCCATGGCCCTCGGCGGCTGGATCGCCCAGCAGCACGGCTGGCGGGCCACCTTCCTGTTCTTCGGCATCCCCGGCCTGGTGCTCGCCACCCTGCTGTGGCTGCTCGTCAAGGAGCCGCGCCGGGGCGGTTTCGATGCCGGGCCTGTCACCGCCGCCCAATCAAGCCAGGCCGCCCAGCCCCTGCTGGCCCAGCTGCGGGGGCTGCTGGGTATCCGGGCCTTTCTGCTGGTGTGCCTGGCCTGCGGGCTGGGCGGCATCGCCGGCTACGGCTACGGCATCTGGGGGCCGAGCTTCCTGATGCGCAGCCACGACCTGCCGCTGGCCCAGGCGGGCCTGCTGTTCGGCCTGGCCAGCGGGCTGGGCGCTGCCAGCGGAGCCATCTTCGGCGGCTGGTACTGCGACCGCCTCACCCGCCGCGACCCGCGCTGGCAGCTCCGCCTGCCCATGATCGGCGCGGTGCTGGGCCTGCCGATGGGCTTCGCCTTTCTGCTGTGGCCGGCGGGCAACTGGCAGCTGGGCAGCCTGGCCATCCCCCACGCGATGATCTTTGCCGTCGGCTTCGGCTTCTTCAACGCCTGGTGGCCGCCCCTGTGCTACGCCGCCACCAGCCACATGATGGCGCCCAACCAGCGGGCGCTCGGCGCCGCGATGCTCAACCTCTTCCTGACCCTCTTCGGCGCGGGCCTGGGGCCGCTGATCTCCGGCGCGCTGAGCGACCTCTTCGTCGGCCGCTTCGGCCCGGGCAGCCTGCGCTACGCCCTGCTGCTCACCCTGTGCCTGCTCGGGCTCACCGCCCTGCTGCTGGGCATGGGGCTCCGCTCCTACGTCCAGCGCCTCGAGGCGCTCAAGGCCCGCTGACGCTCCGCGCGTCCCATCGTCCGAACGGGGGATGCCGCGGTGCTGACGCCCCCACACAATCAACCAAGAGAACACACCCTCTCCACACCGGACAAAGGAGCTTCCATGGCCACCACCAAGGATTACCGACTCGGCGAATTCACCTTCCCCCGCGGATGGTTCATGATCGCCGACGCTGAAGAGCTGAACACCCACAAACCCCTCGCCGTGCGGTTCTTCGGCAAGGACTTCGCCCTCTACCGCGGCAGGGAAACCGGCAAGGTCGTGCTGCTGGACGCCTACTGTCCGCACATGAAGACCCACCTCGCCGCCCCCAACAACACCTCCTACGTGGTGCTCGACGGCGGTGGCAGCAATGTGGAAGGCGACAGCATCCGCTGCCCCTACCACGCCTGGCGCTTCGGCCCGACCGGCAAGTGCGAGGACATCCCCTACCACGAGGGCCCGATCCCGGCTGCCGCCAACGTCAAGGCCTGGACGGTGGTCGAGAGCCTGGGCGCCATCTGGGTGTGGCACGACCCCGAAGGCGGCGAGCCCGAATGGGATCACCCCAGCCTGCCCCAGTGGGACGACCCCGCCTGGGTGCGCTGGAAGTTCGACCACCTGGGCATGCTCAACCAGCACCCCCAGGAAGTCATCGACAACATCTGCGACTACGGCCACCTGAGCCCCATCCACGGCTCCACCGTGGAGAAGTACGAGAACGAGTTCAAGGGCCACAACGCCATCCAGCGCCAGTGCGGCCCCCACCGCACCCTGGTCGGCCCCGACGGCGTCAGCCCCATCCTGCACACCCTCACCGTGTATCACGGCCCCGGCGTGCTGATCTCCCACCTCACCGGCCTCTACGACGCGGTGATGATGATCACCCACACCCCGGTGGACGACGGCACCATCAAGGTCTGGCACGCCCTGCTGGTCAAGTCCCCTGGCGGCAACGCCACGGCCACCCTGCCCGATACCGTCGCCGCCCGCCAGTTCCAGCAAGCCGCCCTCCTCGCCTTCGCGCAGGACTTCGAGGTATGGACCAACAAGGGCCCCTGCCTCAACGGCCTGTTCATCCCCAGCGACGGCCCCTTCATGAAGGCCCGCATCTGGTACAAGCAGTTCTACAACCCCCGCGCCATGAAGCAGGAGTTCCTGGACCAGTGCGAGGGCTACTACGTGCCGAAGGGCGCGGTGCCCTACACCGACAAGGAAGCCGCGACGGCCTGAGGCAGGTCTGAGCCACAGCAAGCAAAAAGCCGCAGGGATGCGGCTTTTTGCTTTTGGAGGGCGGCACGGTGAAACCCGCTAGGCCCCGCTGCTCGTCTCCACCCAGTCCTCGACCCGCAGGCCCGACACCCGGGCAAACTCGCGGGTGTTGTGGGTTACGAGGGTGGCGTCTTCAGCCAGCGCATGGCTGGCAATCCACAGATCGTTGGCACCGATGGGCGTGCCTGCGGTTTTAAGGCGTGTCGCCTGCTCGGCGTAATGGCGGCAAATTGCCGGACCCGTCGGGTAACGCACCGGCACCAGCCGCGCCAGCCCCTCCAGCCGCCGCAGCACCTCCGCCTTGCGGGTACTGCGCTCCGCGCCCTTGAGTAGTTCGGCCCAGGTGACGAACGACATGCACAGGCTGTCGTCGTCATGCAGGGCATCGATGCGCTCACCCAACGCCGGTGGCTGGTTCTTGAGCAGGTAAATCAGAATGTTGGTATCGAGCAGGTAGATCAAAGTGCTTCGCGCTCCTGCATGGGCAAGGCATCCTGCTGGTCTGCCTCCAGGGCAGCGACGAAGGCATCATCCACCTCGCCCAGAGCCTTGAGGGCCTGCAGCAACGCCCCTCCGCGCGGGACACGCAGCGGATGAATCACCAGATCCCCCGCTTCGTTACGCGAAATGCGCACACGGTCGGTATCGAGTCGAAACTCGGCAGGAATGCGCACCGCCTGGCTGTTACCGTTGTTGAAAACCCGAGTCGTCAGCGTTTCCATGGCGCACCTCATGTATGTACGTCGATGTGTGTATGGTAGCGCACGATGGGCGCTGGCAGGAAGGCTGAAAGCGCGACACGACGCGAAACTCGCCTCCTGGACAGTAGCTATTCGAAGGGCAATGTCGGGTTGTCGGTGTGAATTCAACCCCACTCGATAAGCCGTCCGCCATGGGAACCGAAGCCCAGCCTCTACGTAGGTCGTGGTTAGCGCAGCGTAACCCGACACCTCCCGCACCGCCGTCGACGATAGTTTTTTCCTTGCCTGCAAGCGTGCAGATTCGATTGCAAGCTATAACAATCGTGTTGTGATGCGTGACAACACGTTTGTTATAGCTATTTCCCTCATCTGCACGCCTGACAACACGGTTGCAAACTATCACAACGGCGTTGTGATGCCTGACAACACCGTTGTGATAGCTATTTCCCTTATCTGCATGCCCGACAACACGGTTGCAAACTATCGCAATCGTGTTGTCGGGCGTGTAGATCGAGTTGTGACGGCTCACAACAGCCTTGCGACGTGTGCATGAAGGATCTGCACGCATCACAAAGGCATGGACAGCCGTCGCCAAAGGATGTGCTCCCGGCAACAAAGCTTGTACACCTGACAACACAGGCTGGAGACGCTTCACCAAAGCTCACGCAAGCATCACAAAGGCATGCACGCACGACAAGGCTTGCGTCCCCACCTGAAGCGTCGCCTGCCCGCCCACATCTCGCAAGGCGACCTCGACTGCATTGTATGGCTGTTGATCGGCCTGAGCCGACGGTCAGACTAAGCGTAAGGGGTGGCAGCTATGAGACAGGCTGCTGCCGTCCAGCGTAATTCAACGCTGAACGGCAGCTCTCCCCTGGCCTTCGGTCGGCAGAAACCGCCCCATTCTGGCCATCCAGCTATCTCCTCTGGAGTCATTCAGCCGAAGCCCACTTGGACTGCTCAGAAGCTGCCATTAACGAACTCAAGCTCGCGTATGAGCATTCAGAGTACCAAGCCCGCGGTGACGGGCTGGACTTCCTAATCAAGCAGTGATCACTTCGTCGAGCGCGCGATCAATACCGCCATTTGCGGGTTTTTCCTGGCTACCTCCTGAGCAAGCTCGGCCTTAGAGCTCTGGCCACCTTCCTCTGTATTGAGGATGATCAGGTCACACTTCAAGCGCTCGGCCAGTTCGATCAAAACCTTACCGCGATCAAACAGTGTCGCCGTCAGAATTTGCCCCTCTGCCGGGACACCTTGGGCATTTACTTCATTCACGTACTCCTGAAGGTTCGCCACATGCTTCGGATCAATGGCCTTGTCGGTCTCACCGACCTCGGCCGGCAGCACATGCTCCGGAGCGAGGTACACCAAGTTAACTTTCATACATGTCAGCGAAACAAATTCGGAGACCCGCGCACGGGTCAGCTTGTTTCCGGTGTGATCGACCACGACCATAATCGTGCCGTAGAGACGGGGCTTGCTGGCAGAGACTGCAGCTGCCGGCGCGATGGTTGGCGGCAGCGACAGGGTGACAGCTTCTGCTTTGCTCTTCGGGATGAGCATGGTGAGGATCAGGCCAACGACACCGATCCCACCAAGCACATAAAAAATGCCATGTAACTGGCCGGCAAATGTCGTGGCCAGGATACCCCCCAGGATCGGCCCCGTTATGCCGCCGATGCGGCCGAAGCCAGCGGTCCAGGCGACGCCAGCGCTGCGGACGTTGGTGCGGTAATAGTTTGCGGCCATACCGAAGATCAGTGTCTGCGTGCCTGAGGTGCCCAGCCCGACGATCGCGATCGTAATCAGGAGCAATCCGACGAACAAGGGACTGACATTGGCAAGCTGCTGGATTTCGCCAGGCTTGGCGACAGCGGGGACGTCAATGTTGGCGGCAATCAAACCAACGGCGCTCATCGCCAGCGCACCAACTAGGAAGCCAAGCCCAACGATCCGCTTAGGGCTATGTCTGTCGGCCAGATAGGATCCATACAAAGTGCCGACCATGGCACCACCATTGAGGACCAGTAATAGCGCCAGCGAACCGTTCTGACCCAGAACCGGGAGCATGATCTTCGGCAGCCAGGTGTTCAGGGAATAGACCAGCAGCAAACAAGCAACCGACACGAGACCGATGACGATGGTCGGGAAGAGATAGTCGGAGAACAGCCCAGCCCAGCCTGCACGCTCGCTGGAGACTTTGTTGGCGGCGGATTGTTGCGGCTTGAGTTCAGTAGCAGGGATAGGGACACCCGTGCGTTCGGAAACTCTGCGCGCCTCATCCAGCCTGCCACGGGAAGCCAGCCAAGCCACCGACTCAGGCAGTTTCCAGACGGCCAGGGGCAAGAGGGTAACCAGCGGCAGCGCACCGAGCAGGAACATGCCTCGCCAACCGATTATTGGCAATAGAAAAATTCCCAACAAGGCTGCCAGCAACGAGCCCAGCGGAATGCCCGCATAGGTGAAGGCGGTGGCCATATTCTTTTTGCCGGGAGGCGCATATTCGGCCACCATTGCACCCGTGCAGCCGGCCAGCGCACCCACACCCAGACCGGTAATGAAACGCCAGAGACCAAAGCCGGTGAGCGTTTCCATCATTGACGACACTGCCATGCCGACCGAAAACCAGGCAATGGATACAAGCATGACCTTGCGCCGGCCGATCAGGTCACCCAAGGTGCCGGCAACGAGTGCGCCGATCATCATGCCGATCATCGCGTAGGAGCCAAGAAGACCAGCGTCTGCCGGCTTCAGCGCGCTAGCACCAATCCATTTGGCGGAGTCAGGGCCCATGAAACCGGGCAGGACGGTACCGTAAACAACGAGGTCGTAGCCATCGAAGATAAGGCCCGTCACCGCCAATGCAATCACCCAGACTATGGTAGCGCGCCTCTTGCGCATCATTTCCGGGCTGTCCGCTGCAGAATTTGAATTCAAAATCGTGCCCCTTACTTATAATTATTCCTGATTAGCAACAAACGTCAGCCCGGTCATTCCGGCGCAAGCCAGAGTGACTAGTTTTAAAAAACAGTATTTCTTAGTGCCCGACATTCTTAGCGCTCGTGCCGGCAACACATCCGTGGGACTTTGGAATCTCGGTGAAAATGACGCGCACGCTCTCCATCGGCGCGCCGACCACCTCGACCAGTGCTGCCGTTACCTTTTCGATGACGGCACGCTTCTGTTCCTCGCTACGACCTTCCATCTGGCGTCCTACGCATAAAGAATCGCCACCACGTTATGTCTTCAGACTTTCCAGAGCGTCCTTAGATCGGCGTTGCTAACAAGCGGATGACACTGAACGGATCAGCGAAGCATTGTTAACGCGCTCCGTTGATCCGAACAGTCTCGGCAAGAATTACAGCCAAGTTCCACCCTGGCGTTCGTCGGGTTCGTTGAAATCGCTGGCGTCGAAGCCGTGAATCCAGTCGAGGTGATGCAGCATGGCATCATGTGAGGCGAGGCGAGCATCGCGTTGATCCCGGTTTTCACCCGGCGGCAAGTGCAGCATATCGCCGGTTGTCACGGACGCATAAACGACCTTGCGCGCCCGGCCACGACGTAGCCGCTCGTAACGCTCGAAGGTTTCTGCAATCGATTGAGCCCCCCCCGCAGCAATGCAGTCCGCAAGGACTACTGCATCCTCGATCGACTGGTTGGCGCCCTGTCCATGGTGTGGAACCAGAGCGTGCGCAGCATCTCCAAGCAGCGTTACCCGACCTTTGCTCCAGCGGCCGAGAATCATGCGGTAGACCATGCCCCATCGCTCATTGACAGTCTTCAGCGTGTTCGAGGAAATCATTTCGACAAGCGCAGGATGCCAGTCCTTGAAAAGGCGCAATTGCTCACCGTCATCTGCATGCCCGATTGATTGTCTTACCGGCCATGTCGTCGGGGTGCGTTCAACGAGGAAGAAATTGACGTCTCCTTTCCTGTCTCCGCCTATCGGGTAATGCAGGCAGTGGCCGGATTCACCCATCCAGAACTGGATAGCGGTCGGATCAGGCATGCTGGGCATTTTTTCTACCGGCACGATTCCGCGAAACGCGGTGTAACCCGCGTACAAGTAATCTTCGTAGCCGAGCATCAAATTGCGTACCGTGGAGCGTGTACCGTCAGCGCCAATGACGATATCGGCTTCTGCTTTGCTGCCGTCCTTGAAGTGAAGTACGACCTGCTCACCTGTATCGTCGATATTTGCCAGGCGTTTGCCCAGGTGGATGCGATCCATGCCCACCTTGGTGGAGAGAATCCGCTGCAACTCGGCCCGGTGGATACCGAGATATGGGCCACCAAACAGGTCTCGATACGTCTGCCCGGCAGCGTGCCTGCCGATTTCACGGCCAGTCTTTCCGTCCCGGTAAATCAAGGCTGAAATTTCATACGCAGCCTCTTCAAACGCCTCGGCCATGCCCCAGTGGTGATAATAGAAGCGCGTGGCATTAGCTGATAAGGCGACCGCAGCCCCCACCTCACGCAACTCTTCTGCTTGCTCGTAGATATCAACATCAATGCCGTGGTGACGCATTGCAATTGCAAAGGTCAAGCCACCGATGCCGCCACCGACCACAGCAATTCGCTTAACTTTATTTGTTTCTTTATCGTTCATAACGATGTCTCCTTTTCTCAAAATGTGACTACAAATTTACATGGCCCGCCGATGCCACATCGGAGGCATAAGTTAGGAATGGGCATGCTCGCGGCTAAATTTCAGCGTCGCTGCGTGGGCGGTGAGTCTGGCCAGACCGCTGCGCCAAGAATTTTTGTGCGTTGGTTGAACAGTAAAGAAAATTGTTTTATAAGTACATAAACAAAGTAGTATGAATCTCATCACCAACGTGAATATTGAGAACAGCGTATGCAGCTGCGTGACATCGATCTGAATCTCCTAGTTGTCTTCAATCAGCTGATTCTCGATAAGCGAGTCTCGGCGGTTGCCGAGACCTTGGGCATCACACAACCGGCAGTAAGCAACGCATTGAAGCGTCTGCGGGTACTGCTAAATGACGACCTCTTTCTGCGGACCACGCACGGCATGGCGCCCACACCTTTCGCTCAGCAGCTGGCTGAGCCGGTCGCCTACGCTCTGGGGGCAATCCATAGTGCGCTCAATCAACAAACCAGCTTCGATCCAGCCACGAGTACGCGCACATTCACCTTGGCAGTCAGCGATATTGGCGACATTTATTTTCTGCCGGTGTTGATGAAAGAGGTGATGCGGACAGCGCCACAGCTAAGCATCAGCACGGTGCGTAACACTGCGGTGAGCCTCAAGGAGAACTTGGAGGTAGGTAAAGTGGATTTGGCCATTGGACTTTTACCTCAACTACAGGGAGGTTTTTTCCAGCGGCTTTTGTTCAAACATCGCTATGTGTGTATGTTTCGCAGGGAGCACCCAGCAGCCCGCCAACAGATGACACTCGATCTGTTCCAGTCGCTTGAACACATTGTTGTTATTTCCGCTGCCACCGGGCATGGCGAGGTCGATACCATCCTAGATCGGGCAGGTATTGTTCGTAGAGTACGAGCAGTGGTGCCCCATTTCATCGCGGTCGGCCCCATTCTTCAGTCTACCGACCTAGTTGCTACAGTCCCTGAGCGCTTCGCGAAGCGCTGCACACAGCCCTTCGACCTCGTCTATGTGCCTCATCCCGCACCGCTACCAGAGATCGCGATCAAGCTGTTCTGGCACGCCAAATATCATCGGGATCCCGCCAACCGATGGCTGCGGAAGCTTCTTTTTGAGAAGTTCAGCGACAGGCCGGAGAGTGGAACAGAGAGTTCGTCCTGAATTACTTCAGTAGCGCATGTCGCAATTTCAGGGCGTTCCGGTGTCCGCTGGAGACGGTCAAGATAGTCGCGGTCTGTCACGGGTCGAGTTCGGAATGCCTGTAGTACTGACGCAGCCGATCAGGGTGATGTTTGCTTCATATCTGCGGATGTGGGCGCCACGCAAGCATGGCGCCCTTGGCTAAGTTCGCACACCGTTATCTTGCTAAATTGCGTGGAATTTGGGACGACGAGAATGAGTAAATGCCCGGCCAGCCGCGCGACTCGCCCCAAGCACTGGGGAGTCAGACGAGCGAGAGGGGGTGTCTTTGTTTATCCCCTCGTCTCAAGCAGCGTCTGCTGGCTGAGCATCATCACGAAACGCAGCGATAGCGAAGTCGATGAAGCTACGCAGCTTCGGCGTCATGCGGCGATCTGGCGCGTAAAGAAGATGGAATGGCCGCGTCGGAACCGGGAACTCGGGCAACAATTCGACGAGCCGGCCGGAGGCCAGGTCATCGCGCACCAGCTCGCAGGGCTGGAGCAGGATGCCGATGCCGGCGCGGGCGGCCATCAGCAGCGCTTCACCGCTATCGACCATTAGCTTGCCCGACACCAGCACGATGATCAGGCCGTCCGGCCCTTCAAAGGTCCAGCGCGTGCGCAGTTCGGTGTAGGAAAAGCCCAGGCATTCGTGCTGGGTCAGCTCCGAGGGATGCGTGATGGGCAGGTGCGCCGCGATGTAGGCCGGCGCGGCACACAGCCTCAGGCGGTAGGGGGCCAGCGCCCGGGCAATGAGGCTACTGTCGGACAGCTCCCCAACCCGAAAGGCCACATCGAAGCCTTCATCGATCAGATCGACGAAGCGGTTGGACAACGACATGTCCACCGACACCTCGGGGCAGCTCGCGAGGTATTCCGGCAGGCGCTTTGCCAACGCATGGACACCAAAGGAAACCGGCGCGTTGATGCGCAGGCGGCCACGGGGTGGGCCGCCGCTCATGGCCGCGAGGCCTTCCGCCGCCTCGACTTCGGCCAGGATAATCTTCACCCGCTCATAAAAGGCAAACCCGGCCTCGGTCAGATGCTGGCGCCGGGTCGTGCGGTTGAGCAGGCGTATCCCCAGGTGCAGTTCCAGGGCCTGCACATGCTTGCCGACCAGCTGGGACGACATGTTCAGCGCTTCTCCCGCCGCCGAGAAGGAGCCAGCCTCCACTGCTTTGGCAAACACATTCATGCTGAGCAGGCGATCCATTGCAAACGCTCCGTTTCAAGTTCTGTTCATTATCGGCCATTTATCCCTATAGGTTTCAAGTTATAAAGTGAGCGCTCCAAGCCATCAGGAGCATTCAAATGAGAGTCGCAATCATCGGAACGGGCAACATGGGCACGGGTCTGGCATCGGCCCTCGCCGCGGCAGGCCACGAAGTGAGCATCGGCGCCCGCGATCTGACCAAGGCTGCCGCGCTGGCCGACAAGGTTGGGCCCGGTGCGTTGGGTGGCGGCATTGCTGCCGCGGCAAAGCTCGCCGATATCGTCGTCCTCGCCTTGCCCTTTGGCGCGGCTGCCGACGCCATCCGGCAAGCAGAAGGCCTGGCCGGCAAGGTGGTGGTGGATATCTCCAACCCCATCAGTGCCGACTTCAAGGAGCTGGTCATCGGCCACACCACCTCGGCCGCCGAGGAGATCCAGAAGCTGGCCCCGCAAGCCCAGGTGGTAAAGGCCTTCAACACGATCTTCGCGCAGCTGCTGGCACCCGAAGCACGTCAGTACGTACGCCTACAGGTCTTCGTCGCCGGGGATGACGCTGTCGCCAAAGCCGCCGTCGCCGAACTGGCGAAGTCGCTCGGCTTCGAGCCGGTCGAAGCGGGCCCGCTCTCCAACAGCCGCTTCATCGAGCCCATCGGCGAGATGAACATCCAATTCGGCTACTTCCTCGGCCGCGGCCCGTCCGTGGCGCCCGCCTGGGTGCAGGTCTGAGCGGCTGGCCAGATAAATACGGTTTCCCATCATGCAAACCCGTCTCCGCTCGGCGCTCAGTGCGCTCGCCCTGTTCTGCACCACCAGCCTTGCGCTGGCCGCGCCTGCGACGCAAGTGCTGGGCAAGGACTTTGAATTTCCCAACACGCTGGAAGGCATGCCGGCCAGGCTGTCGGACGTCAAAGGGCTTCAGATCAAGCACTTTGAAACCAGCGACAGCGTGAATCTCAGCTACTGGGAGGCGGGATCGGGCAAGCCGCTGGTGATCATTCCCGGCTGGTCAGCCAGTGGTGCCGAGTTCATCAACGTGATTCACCTCCTTGGCCAGCATTACCACGTCTATGTGCTGGACCCGCGCAATCAGGGGCTCTCCGAGCGTGTCGAGCACGGCATGCACATCGCGCGCTATGCCATGGATGTGAAGGAGTTTGGCGCGCATCTGGGGCTGAAGTCGGCGTACTACCTGGGCTGGTCGATGGGCGCCTCGGTGATCTGGAGCTACATCGACCTGTTCGGCGGCAAGGACATCCGCAAGGCGGTTTTTGTCGATGAGCCGGTGTCGATTTATTCCCATGCCGACTGGTCGGAGCAGGAAAGGCTGGAAGCCGGGGGGATGACTACCTCGCCCGAACGGATGATCGCCGCCTTCACGGGAAGCGCTCCGGTCAATGGCCTAATTGCCGACACACGCCTGTTCGAGCGCTACGTGGCGATGGACTCGCCCTACTACGAGAACTCCGAAAAGTTCGTGGCGGCCTTCGCCAAGAGCGACCCCAGGCACCTGAGTCTTATTCTGTTCGACCACATCATGAGCGATTGGCGCGACGTTGTGCGAAATAAGATTCACATGCCGGTGGCCATCTTTACCGGCGACTACAGCGCCAACGTGCCAAGCCAGCGCTGGATGCAGTCCGTCATTACGGATGCCTCACTCTATATCTATAGCAAGGAAGAGCAGGGCGACCATTTTCTGATGTTCAAGAACCCGATCAAGTTCACCCGCGATCTGTGCGAGTTTCTCGATCGCTAATCCCACCACACAACACATCCACCTCAAGGAGCCAACCATGCCCGTCGTTCGCATCACCTGGTTTGAAGGCAAGGACACCCCGACCAAGCAAACCGTCGCAGCAGAAATCACCGAAAGCATCGTACGCAACACCGGCACCGACCCGAAATACATCTACGTCATCTTTGAAGATGTGAAGCCTTCGGACTGGGCCGGCGAAGGCAAGCTGTACGGGGGTTGATCGCCGAAAAAAACGACGACCAGTGGAAGCTCTCCCACTACAGCTTTTCGGCTGGCCCCGCAGGCAAGTGGCAAGATCATCTGCAGCGCGAAGGCCAAAGGCTTTGAGTTGCGGAAAATCCCTGCTCACGTACTTATGGCAAAGGGCGACCATCTGGCCTTCAGTCTTTATCCGGCTAGGTGGTAGCTGATAGACGTATAGCTGTCGTTCCATTTACCCAGAGTGAACGACAGCTCCGGCCGACAACCCGCCCCCCGCTCCACTCACCGAAGCCCCCAAAAACACAAACGCCCGACCATCCGGCCGGGCGTTTGTCATTCCTTTCCACGTAATTCAGCCCGCTCCAACAACGAGCAGGCCCTCCTCACCTCAACACACCTCAAACAAGCCCGCCGCGCCCATCCCGCCGCCGATGCACATCGACACCACCACATACCTCACCCCCCTGCGTCGGCCTTCGAGCAGCGCGTGGCCGACCATGCGGGCGCCGGACATGCCGAAGGGGTGGCCGATGGAGATGGCGCCGCCGTTCACGTTGAGGCGGTCGTTGGGGATGCCGAGGGTGTCGCGACAGTGGAGGACCTGGCAGGCGAAGGCTTCGTTGATCTCCCACAGGCCCACGTCGCCCACGGCCAGGCCGAAGCGCTCGAGGAGCTTGGGGATGGCGAAGACGGGGCCGATGCCCATTTCGTCGGGGGCGCAGCCGGCGACGCTGATGCCGCGGTAGATGCCCAGCGGGGCGATGCCGCGGCGCTCGGCTTCGTCGCGGCTCATCACCAGCGCGGCGGAGGCGCCGTCGGAGAACTGCGAGGCGTTGCCGGCGGTGATGAATTCACCCTGGGCCACCCACTTGCCGTCCTTCCACACGGGCTTGAGCTTCTGCAGGTCTTCCAGGGTGGTGGAGGCGCGGTTGCATTCGTCCTTGGCGGCGATCACGTCTTCGTGGCCGGTGGGCTTGCCTTCCTTGTCGAAGACGAGCTTGCGGGCGGCCAGCGGCACGATCTCGGCGTCGAAGAGGCCGGCGGCCTGGGCGGCGGCGGTGCGTTGCTGGCTCTGCAGCGAGTAGGCGTCCTGGGCTTCGCGGCTGATGCCGTAGCGGCGGGAGACGATCTCGGCGGTCTCGAGCATGGGGATGTAGGCGCTCGGCACCACTTCCTGCACGGCCAGGGACTGGGCGCGGTAGGTGTTCTTGTGCTTGGTCTGGGTGAGCGAGAGCGATTCGACGCCGCCGGCAATGGCGATCTTCATTTCGCCGGCCAGGATGTTCTTGGCGGCGAAGCCGATGGTCATGAGGCCGGAGGCGCACATGCGGTCGAGAGCCATGCCGGGCACGCTCTCGGGCAGGCCGCCGGTGTAGGCGCACAGGCGGCCGATGTTGTAGGCCTGGGTGCCCTGCTGCACGGCGGCGCCCATGATGACGTCTTCCACGGCGCCGGGCTCGATGCCGGCCCGCTCGACGACGGCACGCACCACATGGCCGCCCAGCACGGGGGCCTCGGTGTCGTTGAAGGAGCCGCGGAAGGATTTGGAGAGCGCGGTGCGCGCGGTGGAAACGATGACGGCTTCGGTCATGGCAGTGCTTTCAGGAAACCGCCGCAGCGGTGGGGTGGAAGGTGTAGCGGCTGATGGTGTCGGCCACGCAGCCGGGGCGATCACTGCCCTCGATCTCGACGCTCACGCGGACGGTGCTCTGGACGGCTTCGCCCAGCGCCTCCACCTTGAGGATCTCGCCGCGCCCGCGGATGCGCGCGCCCACCTTCACGGGGGCCGGGAAGCGCACCCGGTCGGAGCCCACGTTGACGCCCATCTTCATGTTGTCGATCTGAATCAGCTCGGGCAGGAAGAAGTTGACCAGGGACAGAGTGAGATAGCCGTGGGCAATGCAGCCGCCAAAGGGGCCGTCCTTGGCGCGCTGCGGGTCCACGTGAATCCACTGGAGATCGCCCGTGGCATCGGCAAACAGGTTCACCCGCTCCTGGGTGACCTCCAGCCAGTCGGTGGTGCCCAGATCGGTGCCGGTGGCGGCCAGCAGTTCGGCGGCGCTGGAAAAGGTGGTGCTCATGGCAGCGTCCTCAGGCGTGCTGGGAGCTGACCGACAGCACCTCGCCGGCCATGTAGGAGGCGTAGTCGCTGGCCAGGAAGACCATCACGTTGGCCACTTCCCACACCTCGGCGGCGCGGCCAA
>RRZU011018303.1_pt1 | contig 14425 bp, 9 predicted proteins | sample 2165561 | NCBI WGS metagenome assembly RRZU01 (sample SAMN10456909, study PRJNA506462) | wastewater metagenome | isolation source: wastewater sludge | place: USA: Moscow, Idaho
GCGCTCCCGAACGAGCGCCCGACACGGGGCGCAGCGCCGGGGCGGGGGAGGGCGCAGCGTCTAGCCTGACTGAGTGAGCGTCGCGCAGACCATGGCGGGTTGGTCCCGCGAGCTGTCGGAGGTCGGTGGGCGTAACACGCTGCTGTGGGCCCCGGAGCGCCGGGGTGGGTACCTCGACCTCACCACCGCCCACCCGAGCGGGGTGTCGATGCTCTTGGCTGGGCGGCGCACGGCGTTGTCCGACCTGGTCCGGGAGACCGGCGCCTTCGAAGAAGCACTGGCGGTGGCCCGGCGGATCCACGACGCGACGCTGGCGCTGCGCGAGGAGCGCGGCCTGGCCGCCGGCTTCGTCGCGATCGGGGTGGCGGCCTGGGAGTCGCCCCGGGCCCGGGCGGTCGTCGAGGCGCCGGTGCTGCTGCGCACCTGCACGCTGCGCCCGACCAGCCCCGGAGAGCACGACTTCGACGTCGACCTCGGGGCCGGGGTCGAGGTCAACCCGGCGCTCGTCAACTACCTCAGCTCGGTCGCCGGGGTGGCGGTCGACGCCGGTGGGCTGGCCGCCCTCACCGAGGTCGCCTCCGGTTTCGACCCCTACCCCGTGTATGCCGCCCTGGGTCGGCTGTGCGCCGACGTGCCGGGTTTCGAGGTGTCGCCGCGGCTGGTGCTGGGCTGTTATCCGAACGGCAAACCGGCGATGGTCGCCGACATCGGCGCGCACAGTCAACTGTTGGCGCAGGTCGACGTCGTCGCCGCCCTGGCCGGCGATGCGGGGGCGGCGGCCCGGCTCGACACCGAGCTGCCCCCGGTCGAGGCCGAGCGCGACCCCGAGCGGGAGGTGCTCGTGCTGCCCCTCGACGGGGCGCAGGAATCGGTGCTCGACGCGGTCCGGGCCGGCCATCAGCTGGTCCTGCAGGCCCCGCCGGGCACCGGGGCCACCCAGACGATCGCCGCCCTCATCGCGTCTCTGGCCCACGACGACAAGCGCAGCCTCTACGTCACCCGGCACGCCGAGAGCGTGCGCGCCCTGCAGGCTCGCCTGGCCGGGGCCGGGCTCGGTGAGCTGCTGCTCGATCTCACCGGCGCGGGGGAGGACCGGGGCCCGGCGGCGCGCGAACTCTCGGCCGCATTGCGCCGGATCGCCGCCCTCGATGCCACCGCTCTCGACGACCAGGCCGAGCCCGCCGGCCGGGTGGCTCGGGCCACCCACACGGCGATCGCCGCCCAAGCGTTGCGCGATCACGTCGCGGCGGTGCACGAGGTGCGCGAGCCGTGGGGGGTCACGGCATACACGGTCCAGGAACGGATCGCCCAGCTGACCGCGCTCAGCCCGGCCCCCGGGTCGCGGGTGCGGCTGCCGGCAAGCACCTTGCGCGAGCTCGACCACGATGCGGTCGCCGAGCTCGCCGAGCAACTGCAGGAGGCGGCGTCGGCTGGGGCCTGGTCGGCCGAGCCGGGCGGCGACCCGTGGTACGGCGCGACGATCAGCACCGACACCGACGTCGCCCGGGCGCGTGAGATCGTCACCGAGCTCGTCGACGGCGGCCTCGCCGACACGAGCGCCCACCTCGACGGCATCCTGCGCGAGAGTCGGCTGCCGGCCGCGCGCAGCCCCCGCGACTGGGAGCGTGCCTGCGACACGATGCGCGGTGTGCGGCGCACCCTCGAGGTCTTCCGCCCCGAGATCTTCGACGTGCCCCTCGACGAGCACCTCGCCGCGACCGGCTCGGCCGAGTGGCGCGCCGGCCACGACGTCGACCTCGGCCCGGTCGGTCGGTCGCGGGTGCGGCGCCAGGCGCGACGGCTGCTGCGCCCCGGCCGCCCCCCGCAGGATCTGCACGCCGAGCTGCTCGCGGCCGCCGCGCAACGCCAGGCCTGGCAGCAACTCGTCGGCGCCGGCGGGCGCCCCGAGATCTCGCCGCGGCTCGACGAGGCCGACGATGCGTATGCCGCGCTCGCCGACCGATTGGGTTGGCTCGGAAAGCGACTCACCGGCACGCCGGACCTGCTCGCGCTCAGCCTGCCGATCCTGCGCAGCACGCTGACCCGGCTGCGGGCGACCCTGCACCGGCTCGACGTGCTGCCTCAGGTGACCCCGGTGATCGACGCGTTGCGGGCCGCCGCCATGGGCGAGGTCGTCGACGACTTCGCCGGCCGTGCCGTCCCCGCCGACCAGGTCGTCGCCGAGCTGGAGCACATCTGGTGGGCCTCCCTGGCCCACGAGATCACCGCCCGCGACCTGCGCTACGCCGGGCACGACGGGCCCGCGCTGCGCGCCGCGGCCGAGCGGCTCGCCGAACTCGATCGCGACTCGCGCAGCAGCGACGCCGCCCGGGTGCGGGCCGTCGTCGACCGCCGGGCCCGGCGCCGGGCCCGTGAGCACCCCCGCCAGGTCGACCTGCTGCACGGCCAGGCCGGGCTCAGCCACGGGCACCTGCCTTTCGCCGACATCTTCCGCGAGGCCGAGCAGGTGCTCACCGCGGTGCGCCCATGCCTGGCGGTCAGCCCGTATGCCGTGGCCCAACTGCTCGGGCCGGGCCGCAGCTTCGATGTGGTCATCGTCGACGACGCCTCGGGAATCACTGTCGCAGAAGGGGTTTCAGCTCTCGGGCGAGCCGCGCACGCGATCGTCGTCGGCGACCCGGGCGGTCCCCGGCCGGGGGCGTTCCGGGTCGGGCTGGCCGGGGCGCTGGGGGGCGACGCGGCATACCTGCTGGGCAGCGACCCGCAGACCGGCCCCGGGGCGGGCGCGAGTGGGGGCGGCGAGTCGCTGCTCACCGCGGCAACGCGGGTGCTGCCCCGCCGCACGCTGACCTGGAGCCACGCAGGCGCCGACGTGCGGCTCGGGCTGCCGGGCTGGTCGGGCACGACCGACGGCCTGCCGGGGCCGCTGGAGATCCCGCGGGTGCGTCTGGTCAGCGTCGACGGCACGGCCGGTCACCTACCGGCCAGTGACGCCGCCATCGAGTGGACCGACGCCGAGGTGCAGCAGGTCGTCGACCTCGTGCTGGATCACACCCGCCGCACCCCGCAACGCAGCCTCGCCGTGCTCACTGTCACTGCGGCATTGGCCCAGCAGGTGCAGGCGCGACTGCGGGAGCGGCTCACCCTGCTGCCCGCCGACCACCCGGCGCTCGGCCTCTTCACCGCGCCCCCGGCCGGCGCAATCGAGCCGTTCCTCGTCGCCCCGGTCGAACGGGCCCAGTCGGTGCGCCGCGACGTCGTCATCCTCGCTGTCGGCTACGGGCGCACCCCGCACGGTCGGGTGCTGCACCGCTTCCCGTCGCTCGCCGGGCCGCACGCCGAGGCCGACCTCGCGCGGGCCAGCGGCGCCGGCCGCGAAGAACTCGTCGTCGTCTCCTGCCTCGGCGCCGACGATCTCGACCCGACCCGGCTGCGGCTGCCGGCCGCGGTGCGCCTACGCGAGTTGCTCGCGCATGCCGGCGCCCGCGGCATACCGGCCGACGGGGGCGAGCCGGAAGCGATGACGCCGTCGGACCCGCCCGCATCGGCCCTCGTGCGGGAGCTGGCCGACCGGCTACGCCGCGAAGGACTGCTCGTGCAGGAGGGCTTCGGTGCCGGCAAGCACCGCATCGACCTGGCCGTCGGGCACCGCAGCCGGCCCGGCCGCTGGCTCGTCGCGGTCGAGGACGACGGGCCCCGGTATGCCGCGCTGCCCGGTGTGCGTGGTCGGGACGTGCAGCGAGCCGACCAGGTGCACCGGCTCGGCTGGCGGCACCTGCGAGTGTGGAGCACGGACGTCTATCGCGACCCGGCCCGCGATGTCGCCCGGGTCGTCGCCGAGGTGCGCGCCGCCGTCGGGGAGGTCGCACCCCCAGCCGCTTCAGCCGACCCCGAACTCGAAGTCGAACATGAGGGCAGCGACAGGAATGTCTCTGACCCGGGTTCCGACGCGGTCATTGCCGAGGCCGAGGTCGAGGCCAGTGCTGATGCCAGTGCCGACGCCGACGCCGACACTGACGTTGACGAAGACGTTGACGAAGACGTTGACGTAGGCGCTGCGAGCCCGCCGGTCGAGCCGGCCGACGGCCCACGCCCGGCCGCCCGGGTGCGCCCGGAACAGACCCGTGATGACACGGACGCCGGGTGGGGGGAGTTGCCCGACGAGCACGCGCACGACCGCTGGCTGCACGAGCAGCGCCCCCCGCACTGGGAGTAGCGCACACCGAGTAGTGCAGATCGGACGCACACGCAGACGGCGACAGGCCCACACCCCGGTCGGGGTGTGGGCCTGTCGACTGTGCGCTGGCCGCTACCGGATCGCGGGGCGAACGGGCCCCTGGCCGGTGTGCTCGGCGCGAATCACCTGGTGGGTGATCAGCGGGTCTTGAGCGCGTCGCGGATCTCGGTGAGCAGCTTGACCTCATCGGAGGGAGCCTCGTCAGCGGGCGCCTCGCCACGCTTGCGGCGCTCCTGGATCGTGTTCATCGGCACGACGAAGATGAAGTAGACGACGGCCGCGGTCATGAGGAACACGATGACTGCGTTGATGATGCCGCCGAGGTCGATGAAGGTCTCCTTCACGCCGGCCGTGCCGAGCTGGATGCCCAGACCCTCGCCGACCTTGCCACCGCCGGCACGGGCCAGCAGCGGGTTGACGATGTTGCTGACGAATGCGTCGACAATCTTGGCGAATGCGGCACCGATGACGACGGCGACCGCGAGGTCGACGACGTTGCCGCGCATGAGGAAGTCTTTGAAACCCTTGAGCATGGGTCGTCCTTTTCCTTGGGGGGTATTGCTCCCGACTCTGGGAGAGGCTCAGGGCGTCGCGGTGAGGGCCCGGCGAAGCGCCTGCGGCTTCTGGGAGCCGTTGACATGTGAACTTCGCATGCTGGAGTGAGGTGGATCCCCCGAGCAAGCGCGGCACACGTTACCCAAGAGGCTGGCGTGACGGAAATCGAACGCCCGGCGTGTCTGAGCCCGTGACCGTACCGAGATCCGAGACGAACCGCTGAGATCTGCGTCTCGTCGGACTCCGCGTCAGCGGCATTGTCCACATCCCCACCCCATCCTCACCTCGGTCGGCGGCACCGTCCACAGGGTGTTCGAAGGGGGCCGCGGCGGCATACCGACTGCCCTAGCCTTCGGGCATGAGCGCAGCGCAGGCACAGATCGGTGTGATCGGCGGATCGGGGTTCTACAGCTTCCTCAGCGGCGCCCGGCGGGTGCCGGTGAGCACGCCGTTCGGTGAGCCGAGCGACGACCTCGTCGTGGGTGAGTTGCACGAGCGGTCGGTGGCGTTCCTGGCCCGGCACGGGCACGATCATCGGTTCCCGCCGCATCAGATCAACTACCGAGCGAACCTGTGGGCGCTGCGCTCGGTCGGGGTGCGCCAGGTGCTCGCCCCGTGTGCCGTCGGTTCGCTGCGCCCGGAGCTCGGCCCCGGCACGGTCGTCGTGCCCGACCAGGTCGTCGACCGCACGTGGGGGCGGGCGCACACCGTCTACGACCAGGTGGGCAAGGTCGTGCACGTCGGCTTCGCCGACCCGTACTGCCCGGCCGGCCGGTCCGCCGTCGCCGCTGCGCTCGCCGATTCCGGTATGCCGCATGCGCTCGGCGGCGCCCTCGTCGTGGTCAACGGGCCGCGTTTCTCCAGCCGGGCCGAGAGCCAGTGGCACCAGCAGGCCGGGTGGAGCCTCGTCGGGATGACCGGCATGCCGGAGGCCGCGATCGCCCGGGAGTTGGCGATGTGCTACACGACCGTCGCGATGGTCACCGATCTCGACGCCGGGGTCGACCATGGCGAGGGGGTCACCCACACCGAGGTGCTGGAGGTGTTCGCCCAGGCGATGCCTGGCTTCAAGGCGCTCATCGGGGCGACCGTGGGCCTGCTGCCCCAGCACACCGCCGACGCCGACGCCGACTGCCCCTGCCGGCGCGCCCTCGACGGGCGTGAGCTGCCCTTCGACCTGCCATGACCGCCGCGGTCGGCAGCCAGTCGGGGAACGCCCCGACCGGCTGGTCTCGCGTGCCCGGCTCGCGGTTGTTCGGTCGCTCGCGCCAGGCCCGCTACCGGCGGCGGGTGGCGCGGCGGGTGCTCTCGGCCGCGCTGGCAGGGGCCGCCGTGTGGGCGGCCCTGGGTGCCGTCCGCCCACCCGGCCCGGCCGCCGGGGTGCCCGTGCTCGTGGCGACCCGTGACCTCATGATCGGCAGTCGGCTGGGCCCCGACGACCTCCAGGTGCGCGCCGTGCCCGACGAGGTCGCCGCGTGGGCGGCCGCGAGCGCCCCGCGGGAGGTGTCGGCGGTCGTCGGCCGCGTGCTCGCCGCGCCCGTCGGCAAAGGCGAGATCGTCACCGATCGACAGCTGCACGCCACCACATGGCTGGCCGGGGCGCCGACCGGCACCGTCGCGATGACGGTGCCGCTGCAGTCGAGCGGGGTCCTGGAGGTGCTGCGCCCGGGCGATCGGGTGCGGGTCCTCGCCCCGGGCACCGGCGCTCTCGTGGCCACCGGCGTCGTGCTCACCTGCCGCTCCACAGCCGGCGTATCGTGCAGCGGATCGGGTGCGGTCTCGGCCGGGTCGAGCGGGCCCGACTCCAGCGGGTGGCCCGGGGCGGGCGGCGCCCTCGGGGTGGACCGCGCGCCGGTCCTGCTGCTCGCGGTGTCCGAGGCGCAGGCCACTGCGCTGGCTGCCGCGCTGCCGCCGGAGGGTCTGGGCGGCTTCGTCGTCGCGCTGACCGCCTGACCCGACAGCGCCGGCTCGATGCCGCTGACCGACAGCCTGCTCGACGCCCGCTGACCGACAGTTGGCTCGATGCCGCTGACCCGATGACACCGCCTCGGCGTGTGACCCAGGCGAGTGATCGGCCTGCGTCGTCGCACGGACCCGCACTGGGTGTGCTGCCGTTTCGGTGGCACTCGGTAGCACGACATAGAATGCCGCCGCTTCCATTCATGCCACCCCGGGGGCCTTCGCCGGCCCGCCGCTAGGAGCGACCGTGCCCACGTACGCCTACGCGTGCACCGCGTGCGACCACACCTTCGACGCCGTGCAGTCCTTCAGCGACGACCCGCTGTCGGTGTGTCCGGAGTGCGAGGGCCGGCTGCGCAAGGTCTACACGTCGATCGGCGTGACCTTCAAGGGCTCCGGTTTCTACCGCACCGACTCCCGCGCGGGGGCCGCCGTCACCGGCGCCAAGAGCTCGACCGGCAATGGCTCGGCCGCCGGTGCCGCGGCGTCATCGGGCTCCGGTGCCGACTCCTCGTCAGCGGGCGGCGCAGGCGGTTCCGGCTCGTCGGGTGCCGGTGGTTCCTCGGGTTCCAGCGGCTCCTCCGGGGCCGGGTCCGGCGGCTCCTCCGGTGCCGGTCAGGCCTCGGGCTCAGGCGCCGGATCGAGTGGTTCGACGGCGCCGAGCGGCGCACGCGGCGCCTCGTCGGGGTCGAGCTCGGGTGGCTCGACAAACGCGAAGGGCTCCGCCGGCTAGGTGGGATTCGATCGCCAGGATGGCGAGGAGGACTCGGCCGCGCGGCGAGAGAGCGCCTGTGGTGTCGCCGGGGGGCGTGCTGGCACGCTCCCTGCGGCGCCGCCATGCGCGCTTTCATGATTCGTGGCGCGAGAAGTGGACCGGTTCGCTCCGGCAGGGGTTGTTCAGGGGGCGTCCTTGACGGGACGGCAGTCTCCTAGCGGGGCTTCGCCGGGGGGCGGCCAACCCGGGACGGCATCCGGTCGGTCCAGCCGGCCAGCCGGCCGTGCCGGCTGACCATGATCAGCCGTTTCTCGACGGCGGCTCGCTGCGTCGATGGGGTGACGATGAGCATCTGGTCGCCGTGGCGTAACCGGGTGCCTTGCTGCGGCACGAGCGACTCGGTGCCCCGTACGAGCAGGGTCACGTTGGCCCCTTTGGGCAGCCGCAGTTCGAAGACCTCCACGCCGTGCAGCCGCGATTCGGGCCCGACCGTCGCCATCACGACATCGGCCCCGATCTGCTCCAACGGGGTGGTTTCGACGTCGACGGTCACGGCATGCACTGACTCGGTGACCCGTAACCGGAGGGCGACCCAGGGCAGGCTCGGGGCCTGCACGAGGGTGAGCAGCAGCACCAAGACGAAGACGAAGTCGAAGATCCACAGCGTGCCGTCGGCTCCGACGGTCAACGGCACGGTGGCGAGCACCACCGGGACCGCGCCGCGTAACCCCGCCCAGGAGAGGAAGAGCTGATCCCGCACCCCGATCCGAAATGGCGTCAGACTGACGAGAACTGACAACGGGCGGGCGACGAGCAGCAACACCAGGCCGAGCACCACCGCCGGCACGATCTGCCCGGGCAGCCGGGCCGGGCTGGCCAACAGGCCCAGCAGCACGAAGAGCCCGATCTGCGAGATGGTGCCCAGCGCCTCGGCGAAGCCGTGCACCGCGGCGCGGTGGGGCAGGCCCATGTTGCCCAGCGCCAACGCCGCCAGGTATGCCGCGAGGAAGCCGGAGGCGTGCGCGAGGCTGGCCGCGGCATACGCGAGGACCGTGACCGAGACGACCCCGATGGCGAACAGGCCCGAGGCGGAGCGGGCCAACCGCCGCACCAGTTGCCCGCCGGCCCAGCCGACCCCCAGCCCGATGGCCCCGCCGACGAGCAGCTCGAAGACTGCCAGCAGCGCCAACTGCCACCACTGTTGCTGCTCGGCACCGGTCAACTGCAGGGCGAGGGCGATCGTGAGGATGACGACCGGGGCATCGTTGAAGCCGGACTCGGCCTCCAGCATCCCGGACAACCGCCGCGGCAGCGGCACGCTGCGCAGCACCGAGAAGACGGCCGCCGCGTCGGTCGAGGCGAGCACGGCGCCGAGCAGCAACGCCACCGACCAGGGTTGGCCCAGCAGGCGCGCGAAGACGGCGACCACCCCCGTGGAGACGAGCACGCCGACCGTGGAGAGCACGGCGGCCGGCGCGACACTGCGTCGGATGCCCTGCCACGACGTGGTGAGCCCGCCTTCGGCGAGGATCAGCACGAGCGCCGAATAGCCGAGCACCTGGGTCAGCTCGGCGTCGTCGAAGCGGATGCCCAGGCCGCCGTCGCCCAGCGCGAGGCCGATCCCGAGGTAGAGCACCATGGTCGGCAGGCCCGAATGCGCGGAGATGCGCACCGCCGCAAGGGCGGCAAGCATGACGATCGTGCCGATGAGCAGCGACATCGTGAGGCCTGGCACCCCGAATCCCGACGCGGCGAGGCCGGTCGGCAGCGACACGGGTCCTCCTGATCCGGCACTGGGCGGCGCGGGAGAGCGGGGTGGGTCGGACGGTGACTTAGTCTCGCAGGGTGGAGCGCGTGACGGTGACCAAGCGGGTCGTGGCCCGGCGGGTGGCTCTCGGGCTACTCGGCGTGCTCGTCGTGGCGCTCGTCGTGGGCACCGTCTTCGGCATGGCGTTGGTCCGGCGCCCGTTCCCCAGCCACGCCGGCGAGGTCACCCTCGAGGGGCTCGACGGGCCGGTCACCGTGGTGCGGGACGCGCGCGGCATACCGCACGTGACGGCCGACACCCCCCGCGATCTGTTCCGGGCCCAGGGCTATGTCACCGCCTCGGATCGCTTCTTCCAGATGGATCTGCGTCGGCACGTCGGCAGTGGCCGGCTCGCCGAGCTGGTCGGTGACGCGGGGCTGCCCAGCGACCGGGTGGTGCGCACCCTCGGCTGGCGTCGGGTCGCCGAGGAGTCGTTGCCGAAGCTGGCCCCGACCACCCGCCAGTATCTGGGGGCGTACGCCGAGGGGGTGAACGACTACCTCGCGCGGGCCGGCGAGCCCTCCGACCTCGGCCTGGAGTATGCTGTCCTGGGCGCCCGGCTGCCCAGCTATCGGGTCGAACGCTGGAGCGAGCTGGACTCGCTCGTCTGGTTGGAGGCGATGGCCTGGGAGCTCAAGGGCAACGACGTCGGGGAGCTGGCCCGGGCCCGGCTGGCCGCCGTGCTCGAGCCGACGATGGTCTCGGTCCTCTTCCCGCCCTACCCGGGAGCTCAGCACGCGCCGATCCTCGCCCCGACCGACTGGGCTCCGCCGCAGGGGTCGGCGATCCGCTCGCTCGCGACCGACGGGGGAGCCGCCGTCGCCGTCGGCGACCTCTACGGGCGCACCGCGGCGGCCTTGGCCGCGGCCGGCACCGCGGGTGGCCCGGGGGGCACCGCCGGTCGTGGCGCCATCATGAATGCTGGCGCCACGATGGATCTGGGCGCCACGATCGGTCTGGACGCCACGATGGGTGCCGGCGAGGGCATCGGGTCCAACGGCTGGGTGGTGGGGCCGGCGAAATCGGCCACCGGCAAACCGATCCTGGCCGGCGACCCGCACCTGGCCGTCGGCATCCCCGGTGTCTGGTATCAGACCAGCCTGCGCTGCCGCACCGTCTCCAGCGCCTGCCCCTTCGACGTGACCGGCTTCGCGTTGGCCGGGGTGCCGGGCATCGTCATCGGGCACAACGCTCAGATCGCCTGGACATTGACCAACCTGCCGGCCGACGTCACCGACTTCTACCTCGAGAAGATCACCGACACGACCTACCTCAAGGACGGCAAACAGCAGCCTCTGGCGGTGAGCACCGAACTGATCAAGGTGCGCGGCGGCGAGGACGTCACGATCACCGTACGGCGCACCGGTCACGGGCCGGTCATCAGCGACGTCGTCGGGGCGGCCGCCGAGGTCGGTCGGCGACCGGTCGTCGGGGGAGTGCTGCAACAGCAGTCGTATGCCGTGTCGATCGCCTGGGCCGGCCTGGTGCCGTCGGCCACGGCTGACGCCATCTTCGCCCTGGACCTCGCCAGTGACTTCACCGCCTTCCGAGCGGGCGCGAAGTCCTTCGCGGTGCCGGCCCAGAACCTGCTCTACGCCGACGTCTCGGGCAACATCGGCTACCAGGCGCCCGGGCTGATCCCGGTGCGCCGCGCCTCCACTCCCGGCGCGCCACCCGGGTATCTGCCGTCGCCGGGCTGGGATTCGCAGTGGGACTGGCAGGGGTGGGTGGCCTTCGAGGACCTGCCCTGGACCCTCAACCCCCCGGACGGGGTGATCGTGGCCGCGAACCAGCAGGTGACCGCGTCGGCCACGCCGTTCCTCACCAGCGAGTGGGACTACGGGTGGCGCAGTCAACGCATCCGCGAGCTGCTCGCCGATACCCCTCGGCTGACCGTCGCCGACATGGCGCGCATCCAGGGTGACACCCGCAACCAGTTCGCCCCGACCCTCGTGGCGGCGCTGCTGTCGATCGACCTCTCCGGTGACCCGTTCACCCGGGAGGCCCAGGATCTGCTGCGCACCTGGGACTTCACCCAGCCCGCCGACACCCAACCGGCCTCGGCGGCGGCCGCCTACTACAACGCCGTGTGGTCCCGGCTGCTGCAGGCCACCTTCGACGACCAGCTGCCCCCCGATCTGCGCGCCGACGGCGGGGGCCGGTGGTGGATGGCGGTCTCCGCACTGCTGGTCAACTCGGCCAACCCCTGGTGGGACGACAAGCGCACGCCCTCGATCGTCGAGAATCGCGACGAGATCCTCACCCGCGCACTCGTGCAGGCCCGGCTCGACCTCACCCGGTCGCTCGGCTCGAACATCGCCAAATGGTCCTGGGGCCGGCTGCACAGCCTCACCCTCGTGCACCCCGTGCTCGGCTCCGACGGCATCCCCGGGATCATCCAGTCGCTCGCCGACCGCGGGCCGGTGGGGGTGTCCGGCGGGTCCTCGATCGTCGCCGCGACCGCGTGGGACGCCACCAAGGGGTATGCCGTGCGCTCCGGCCCGACGATGCGGATGGTCGTCGATCTGGCCGACCTCGACGCCTCGACGTGGGTGACCCTCACCGGCGCCAGCGGGCACCCCGGGCACCCCAACTACGCCGACCAGGTCGGCGCCTGGGCCGACGGCACGACCTACGCGTGGCCGTTCACCGACCCGTCGGTCACCGCCGCGAAGGTCGAGGAGCTGCGCCTGGTGCCCAAGCCCTGACCGGCCCGGGCCGCAACCAGATCACCCCGCGGCCAGGGGTCAGCACGGCATCGACGCGCCGGTCATGGTGCTCGGAGGGCAGTCGCTTGTCCACGAACTCCTCGTCCCACAGCACCGTGACGACCGGGACGCCCGGGCGCACGTGCGCGAGCGCGGCATCGTAGTAGCCACCGCCCTGCCCGAGCCGCAACCCGCTGGAGTCCACGCTCAGGCCGGGCGTGAGCACGAGATCAGCGACGGCCAATCCGTCAGCGCCCCAACCGGATCCGGGCACTTCTTCGACCTGCCCGTCGAGCCGCCAGTGCAGTTCGCGCGGACCGGTGATGACCGGCAGCAGCACCTCGTGGCCGGCGGCGCGCAACGTCGCGCGCAACCGCTCGGTCGGCGGTTCGGTGCGGGTCGACTCGTAGGCCGCGACGCGGCATACCCCGTCGGAGAAGGTGCCCAGACCGCCGACGAGCGCCCGGGCACCCACCGCGAGCGATTCGGCGGCCGCGGCGCGACCGGCCACGTCCTCGGCCCGCACCCGGCGGGCGGCCCGGACGGCGGCCCGCACCTGCGCCTTGCTGGTCATCGGCCGATGGTATGCCGCGTCCGCGGCCGAACCCCTCTACGCTTGGGCCGGTGAGCGTCCAGGCCCGCCCCCATTGCGCCCGAGGCATCCCCGTGTCGAGTTTCGTGGTGATGAGCCGGGCGCTGAGCCGGGTGATGAGCCGATGAGCCAGTCCGGGCGCAGCGAAGCGCGCCGCCGCATGCTGGAGCGCGGCATCGACGAGCTGAGCATCGCGGCGTTCGAGGGCCACTACGCCCAGCTGGAGTCGGGCGAACAGGGCCTCGTGCCGGAGGAGAGCATCGAGCCGCTCGCGGGGCTGCCCACGTTGGCCGGGGTGCAGGTGGGGCACGCGCAGCGGGCCGAGGCGTTGCGTCGAGTGGCGGCCGTCAAACTCAACGGCGGCCTGGGCACCTCGATGGGGCTCACCGGGCCCAAGACCGTGCTGCCGGTGCGCGAGGGCCGCACCTTCCTCGACGTCATCGCCGCCCAGACGCTCGCCTTGCGCCGCCGGTATGCCGCGCCGCTGCCCCTGCTGTTCATGAACTCGTTCCGCACCGTCGCGCAGACCGAGCAGATCCTCGCGGCATACCCGAGCCTGGCGGTCGACGGGCTGCCGCTGGGTTTCCTCCAAGGCTCGGAGCCGAAGCTGCGCGCCGACGATCTCGCGCCCGTCGACTGGCCGGCCGATCCGGAGTTGCAGTGGTGCCCACCGGGGCACGGCGACGTCTATCTGTCGCTGCACCGCACCGGCCTGCTCGATGCGTTGCGCGACAGGGGGATTCGTTATGCCTTCCTGTCCAATGGTGACAACCTCGGCGCGACCTGCGAGCCCGATATCGCCGCCTGGTTGTTGGCCCACGAGGTGCCCTATCTCGCGGAGGTGTGCGAGCGCACGATCAACGACCGCAAGGGCGGTCACCTGGCTCGCCGCCGCAGCGATGGGCAGATCCTGTTGCGCGACAGCGCCATGGTGGTGCCGGGCGAGGAGGAGCTCTTCGCCGACCAGACCCGCCACACCACCTTCCACGCCAACAACCTGTGGGTCGATCTCGACGTGCTGGCCCGGTTGCTCACCGAGCGGGCCGGGGGTCTGGGCCTGCCGATCATCGTCAACCGCAAGACGGTCGACCCTGCCGACGCCGCGTCGACCCCGGTCATCCAGCTCGAGACGGCGATGGGCGCGGCCATTCAGTCGATCGAAGGATCCCAGGCGATCCTGGTGCCGCGTAGCAGATTCCGGCCGGTGAAGACGACCAACGAGCTGGCCTTGCTGCGCTCGGACCGCTATGCGCTCGACGCCGACTCCGTGATCGTCGCGACCGTCGACGGCCCCGAACCGCACATCGACCTCGGACCGGAGTTCACCTTCGTGCCCGACTTCGAGCGTCGTTTCCCGGCAGGCGTGCCCTCGCTGCGCGAGTGCACCTCCCTACGGGTGCGCGGCGACGTCACGTTCGGTGCCGAGGTGCGCTGTGTCGGAAGCGTCGACCTGCAGGTCGACCGCCCGACCACGATCGAGGCCGGGGCCCGACTCGGCACCGTCGGGGGGAGCGACCGCTGATGCGCAGCGTCGCAGAACACCTGGCGATCGTGCTGGCCACGGGGGCGCCGCTGCCCCCGGTGCGGCGGGCGCTGGGCGAGGCGTGGGGGCTGGTCGCCGCCGAGCCGCTCAGCTCGCGCGTGGACCTGCCGGGCTTCGACAACTCCGCAATGGACGGGTATGCCGTGCGCGCCGCCGACGTCGCGGGCGCCTCGGCCGACGCCCCGGTCGAGTTGCCCGTCGTTGACGACTTGGCCGCCGGTGACCACCCGCGGCTGGCCCTCCCGTCGGGGCGGGCCATCCGGATCATGACCGGGGCCCCGGTGCCGGACGGCGCCGACACGATCGTCAAGGTCGAGGACACCGATGGCGGGGCGACCCGGGTGCGCA
>RRZU010622192.1_pt1 | contig 14418 bp, 14 predicted proteins | sample 2165561 | NCBI WGS metagenome assembly RRZU01 (sample SAMN10456909, study PRJNA506462) | wastewater metagenome | isolation source: wastewater sludge | place: USA: Moscow, Idaho
CTATCAGAACAAATTATCACTCTCATAAAACATCTCCCTTTAGTAGTTAAAAAAAATACTTCCTTTCGATAATCTATTATAACCTATAAATTATCTACTTAAAAGTATTTTCTTTTACTATCCTATAAAAATTGGTTTTTTAATTGCTTCTAATAACTTAATCCCCAATTTCCCTGTTATTTTTTCTAACATTACTGCATATTTAAGATCTCCCATTATTATAAAATCATATTTTTGTGATTCTTCTATGATTATTTTCAAAGGATCTCCTTCTTTACTTATTAAATTATAGTTACCTTTAAATCTTTCTCCTACCAAATCATCATCATATACATTAACCCTTAAAACATCTAACTGTTGCTCTCCAAATATATTAAAAAATTCAAATAATGATCTATTAGCCTTATAACCTCCATCATCTAACAAAATGACTTTATCAAATTTATACTCTTCGCTTTCAGAAACAATAATCATTGGTTTATAATGAGTTCTAAGTAACTCCCTTAAATAAGGCCCTGGTTTTTCATTTTTTAAAATTATCAGAATATCATAAGGCTTTAAGAATTCTAGTGTCGCTTCCACTGTTTCTCCTTCAACATCATAAACTTCATTAAATATTGATTTTATTTTCTCTTTCATTTTTTTAAATGCAACATCTTCCAATTCTCTAAATTCTTGAAAAGCATAATTTGCTCCTATATTAACGCCTATACCTTCAATAGTAGAAGGGAATACTTCATATTTTATCATATCTTTAACATACACTGCATCAATTAAAACATCAAATTTACTTTTGAACGCTTTTGCAATTTCACTGATTGGATCAGATTCTTGTTCATTTCCAATTAAAAAAAGTACTCTTTTTAACATAATAATCTCTCCTATCTTTATTATTATAAATTTATTCTACTTCTGGAGTTATTTTTACTGCCGATGCAACTTTCTCTTCATTTCTTACTTTCATAATTCTAACACCTGATGTCGCTCTGCCTATTATAGATATAGATTGTACTTTTGTTCTTATCAACGTTCCTTCTGATGTTATAAGCATTATTTCTGAGTCATTGTCTACTATCTTCACTTCAACAACTTTTCCTGTTTTATCATTTACTTTTAAATTGGTTATTCCTTTTCCGCCTCTAGTTTGCAACTTATATTCAGAAAGATGTGTTCTTTTTCCGTATCCTCCTTCTGTCAATGTTAATACAGACATTTTTCCATCTTCTGGTTCTATAACGTTTGCCGAAACAACTACGTCCTCTTTTCTAAGAGTTATTGCTTTAACTCCAGCTGCTGTTCTTCCCATACTTCTTACATCTTCTTCTTTAAATTTTATTGCAAATCCATTTTTTGTTGCAATAAAGACTTCATCATGACCTTCTCCAGTTGTCAATCCAACAAATTTTAATTCATCATCCTCTTTAAGTGTAATTGCTCTTATTCCATTCTTATTTATTTTTGCAAATAAACTTAACTCAACTTTCTTTATAAGACCATTTCGTGTTATAAATACTATATTTTTGTTCTCTTCAAATTCTCTAACTTTTATCACTGTACTTACTGTCTCATCATCTGATAATTTTATTAAATTACCAATCAATTTCCCTCTTGCTTGTTTTCCTGACTCTGGTATCTCATAAACTTTCATACTAAATACTTTTCCTTTTGTTGTAAATATTAGTAATGAATCCAGATTTTTCGCTATATACATATCTTTTACTATATCATCTTCTATTGTATTTGTTGCGTTTACTCCGACTCCACCTCTTTTTTGAGCCCTATAAGTATCTATAGAAGTTCTCTTTACATATCCTCTTTCTGTAAATGTTACAACCACTTCTTCATCTTTTATTAAATCCTCTATTCCTATCTCTACTCTTGAATCTGTTATTTCTGTTTTTCTTTTATCACCAAATTCTTCTTTTATTTTTATTACTTCTTCCTTAATTATTCTGTATTTCTTAGAATCGTCAGATAATATAGATTTTAATTCCTCCACTAATAACATTAATTCTCTATATTCATTATCAATTTTATCTCTTTCTAATCCAGTTAATCTTTGTAATCTCATATCCAAGATTGCTTTTGATTGTATCTCTGTAAATCTAAATTTATTTATTAAAGATTCTTTCGCTTCATTTGCATCTTTAGATCCTCTAATTATTCTTATTACTTCATCAATATTATCTAGTGCTATTTTAAATCCTTCTAATATGTGTGCTCTTCTTTCGGCTTTATCTAATTCAAATTGAGTTCTTCTTGTTACTACTTCAAATCTATGTTCTAAATATTTTTGTAAAATTTCTTTTAAATTTAGTACTTTTGGTGTATTATTGACAAGAGCTAACATTATTATTCCAAATGTATTTTGTAAATCCGTATGTTTGTATAAACTATTAAGTACTAACTCACTTTCTTCACCTTTTTTTAACTCTATAACTATTCTTATTCCATCTCTATCTGATTCATCTCTTAAATCCGATATTCCTGTTAATTTCTTAGCTCTTACTAATTCAGCTATTCTCTCTATTAATCTTGCTTTATTCACTTGATATGGAATTTCTGTTATTATTATTGATTCTCTTCCTGTTTTTGATTCTTCTATTTTTGCTTTTCCGGCTACTCTTACTTTCCCTCTTCCCGTTCTATAAGCGTCATAAATACCTTGTCTTCCATTTATCACTGCTCCCGTTGGAAAATCTGGTCCTTTAATATGTTCAATCAATCCATCTATAGTTATATCAGGATTATCAATTAAAGAAACTATACCATCACAAACTTCTGATAAATTATGTGGTGGAATATTTGTTGCCATTCCTACTGCTATTCCTGTTGCTCCATTCAGCAATAAATTTGGTAACTTTGCTGGTAAAACTGTTGGCTCATCTAGGCTTTCATCAAAGTTTTTTCTGAAATCTATTGTATTTTTGTCTATATCTTCTAATAACTCATTTGTAATTTTTGCCATTCTTGCTTCTGTATATCTCATTGCTGCAGCACTATCACCATCTATAGAACCAAAATTTCCATGTCCTGCTACCAATTGATATCTTGAATTAAAGTCCTGTGCCATTCTAACCATTGCCCCATATACAGCTGAGTCTCCATGTGGATGATATTTACCTAAAACATCTCCTACGATTCTTGCTGATTTCTTAAATGGCTTATCATAAGACATTCCCATCTCATTCATTCCAAACAATATTCTTCTATGAACAGGTTTTAATCCATCTCTTACATCCGGTAATGCTCTACTAACTATTACACTCATTGAATAATCAAGATATGAAGCTTTTATTTCATCTTCTATATATATTGGTTGTTCATTTGAAAAAGAAGTTACCTGAATATTATCCAACACTCCATCTTCTAATGATTCATCTTCATTTTCTTCTGTTTCTCTTTCTTCATCTTCTTTTTCCAATGCTTTATTCAATAGTTTCTCAAGATTTTCATCTTTTTTTTCATCAGACATTTTACACCTCTTTGTTTTTTCATTAACTTTCTTTTTGTTTCACGTGAAATTATTTCATTTATTATAATCTAACTATACATCTAAATTTCTAACATAATTTGCATGTTCTTCAATAAATTGCCTTCTTGGTTCTACTTTATCACCCATTAATATATCAAACATTTTATCTGCATAAGTTGCATCTTCTAATGTTACTTTTAATAATGTTCTTACTTCTGGATTCATTGTTGTTTCCCATAACTGTTCAGGATTCATCTCTCCCAATCCTTTATATCTTTGAATAGAAAATCTTTTGTTTTCATTTTCTAAAACTTTTATTATTTTTTGCATTTGATCATCAGAATATGCATATTTAATTGATTTACCCGACTGTATTTTATACAATGGAGGTTGCGCTATATAGATATATCCTCCATTTATTAACTCTTTCAAATGTCTATAAAAAAATGTTAACATCAGTGTCCTAATATGTGCTCCATCTACATCTGCATCTGTCATTATAATTATTTTATGATAACGAAGTTTTTCTAAATCCATTTCATCTCCGATACCAGCACCAAAAGCAGTTATCATATTTCTAATTTCACTATTTTCTAAAGCTTTATTTAATCCAGATTTCTCTACGTTAAGAATCTTTCCTCTTAACGGTAGAATAGCTTGAAATCTTCTATCTCTTCCTTGTTTTGCAGATCCTCCAGCTGAATCTCCTTCAACTATATATATTTCTGACTCTATCGGATCTTTTGTTGAACAATCTGCTAGCTTACCGGGTAATGAGCCAATCTCTAAAGTATTTTTTCTCAAAACTAATTCTCTAGCTTTTTTTGCTGCTTCTCTTGCTCTTTTTGACATCAACATTTTATCAATAATATTTGTAGTTTCCTTTGGATGATCTTCTAAAAACATTTTTAAACTATTCCCAACAACATTAGAAACTATACCTGTAACTTCACTATTACCTAATTTTGTTTTTGTTTGACCTTCAAATTGTGGCTCTGGAATCTTTACACTTATTACGCAAAATAGACCTTCTCTAACATCTGATCCTTGAAAACTTCCATCTTTATCCTTTATTATGTTCATTTGTTTCGATATCTCATTAATAGTTCTAGTTAGTGCTGTTCTAAATCCACTTACATGTGTTCCACCTTCATGTGTATTTATATTATTAACAAATGAATAAACAACTTCTCTTTGTGATATTGTATAAGTCATAGCTATTTCAACTTCTACAAATTTTGCAGGAACTTTTTTTGTTTGTATTTCTCCATTTTCCATAACTAGTTCAACTTCTTTTTCTGCTTCTATTTCATAATTATCGCTCATATATATTACATTATCTAATATTTTTGGCTCATCTTTTGATATATCCAATAAGAAATCTTTTATTCCACCTTCAAAGAAAAAATCTTCTTCTTTTATTTTATCTTTGTTTCTTTCATCTATTAAGCTTATTTTTAATCCTCTATTTAAATATGACAATTCTTTTAATCTTGTTTCCAAAATTTCATATTCATATACTAGTGTTTCAAATATTTCATGATCTGCCTTAAATTTAATTACAGTTCCGTGTACATCAATAGGTGCTTCACCTATTTGTTGTACATCTCCTGTTGCTTTTCCTCTATTGAATGTCTGTCTCCATACTTTTCCATCTCTTGTTATAGTTGCTTCCAGCCATTCAGATAATGCATTAACAACTGAAACACCTACTCCATGTAATCCACCAGACACTTTATAGTTACTTCCATCAAATTTACCACCTGCATGTAGTACTGTCAGTACAACCTCTAGTGTTGATTTTCCTGTTTTATGTTTTTCTACAGGTATTCCCCTTCCGTTATCAGTTACTTCAATTATATTATCTTCTAAAATTCTTACCGTTATCGTATCACATATTCCGGCTAATGCCTCATCAACACTGTTATCAACTATCTCCCATACAAGATGATGAAGCCCTCTTGCTGATGTCGAACCTATATACATTCCTGGTCTTTTTCTTACTGCTTCTAATCCCTCTAGCACAGTAATGCTCTCAGCACCATAATTTTCAGCCATTTTTATCCTCCATATTTTTCTTTTACGTTGTATTTTAACATATTTTTTATTTTTTATCAAATAAACCAATTTCTTAGATGCTTATTTTACAAGCTTTATCTTTATTTTTTCCATTTCATTTTTTATTTCAATTGATTTAGGATTTATTTTCTTTCCTTTTTGTAATTCCTCATAAGCTTTTTCATATTCTTTAATTTTATAGTACATTTTTGCCTTTTCTATGTATATTCTTATCTCTTTGCTAAAATATTTTTCTGCTTCTGTTAAATGTTCTATTGCTTTCTTATAATTATTAGACTTTTTTAGCATATTATAAGCTTCTTCATAATACGAATATTTTTGTAATTTTTTTATCATATATTCATAAACCATAAAGGCTTCTTCATATTTTTTCATTTTTTCTAGCGCTTCTGCTTTATTAGCATTTGCTTCTAAGTAACTCTCGTCTATTTCTAGTGCTTTATCTAAATTTTCTATAGCTTTCACGTATTCTTTTTTCTTTAAATAAGATAAACCTATATTTCTGTACAAATACGCCTCTTTTTCTGTTTCTTCTTCTAATATCTCACTATAATACTTTATTGAATTATCATATTCTCTTTTCATAAAATAACCAATTGCTATTTCTAGTTTGATTCTTTTCCTTATTTCTTTATTTTCTGTTTTTTCTAATATTGCTTCACATACCACTATTAGTAGAGTATATTTCTTTTTATCTCTTAATAAATATGCCTCTTCTTCTAATTTTGATATCAAATCTTTATCTTTTATATATTTTTTATCTATTTCTCGTTGAACTTCATCATATTTTTTGGCTAATTTTAAAATTTTTATTTTTATTTTATACTGTCTCTCTTCATCTTCATCAATTTTTTCTAATTTTTTCAATACTTTTAGTGCTTCTTTATAATTATTATCTAGTTCTAAAACAAAGATATAATTATAATAGTTCCTACCATTATCTGGATATAATTGTATTAATTTTTTACATATTTCTTTTGCTCTTTTTATATCTCCAGTTTGCAACGAAAATTTCATTTCTAAGTTCAATGCTTCTTCATATAAATCTTTTGTATTTTTGTAATTAATAATAAGTACTTCTATATCTCTATATTTTCCTTCTTCTAATAAAATTTCGTACATTCTTTCATAAATATCTGGATCATCTTCAATTGATATTAATATATTATAATCTTCTATTGCTCCCTCTTTATCTCCTTGCTCATATTTAACTTCTGCCCTAAGGGCATAAAATATATTATTCTCTTCTCCTTGCTTTATCGCCTCAGTACATACTTCTTTTGCTTTATTTAATTCTTTTCTCTTTAAAAATATATCTGATTTTCTTATATATGGTTCTTTTTCTTTTGGATTTAATCTTATCATTTCATCACAGATTTTAAGAGCTTCTGATATTTTACCTGTTTTTTCATATACTTTGGATTTATCCAAATATCCTAACATATTATCCGGATCTATTTTTATTGCTTCATTTATTATATTCAATGCTTCTTTATATTTTTTTTGTTGTATATATATCATACCCATATTAAGTTTTGCAAAATAGTTATTTGGCTCTTTATATAAAAACAAATTGTATGCTTTTAATGCTTCTTCATTTTGATTTAATGATTGAAATATACTTGCTCTTTCAAAGAGTAAATCTACATTATCAGAATCTAATTTTTCTGTTTGTTTTATATATTTTAAAGCCTCTTCATTTTTATCTTGTATCATTAATATTTTTGATAACTTTATCAATGCTTCTATATTACTTGGATTCATTTCTAATACTGACTCCAAATATATTTTTGCGTCCTTTATTTCATAATTAAATAGTGCTTTATCTGCCTCAACTAGCATATCTTCTATATTCATAATTCCTCCCCATTTTATAATTTAATTAAAAAATAATACTATCAATTTGTCTTTGATATTCATTCATTCTCATATTTAATGCTCTATTCGTATATGAAGATATATAAATGTATTTTTTTGTAAAAATAATTGTTCTTTTTTCTTTTTCTGATAAATCAATTTTTTTATATTTTTCAAATATTTTTAAATTTTCTTTATTTTTGAAAAAATCTTTATAATCTATTATTAAAATTATTTCTTTCATTTCAATAAAATATTTATTCTCTACATATAGATACATTTTTCCTCTTTATTTTTTATATTTAATTTCAATTATTTTCTTCATTTTATATATTGTCTCTTTTTTTAATGATTCTTGTACGCTAGTATCATTAGATCCTGTTTTATATTCTATATATTGCCTCATATACTCATTAAATTCTTTTATCTTATCATTTTTTTTATACTCTTCTAATTTCTCTTCACATTCTGTTAACTGCTTATGTTCTTTAATTATTTCTATCATATCATAAAAGTAATCTTGTGCAATTATATCTCGAGCTCTTAGAAATAACTTTATATCCATATCTTTCTCTAATTCAAGCAATGGATTGTTTTTTATTTTTTTAAGTATTTCGTTCATTTTCTCTTCTTCTTTTTTATTTATGCATTTAATACATATTTTTTCATCACTTTGAGGTAAGAATAACTCCCCACAAATTGTACAATTTATTAAACCTTGTTCTTTTAATACTTTTTCTTCCTTTAATTTATTTATTGCTATTTTTTTGATTCGCTTTTTTATATCAAAGTATTTATTATCGACTTTCTCTAAACTTATCTCTATTAATTTCTCTTCTTCTTTTTCTAATTTTATATTTTCAATATTTACACTTATTTCAGAATATTTTTTTATTATTTCTTTTTGCTCATTTTTTTTTGAATAAATAATTTTATTATTTTTTTGATTATTTTTATCTTTTTTTATATCTATATCAGTTACTACTCTTTCACCAAGATCTTTTTCAAATATATCTATAATTTCATTTTTATACATAGATAGTTGCTGTAATATTGTAGAATCTTTAACATTCACATACAGTTTACCATTATTAAAAAAAGATGGAAAGGAATTTTCAGCAACTATTTCTCCTACTAATTTGTTCCAATTCTCTTTTATTAAAAAATAATAATATTTATCATTTTTATTTTTTTTTATATATATCTGATTCATTTCACCTATTTTTTTTATTTTATTCAATTAAACCACTTTACCTTTTTCAATAAATATTTTCTTTCCTTTTATTTTTAAATCTTCTGTGGATGTTATAAAGCATTGTATACTTTTATTTTCAAAATAAGTTAGTATTTTTCCTTTTCTTATTTCATCAAAATAAGATGCAATATCATCCAACAAAAATATAGGAAATTCATTTTTCTCTTTAACTAAAATATCTATTTCTGAAATTTTTAGAGCAAATATTATAGATTTTTTTTCTCCTTGAGATGAGAAAGATTTAGCATTTTTACCATTCAATTCAAACTCAAAGTCATCTTTTTGAGGCCCTACTAAACTATATCCTAAATACAACTCTCTCTCTTTTTTTTTATCTGAGAAATCAAAAAATTTTTTCTCAATTTCTTCTAATGATAACTTGTCTATATTTCCTAAAAAGCAGTTATATTTTAATTTTAATTCTGATTTTTCATCAAATAATTTTCTGTAATTTAAATTCAATAATATTGATAATTTTTTTACAAATTCTCTTCTTTGGAATAATATTTTAGAACCATCTTCTATAAATTTTTCATTATAAATTTTAAATAAATCATTTTTTATATTTTTTTCTTTTATCATTTTATTTCTAATTTTTAGTAATTTCTCAAATTCTATGAGGTTTTTCAAATATTCTTTTTTTGCTTGTGATATTTCATAATTAAAAAAATTTCTCCTTGTAGATGGGTTTCCTATTATTATCTCTACATCCTCTGGAATAAAAGAAATGACATTCAAAGTCCCTATATAATCAACATATCTATTTTTCTCTTTATCTATATAGAAGTCTTTTCTTTCTAAATTTACATCTATTGCAATATTTTTTTTATTATCATTTCTATCAAAAAAAGTACCAAATGTTATTAATCTATTTGTATTATACCTAAATATTTCTTTTGTTTTTTTTGTTCTAAAACTTTTACCTGTACCCAAAAAATATATAGCTTCAATTAAAGATGTTTTTCCTTGACCATTTTTACCATATATTATATTAATATTTTTATCAAATTCAATTTTTCTATCTTCTAGACATCTAAAATTATTATAACTTATTTGAGTTAAAAACATTTTTATCCTCTTTTTACAGTTATTCTCTCATCATTTAATTCTACTACATCACCAGTATATATCTTTTTCCCTCTTCTTAGCTCAACTTCACCATTAACCTTCACTTCACCATTTATTATAAGCAGTTTTGCTTCTGTCCCTGAAGAAACAAAATTTGACCATTTTAGCAGTTGATCTAATTTTATATATTCTGTTTTTATTTTAATAACATCTATATCTTCTAACATATTATACCTCATTTTATTCTACTATTTTTTGTCTTATTCCTTCTATTTCTTTTTTTAATGAAAATTCTTCTTTTATAGAATTTTCTATCTTTCTTATACTACTTATTACAGTACTATGATCTTTTCCTCCAAAATGACCACCTATTGCTGTCAAATTCATATCTAATTTTTCTTTTAATAAAAACATCGCAACTTGTCTTGCATAGACTATTTCTTTTTGTTTTTTCTTTGCCTTCATATCTTCTACACTTATATTATAATAATTAGAAACAACACTTATTATCTTATCTGCTGTTATTTTAGATTGTTGTTTTTTTATTTTATTTGCTAATTCTTCTTTTGCTAACTCCAATGTATAAGGTAATCTAAGCAAGTTAGCTCTAGCCATAATCCCATTTATAACTCCTTCTAATTCTCTTACATTAGAATTTATGGAAGATGCTATATATTCTATTACTTCATTTGGTATCAAAGCTCTTCTTTCATTTGCTATACTTTGTAAAATTGCAACTCTAGTTTCATAATCTGGTTGTTGTACTTCAACAGATAACCCTGAAATAAATCTTGATTCTAATCTGGAAGATAAATTTTTAATTTCTTTTGGTAATCTATCAGATGACATAATAATTTGTCTTCCTTGTTCTTGCAATGCATTAAAAGTATGAAAAAATTCTTCTTCTACACTTCCTGTTCCTTGACCAAAAACTCTCTCAAAAAACTGGATATCATCTATTAACAAAACATCTAATGTTCTAAATTTATCTCTAAAATTTTGAACATTCTGTATTTGATTGTTTGAAAAATGTCCTGCTCTTAAAGAACTTATATACTCATTTGAGAAATTTTCTGAAGATGAATACAATATTCTTTTGGTTGGATTCTTTTTTAAAATTGCATTTCCTACAGCTTGCATTAAGTGTGTTTTTCCTACACCAGATCCTCCATATATTAACAACGGATTATATACTATAGAATCATTTTCAGCTATTGCAAGACATGCTGCTTTTGCTAATTCATTATTTTTTCCAACTACGTAATTATCAAATCTACTCTTAGGATTAAGATTATTAATATGTTTCTGTTGTTCTGAAACTATCGTATAATAATTATCAAATTTTATTTCTTCTTTTTTTAAATTGAATACTACACTATTAATTTCCTCATTAGACAATATCTTTAAGAGTTCTTCTATCTTACTTTTATATTTAGATTCTATATTTGTTTTTAATAAATTTGATTCTATATTTAGTAAAAGTTTATTTTCTTCAATTTTATCTGCTTCTATATTTAAAAAAAATGTACTAAATTCAGTTTCATTTATTTGCATTTTTAATATTTTAGTTATATTGCCCCATAAATCTCGTGCGTCAATCATATTAAAAACTCCTTCTACTCTTATTTAGATATTGAATATATCACAAAAAAATTAAATAATCAAGAAATCGAAGAAACTAACTTTTCCACAAAGTTTTCCACAATTTCTATATATTTTATCAATAATTTTATAAGTTTTCCACAAAATTTCAAAGTTTTCCACACTGTTATAAATTCAATATTTACATAAAAAAAAAAAAAATTGTGGATAAAAAAAATAAATCTGTTTTTTATGTTTATAACTTTTTTATTTATTTTTTTCTACATGTTTTTCATAGGTTTTCCACAATAAAAAATAGATGAAAACCTTTAAATATAGATATTACAACAAAATAACATAATAAATAAGAATAATAATAAAAAATGTTTATATAATATTTTAATAATATAAATTGTTTAAATGTTTGCTATAAATTTCTTGACTTTTATCTGATTATTTTATATGATATCTTGTAACTTAGTCAAAAAATTATTTTATAAATAATAAAAATCTAAAAAAGAAAGGAAATGACAATGACTAAAAGAACTTATCAACCAAATAAAAGAAAAAGAAAGAAAGATCACGGATTTAGATAAAGAATGAAAACAAAAAACGGTAGAGATGTATTAAAAAGAAGAAGAGCTAAAGGTAGAGCAAAACTATCAGCATAACCCGGTGAATAAAGATAAACACCGGGTTTTTAAAAACTCTTAATCTATGAAATAGGTATTATATGAATAAAATAAGAAAATCAAATGAGTTTAATTCTATTTATAATAGTTCTAAAAAAGTACATACTAAATATTTTATTGTATTTATAAAAAATAATAATTCTAAAAAATTTGGATTTGTAGCCAGCAAAAAAACAGGAAATGCAATAAATAGAAATAGAATAAAAAGATTAACAAAAGAAGTCGTTAGAATAAATATTGATAAATTTAGTAAAAAGACATATATTTTTGTTGCTAAATCAATATTAAAAGAAAAAATTAAGAAAATAAAATATATAGATTTTGAATATGATATAGTGAAGGTGTTGAATTTATGAAACATCTATTATTGCTTATAATAAAATTTTATCAAATGTTTTTTTCTGGAATAAAAGGAAGAAGTTGTCGTTTTTATCCCACATGTTCAGAATATGCAAAACAAGCAATTATGAAATATGGTGCTATAAAAGGAAGTTATTTAGCAATAAAAAGAGTATTAAAATGTCATCCTTTTAATCCAGGAGGATATGACCCTGTAAAATAAAAATATGGAGGAAAAAAAATGGCTCAAGGACAAAGCAGTTTCATGAGAATAAAACCTTTAGAAGAAGGTCTAACTACAGTACTATCGACCATAGTTAAATATGTAGGAAATTATGGAATTGCTATTATAATATTAACAATACTAGTTAGACTTTTATTATTACCATTAACGTTAAAGCAAGAAAAATCAATGAAAAAAATGAGAGATATACAACCAGAATTAGATGCATTAAAAGAAAAATATAAAGATAAACCACAAGAATTTCAAAAAGCAACATCAGAAGTGTATAAAAAACATAATATTAATCCAGCAGCAGGATGTCTACCTTTGTTGATACAAATGCCGATTTTCGTAGCTCTATTTTATGTTTTTAGTGGCACTTCTATCCCTAATAATGCTTCTTTTTTATGGTTTAATTTGAAACAACCAGATAAATTATTTATGATAGGTAAATTTGCAATAAATTTATTACCAATATTAAATACAATAATAACTTTTACACAACAAAAAATGATTTCAAATGCTTCAAAGGGACAAGAAACAAATCCAACAATGCAATCAATGATGTATACAATGCCACTTCTTATGTTAGTTCTATTTTATCAAATGCCATCAGGTGTAACTTTATATTATTTAATTTCAGGAATATTATCGATAGCTCAGCAATATTTCATAATGAAAGGAAGAAATTAATATATGGATAAAACAATTATAGAGGCACAAAGTAAACAAGAAGTTGAAGAAAAAATAAAGAAAATATTTCATTTAGAAGATGATGAAGTTGTGAAAATAACAGTAGTTAGAGAGCCTAAAAAAATATTATTTATCAATATAAAAGGAAAATATGAAGTAGAGATAGTTTCAAAAGAGTCATTAATAACAGAAAGAATAGATAAAAAAGAAAAACAAGAAAAACAAGAAAAAAATAAAGAGAACAACAAAATAGTAAAAGAAAAAAATAAAAAAGAAGTAAAAGAATTAAAAAAATATGTAGCACCAGTAGTAAAAAATTATATAGAAAAAGTAAATATAAAAGAAGTTAATGAAGATTCTAATGTAGATAAAATTAGAAGCTTTATGAAAGAGTTTATTGTAAATTCTAAATTAGATGTGAGAATAAAAAATATAAAAAAAGAAGAAAATAGATATGTTGTAAACTTAGAAGGAAGAGATGTTAGATTTCTTATAGGTGAAAAAGGATCTACATTAAATAGTTTTGAGTATTTATTATCTATGGTCAAACCATTGAGAGATGTAAAGGTGGTAATTGATTCTAATAATTATAAAGATAAAAGAGAAGAATCATTAAGAGATCTAGCTAAAAGAAAAGGGGAAAAAGTTTTAGAAACTGGAAAATCAATAAAATTGAATCCTATGTCTGCTAGAGAAAGAAAAATAATACACGAAGAAATATCTTTTATGAAAAATCTAGAAACAGAAAGTGTTGGAGAAGAACCAAAAAGATGTTTGGTAATAAAAAAGAAGAGGTAAATTATGTTATTTGATACAATAGCAGCGATATCTACGCCAAGAGGTGAAGGTGGAATTGGAATAATAAGAATTTCAGGTGACAAATCATTTGAAATATTAAATAAAATATTTAAAACAAAAAACCCAAATAAAGATTTGGGTTTTTATAAATTTAATTACGGATTTATACATGATAATAATAAAATAATTGATGAAATAATGGTTGTAAGAATGAAAGCACCAAAAACATATACTTGTGAAGAGGTTGTAGAAATAAATTGTCATAGTGGTTATTAAATAACAGAAAAAGTTTTAGAGTTAGTTCTAAAAAATGGCGAAAAAAAAAAAAAAAAAGGTGAATTCACTAAAAGAGCGTTTA
>RRZU013331448.1_pt1 | contig 14417 bp, 11 predicted proteins | sample 2165561 | NCBI WGS metagenome assembly RRZU01 (sample SAMN10456909, study PRJNA506462) | wastewater metagenome | isolation source: wastewater sludge | place: USA: Moscow, Idaho
GATAACCTGCGGTTTGCGCCGTTGGTGCGTAGGGATGAATGTTGGCAAATTCTGGCCAAGTGATTGGCAGCATTTCGCTGGTGGCATTGAGTTTCATGGTGCATGAGCCGAGTGGAATCATGCTGCGATCGAGTGCCAAATCTTTGTCCGCCAATTCGCGCAAATAGCGCAGCATGGCGTGCTCAGAATGGTGGCTGTTAAACACAGGATGCGTTAAATAACTGCTGGTGCGGCGCAGATTTGCATCAATATTTGCGGTTGAAATTTCGCTCAACGCGTTGGCATTGAACAGGCTCAACACCGCATTGGCGGTGTCCAAAGTCGTGGTCTCATCAAACGAAATGCCGACATGATTCGCGTCAATCGCGCGCAAGTTGATGCCTTTGGCGTGGGCAGCTTGATGGATATTGTCCGCGTCAGTGACTTTAAGCGTGAGGGTGTCGAACCACGTGCTGTTAACAACGTGCGCACCTGCTTTAGTCAAACTATTCGCCACCGCGGTGGTGATGCCATACACACGTTCGGCAATTTTCTTCAAGCCTGCTGGACCGTGATACACTGCATACATGCTCGCCATAATTGCCAACAATGCCTGCGCAGTACAAATATTTGAAGTGGCTTTTTCGCGGCGAATGTGTTGCTCACGGGTTTGCAAGGCCAAGCGCAATGCGCTGTTGCCCTGCGCATCGACCGACACACCGACCAAACGCCCCGGCATATTGCGTTTATACGCGTCGCGCGTCGCCATGTAGGCGGCATGTGGGCCGCCAAAACCAAATGGCACACCGAAACGTTGGGTATTGCCAATCACAATGTCCGCACCCCATTCGGCAGGTGATTTTAAAACCGTGAGCGCGAGCAAATCCGCAGCGGCAATCACCGTCTTGCCCTGCGCGTGGGCTTTAGCCGCCCAATCACTGTAATCCATCACCGCACCATTGGCAGATGGATACTGCACAAGGATGGCAAAGCAGCCATCCGCCAAACTTTCCTCGCCAGTGATGCAAGTACGCACCTCAATGCCGAGCGGTTTGGCACGCGTCTCAATCACCTCGCGGGTTTGTGGAAACACATTCTCAGAGACATAAAACACATTCGAATCGAGTTTGGATTGACGATGCGCGAGCGTCATCGCTTCCGCCGCCGCCGTCGCTTCATCGAGCATGGACGCATTGGCAATGTCCATGCCTGTCAAATCCATAATCATTTGTTGGAAATTGAGCAAGGCTTCAAGACGACCTTGCGAAATCTCAGGTTGATACGGCGTGTAAGCCGTATACCACGCTGGATTTTCTAAAATATTTCTGAGGATAACCGTTGGGGTGTGCGTACCGTAATAACCCTGCCCAATCAGGCTGGTGTTGACGATGTTTTTCTGCGCGTGCGCGCGCAGTTTTGCCAATGCCGCCTCCTCGGACAAACCTTGGGTAAACGCGCCGACGTTAAAGTCTTTGCGCCGAATATCCTTGGGGATGATGGCATCCATCAGCGCATCCATAGAGGACAAGCCCAAGGTTTTGAGCATGTGTTGTTGTTCGGTGGTATTGAGTCCAATGTGGCGGGAGGGGAAAGTTGTTGAGGTCATAATTTGTAAAATTTAGTTCAAAAATTTAAATCGGGTAATAAAGGGAAGTATTTCGTCATCTGAGGGGCCCGCAATCCGACCACGGTTAGGACGCTGAACGATTGTGGCACGGACTTTTTTATGTTTATACTCAGGTTTAAGATGATAAATGGCGTTTTCGTCATCCACAAACATCACATCCCAATCATCGCAAATAGATACAGTTTGACAATACCCTTGCACCTGCCTGCCCGATGGGGTTTTAATCACGAGTGACAAATCGTCAATACCGCCACCACCGACCAATACACCTGTGTATGTGGCAGACACAGCAGATTGAGCCCAAGCAAGTCCTATGGTTAAGAAAATAAAGCGTTTTAACATTTCAGACCTCATTCTTTCCAAGCATCACACATTTGCGCGGGCTGCATAGAACCTGTGCGCCACGAATACGTCCCGCCATCAAAACGCAATTCTTTGCACCAAAAAATAGTGTTGAGATAACCTTTAATGGCTTCATACTCAGGCGCGCGTTCAAACTGCTTGCTACGCGGGTTATATAACCAATACAAATACGTACCGTCAGTACCGTTGTTAAAGCGATTCATCACGCGCAAATCAAAGTAACCATCAAAGTTGATATCTTCGTAATCCACATATGAAATTTGCTCGCTGTTTTCGCCATTCAAAACCTGCACCAGTTTGCCACTGATCGCATCGGTAACTTCGACACGCGTTAAAAGCAATCGATGCCAACCATCAGGCTCACGAAAACCCAATAAACGCAGTTTAAATCGCGGGCGGTCAGGTACTGAAATATAAGGCACAAACTTTACTTTACGCATTTGTCCTGTTCGATTATCCAATATCTGCATGTATATTTGGTTATTGAACGTATCCACTTCACCGGTCATCGAGATAATCGGCTCCGCCTGCAAACCGCGTTCGGCATCATAGGTATTCAACTCCAAATGCGTTCCATGCTGAAAGCCTTCAAAGGACATTAAATCGTGCTCATTGCGCAAATACAAATCACCATGTGGCTTCCAAATTCCTGAGCGTATGAACAATAACATACTGCCATCCTCAGATTGCAAATGACGATTAACGTTAACAGCAATGTCTTTGAGTGGTTCAACTCCTGCCACGGCATCAATAGACTCATCTGCGCGAGCACCAGAGAACGCTGCGCCGCCCAGTAGCATCAACAATCCCAAGTAAGCTTGTAAAAACCGAAGGCGATTGTTATTCATTGGTTTAGCCCATTTCGCTCATGCATTCGCTACATCATAGTCCGCCGCGCTGAGTAAGCCATTCACATCCGCAGCGTTGGCAGGCTTGATTTTAAACATCCAACTAGCATACGGTGCGCTGTTGACCGCTTCGGGTGTATCTGCCAGCGCGTCATTGACCGCAACCACTTCGCCTGCGATGGGCGCGTAGATGTCGCTGGCGGCTTTGACCGATTCCACCACCGCGACGGCTTCCTCGGCAGCAACCACGCGACCGACTTTGGGAAATTCGAGGAATACAATGTCGCCCAAGGCTTCTTGCGCATGGTCAGAAATGCCCACAGCGAGTGTGCCATCGGCTTCGACTTTAACCCACTCGTGTGATGGGGCGAATTTGAGTTCGGTTGGTGTGGTCATGGTTTTTCTCCTTGTTTGTTAAATAGGGTTTATTTGTGTACATGAAATGTTTAGGTCGTCATACCCGCAAGTTTTTAGCAGGTAACCAGTTTGTCATTCTAATTAGATTTTAAAACCTTAGTTAGAGTAAAAAACTGGATTCCCGCTAAAATCATGCGGGAATGACGTTGTGCCGATGGATTGCTTCGCGGTCAATCTGCTCGCAATGACGGCGGTTTACTTTGATCGCTTGGCATTCAACCAAAACAGGCGAAACAAAGTTTTTATAAAATCTGTCCATTGCGTACAAATGGTAGTTTGACCACTTTGGCGTTCAATGCTTTGTCGCGGATGAGCACACTCACTGTATCGCCCAATGCCACTTTCAGCGGTACACGCGCCATGGCGATGGATTGTTGCATGGTTGGACTGAATGTGCCAGAGGTAATCTCGCCCTCACCGCTTACAGTTTTCACCACTTGGTGCGCACGCAATACACCTTTGTCTTGCAATACCAAGCCCACGACTTGCGCTTGTGCACCCTCAGCAAGTAAGGCGGGTTTACCAATAAACTCACGATCGGATTTCAAGTCCACCGTCCATGCAAGCCCTGCATTCAGAGGCGACACGGTTTCATCCATGTCCTGCCCATATAAATTCATACCCGCTTCTAAGCGCAAAGTGTCACGCGCGCCCAAACCTGCGGGTGCAATGCCTTTGGCAACCAAAGTGTTCCAAGTTTGCGCCACCAAAGTGGCTGGTAATGCAATTTCAAAACCATCTTCGCCCGTATAACCAGTACGTGCCACCATCCACTCTGCGCCCTCATGCTCAATGCGCGTAGCGTTGAATGCTTTAAGCGGTTCAGAGGCAATTTGAGTAAACGGTAAAGCCTGCCAAACTTTGGCGCGGGCATTCGGCCCTTGTACTGCGATGAGTGCGAAATCGGGGCGCGGCGTGATGATCAAACCAAAATCACCGACTGTGTTTTGCTCGTTCAACCATTCGATGTCTTTGTCGGCAGTGCCCGCATTGACCACCAAACGGAAAAAATCTTCAGTGAAAAAATACACAATCAAGTCGTCAATCACACCGCCATTCGGGCGCAGCATACACGAGTACAGTGCTTTGCCCGATGTTTGTAGTTTATCAACGTTGTTCGCCAATACATAGCGCAGAAAATCACGGTTTTTGTCACCCGTAATATCGATCACACGCATGTGCGAGACATCAAAAATCCCTGCGTCGCTGCGCACGGCGTGGTGTTCTTCGATTTGCGAGCCGTAGTTGACGGGCATATCCCAGCCGCCAAAATCGACCATGCGCGCACCTGCGCGAATGTGGGTGGCATGAAGTGGGGTGTGTTTTAAATTGGACATAGTGGCGATCATCATAGGTGAATAAACACTCACTGGCACACAGGCGCACAGTGAAATCAGTCCCTATTCTGTCCTTGATACCTGAGAGATTAGTGCACTCAACGCCAAGCAAATGAATGCGCCCCTTCGGTGGTTTTTGCAATGAAAAACGCTCTCCAGAAATTGATTGCCATTTATAATCAAAGCGTTATAAGAACAATCGCCTGCCAGTTCGTTTGCCTGAGAGTTTTTGGGGTACACCTTCGGCGGTTAAAAATATTTTTTTAACGCTCTCCCAGCAGGTGCGCTACTGTAGCGACTCTGTGCGAGTTTGTCAAATAGCCCGTGTGGATTTGTGCGCCCAAGTCATAGCGCAACCAAGCACGCGGTCAACTGTATCCGCGTTCAATCCTTAGTGAACGAGTGGATGAGTTAACATCTCTGTGCGCATGATTGGATGACCAACGAGCCAGCCCGTTTGTGTTGCGGTTTTTAATGCAAAGGTGTTGCTATTTTGCGACTGTCGTTGTGATTGTCCAACTCGCTTGGTGCTTGGGTTTTCGACACACCGATTGTTGGATGTGAATTTTTACTTGGATTTCACAGCATTTCCTCATTGAAATACAAGGTACAGGCTGGCGGTAACTGCTAAAATGCACGGTCATGGCGTATTTGTACGCACACACCACACAGCGAACCGCACAACATAACCTGCGCGCGCGCATGATTTTGAAATTAAGGAGTGAACTTTGGTTCCTTTACAGATGAGACAAGAAGCACCACTCGAAGCATTGGAGCCATTTTCGATTCATTGGGCGCAGACCGCAGCCGAAATCGAAGAAGTGCAACGTCTGCGTTTTCGCGTGTTCTCCGAAGAGTTGGGTGTGACCTTGCAAGGACAAGCGGGCATAGACTCCGATCAATACGACGAGCTGTCCAAGCACTTATACGTGCGCAACACCCAAACAGGTAAAGTCATCGGCACATATCGCCTCATCACCCCCGATGTCGCTGAGTCGATTGGTTGGTACACCGCGTCTGAATTCGATATTTCTGATTTACTCGCGTCAGGACAAAAGGTTTTAGAAGTCGGTCGCGCTTGCGTGGACAAAGATTTTCGCCACGGCGCGGTGGTACTGATGCTGTGGAAAGCCATTTTGCAATATGCCAAGAAAAACAACTACACCTGTATTATCGGTTGTACCAGTGTGCCCATGAACCCAAACGCCCCTGCGGTGTTTGATGTCAAAAAATTGCTCATGCAATCAGGTTCATTTAGTAACGACTTCTTAATCACTCCGCGCATTCCTTTTACGCCTGAGATGCAACTGCCTGTCAATCCCGATGTCAAAGTGACTCTGCCTGCGCTGTTTAAAGGCTATTTGCGTTTGGGTGGTAAATTCTGCGGTGAGCCCACCTATGACGCAGATTTTCATTGCGCAGATTTTTTCACCTACTTACCGATGAATGGTTTGTCAAAAAAATATGCGCGGCATTTTGAGTTGGAATAAGTCAACCCTGCCAAATTTGCATTCGCCTGTACCCAAGGGCAGTCACGCTATTTTCTCTTACCTCACGACCCAAACAATGCTGAAATCGCGCCCCACAAGCCTTTAGTAAGTGCGCCGTAAGTATCCGCATGCTACTATTTTCAACGTTTAAAAATTCGTTGTGCTATTGGTACCCCCTTTCATCTAAATAGGAGATAAGTATGATTTTAGTCATCAATTGTGGCAGTTCATCGGTCAAATTTGCGGTGATGGAACCGCTTGAACAGGTCATGCTTGTCAGTGGCTTGGCAGAAAAATTGGGCAGTGATGGCGCGGAAATCGCCATCAAAATTGGCGTGCAAAAAAATCCGACCCCTCGTCGTTCTTGGAAAGACGCTTCAGGCTCGCTCATCAAGATTGAAGATTATCAAAAAGAAGTCTATCAACTGGGTAATGGCGGTCACACCGAAGCTCTGGCCAAATTGGTTGAAGTGCTCAAAGCGCACGGCTTGCTCAATGAATTGACCGCAGTGGGTCATCGCGTGGTGCATGGTGGCTCGTACTTCTCTGACTCTGCCGTGATTACGCCAGAAATCATCGAGAAAGTCACCGAATGCAATGTGATTGCGCCTTTGCACAACCCCGCAAACTTGCTCGGTATCGAAGTGGCAACAGCACAATTGCCAAACTTGCCGCAAGTGGCTGTGTTTGACACCTCGTTCCACCAAACCATGCCTGACTACTCATATTTATACGCAACGCCACGTTCTTGGGAAAAAGACCACCACGTGCGTCGCTATGGTTTCCACGGCACGTCACACCGCTTTATCGCGATTAAAACCGCTGAATTGTTGAACAAGCCGCTGTCTGATTTGAACATCATCTGCGCGCACATGGGCAATGGCTCATCAATTTGCGCGATTAAAGGTGGCGAATCGATGGACACCTCAATGGGCTTCACACCATTGCCCGGTTTGATTATGGGCACGCGTTCAGGTGACATTGACCCCGCCTTGATTACCTATATGGCAGAACGTTTGAATACCGATGCGCAAGGCGTGATTGATATTTTGAACAAAAAAAGCGGTCTGCTCGGCGTATCAGAGTTGACCAACGACATGCGCGAATTGACCGAAGCGGCGACCAAAGGACACGAAGGCGCGCAATTGGCAGTAGAAATGTTCTGCTATCGCGTAGCGAAATACGTGGCTGAATACATGGTGCCATTGCAACGTTTGGACGCTTTGGTGTTCACAGGCGGAATTGGCGAGAACTCAGCGATTGTGCGTGAAAAAGTATTGTCGCACCTGCGTTTCTTGGGCTTTATTGTTGACCCAGCAGTCAATGACAAAACTTACGGCGGCAAAACCACGGTCATCACCACCGCTGGTTCAACCCGTGCGATGGTGGTCAACACCAACGAAGAACTAATGATTGCGATGGACACCCATCAATTGACCCGCACTTCGGGCGCGGCGAAATCAGTGAGTTTTGAAAACTACTAATCTGAACCACACGAAAGGCGGGCTTGGCTCGCCTTTTTTGAATTTTTAAATACCGAAACACATAAAAACACAAAAAAGAAAGGGAACAGCATGTACACTTTATACGTCAGCCCCATGGGCGCAGGCTCGGACATGAGCAAAGTTGTAACAGGTTTGGTCACAGAATTAAACAATGCGGGTTTAAAAACCGTGTCATTCAAACCCATCGGTGGCGGTGTCACTTCTGAAGTGGCGGCACAATTACTGTCAACAGGCGGCAATGATCAATTGATGGAAGACATCATCGGAGCATACTACACCGTGGCAAACGATGCGCAAGTGGTGGTGGTTGAGGGCGTGGTCAACGATTTCGCACAATCGGGCGCACTCGCACCCTACGCGGCACCATTGAACGCAGAATTGGTGCGTAATTTACAAGCCGATGTGGTGTTTGTCGCGGCAAAAGCCGAACACGTGCAAGCAATTTGTACCGATTTGGCTGTACAAAGTTTCAAAATCGCGCCTGCTAAGGTTGTCGGTTCAGTGTCACAAGATGCCGATGTTGCCAACGCATTGAACATCGCTGACATCAATGCCCGCGCGACCACCGAGGTTGAGGCAAAATTCTCACCCCCTGCTTTCCGTTACCAACTCATCGAAGCTGCGCGCAAAGCCAACAAGCGCATCGTGTTGCCAGAGGGTGACGAGCCACGCACAGTCAAAGCCGCCATTATTTGTACTGAGAAAAAAATCGCACGTTGCGTGTTGATGGCCAAACGCGAAGACGTTGAGCGCGTTGCTGCCGAACAAGGGTTAACCGTGCCAGCAGAACTCGAAATCATGGATCCTGCTTTGACCCGCGCGAATTACGTTGCGCCATTGTGTGAAATGCGCAAAGCCAAAGGCATGACTGCTGAACAAGCCGAAAAAGAGTTGGAAGATACCGTGATGCAAGGCACTGTGATGATGGCTTTGGACGAGATTGATGGCTTGGTATCAGGCGCGGTACACACCACCGCCAACACAGTGCGTCCCGCATTACAAATCATCAAAACGGCACCAGGTTCAAACATCGTCTCATCGGTGTTCTTCATGCTCATGCCCGACCAAGTTTTGGTCTATGGTGACTGCGCCATCAATCCGAACCCAACGGCAGAACAACTCGCTGACATCGCGATTCAGTCCGCAGACTCGGCCAAAGCCTTTGGCATTCCTGCACGCGTGGCGATGATTTCTTACTCAACAGGTACATCAGGTGCAGGTGCGGAAGTTGAGAAAGTTGACCAAGCGACCAAACTGGCACAAAGCCTGCGTCCTGACTTGGCGATTGATGGCCCGTTGCAATACGACGCAGCGTCCGTGCCATCGGTCGGCAAATCCAAAGCACCGAATTCAAAAGTCGCGGGTCAAGCCACGGTCTATGTATTCCCTGACTTGAACACAGCTAACTGCACGTACAAAGCCGTACAACGCTCTGCCAACGTGATTGCCGTAGGGCCAATGTTGCAAGGCTTGCGCAAACCGGTGAACGACTTGTCACGCGGCGCGCTGGTCGATGACATTGTCTTTACAATTGCGCTGACCGCAATTCAAGCGACGCAAATGGCGAAATAAACCGCTTGAACGTCATACAAAAAAGGGCAAATCATCGTTTGCCCTTTTTTGGTTTTAAGCATTCAGCATTTGTTTGGGCTTTTTCAAGCCATAATAAATTGCAAACGCCACCGCCGTTGCAATCACGGCTTTAAACACCAAATCGCCAAAAATAATTTGCCCAATGTCATGCCACGACATGATGCCGTAAAACGCCATGATGTTGAACAAAAACGTGTCCAAAGGAATGCTCACCGCATTGCTCGACAAGGCGCGGTACAGCCACGATTTTTTCATAAACGATTGAAACACCGCCGTATCGGTCAACTCACTGATTAAAATCGCTGTAAACGAAGCAATGATAAAGCGCATACGATTCGGTTCAGACTCCATCAGCACCCAGCCCATGACAAAGTTCACCACCAACGCCAGTGCAATCGCGCGATAAACCGCTTTTAAGCCAAAATCATGCAAGCGGTCGCGCAGCGTGAACACCGCGCCGAAAAACAAAGTACCCACGCTGAGCAAACCAAACACAGGTAGGGGAATAAAGTGATTCAAAGTTAAATTGGCGAATAAAATCGCGCAGACGTATAACGCAGTCCAAAGAAATACCATAGTGGTCTCCAAAAAAATCCGTAAACAGTACGGCGGATGATGAATGCCCGATGGAAACAGTCCAAAGGCAGACGCGCATTGTATCACACAACACACCTATTGAAAAATCAAGCGCATGGCGTATAATCAGCGAGTAAACGCTCAGTAACACCGAGTCACTGCAAGCGGTTCACCACGCATGATTCCACACACCCACGAGGCACCCCATGAAACACAGCAAACAATTATTCACCCACTACATCAGCCTATGGGCGCGTCTGCTGCAACAATCTGCCAGCACAGCCGATCCTGCAACCCACCTGCTCACGCACGATGCGCGCACGCCATTGTTTTATTTGGAAGGCATGACGCGGGTGCTGATGCACGAGCACAACCCAAAAAAAATGCGCCGCTTAAATGAATGGTTCAAAAAATTAGAAGACGCATTGGGCGCGATGGATTACTTCGCGGCGCACATCAAAGACGTGAAAAACAATCGCAAAATTCCCCTGACTTACAAACGCGAGTGGCAAGCGCAGTTAACTATCGCCACGGCACAGTTCAACACCCTGTTGATTGAACTCGGTTGGTTGGGCGAGGCGGCCGACCGTTTGCAAACCGTGCACAAAATGCTCAAAAAAATGGACTGGTTGAGCGACAAAGACCTGCACACCGCACTCAAAAAACGCTATTTGGCTGACATCGCCAGCGTCGTGCACCAAATGAAAAATCCGATTACCGAAATTGAAAAAGACATCCACGAATTGCGCCGAGACGTACGCTGGCTGTCGATTTATCCGCAAGCGTTCAAAGGCTTTGTCGGGCTGTACACGGTTGAACCCGCACCTGCTGCGCTCATCAAATACGCCACGACCGAGACCGTGCACTCGCCCTACAACCAATTGCCCGCAGTTCAAGAAATTAAAAAAGACCTGCGTTTAAATCGCCATGCCTACTACGCGATGAGCTGGTTAATTGCGCAATTGGGCACGCTCAAAGACTCGGGTCTGCGCCTACATGCCGTGGCTGAACAAGTGCGCACGCACAAAAAATGCAGTCAAAAAGAAGCCTTGCGCGATGCGCAAACCATGCTCGGCTCAACGCAACCCTCAATAGACGACCTGCTCAACACCGCGCGTGGCTTGGTCATACAGATACAAAACGACAAAGCACTCTCGCAGCTGTTGATTGCCAAAGAAACCGCCGTCGTCCAAGCGCAGCCTGCGGTTAAAAAAACGGTTAACGCGACGGTCAAAGCAACATCGAAAACACCTGCGACCCAAACACCTGTAACTAAAACTCGAACAACGCCAGTGAACAAATTTAATACAGCCACACGCACAACCCACGCGTGCAAACCCACCAAACCGACTCAATCATGAGCGTGCCACAGAGTATCCCTCTGAGCGCGGACTGGATTTCATCACACATCCAGCCGCGTGTGGTCGATTCATACAAAGGCGACTACGGTCACGCCCTGTTGATTGCGGGTGCGCGCGGTACGGTTGGCGCGAGCATCCTTGCTGCGCGTGCGTGCCTGCGTTCGGGTGTGGGCTTACTCACCGTGCACGCACCTGAGTGCGCGTACACCCCATTGCAAATAGCCGCACCTGAAGCCATGGTCAGTATGGATTCGGATGAGGCCATATGGACCGATGCGTTTGATGTGAAAAAATATTCGGCGATTGGCGTGGGTTGCGGCATCGGTCAGACAACCAATACACGCTCAGCATTACACACCTTGATTGAACTCAATGCACACGCGGGCAAACCCATGGTCATTGATGCCGACGCACTCAACATCATAGCAAGCGAGCCAAATTTGCTCACGCGCTTGCCCGAAAACACCGTCCTCACGCCACATCCCAAAGAATTCACACGCTTGATTGCTCATCTGAACTTAGAGACCTCGACCGAGGACACCCGCACACAAGCGCAATTGACTTTAGCGCAAAAATACAACGTGACTGTCGTGCTCAAAGGCGCACATACCCGCATCGCCCTGCCCGATGGACGCACATTCACCAACACCACAGGCAACGCAGGCATGGCAAAAGGCGGCAGTGGCGACACACTGACAGGGATTATTTTGGGATTATTGGCGCAGGGTTACACCGCCGAAATCGCGGCGTGCATCGGCGTGTATGTGCATGGATTGGCAGGCGACATCGCCGCCGAACAATTCGGACAAACCGCCATGCTGCCCAGTGATTTGATTGAGTGCTTGGGCGCGGCTTGGCAAAACTGAGCGCGCGATAAAAAAATCAAAAATACGCCCTGCGACTCAGTGATACGGCTTGATGCGGATTTTCATTTTCACACAGCACCGCTAAAATACCGTATAATTTCGCTTTGCCGAAAGGAACCCCACCATGCGAATCACGCAAAAAGCGCTCACTTTTGACGACGTACTGCTCGTACCCGCTTACTCCAACATCCTCCCCCGCGACGCGTCGATGAAAACGCAACTCTCGCGCAATATATTCCTCAACATCCCGTTGGTATCGGCTGCGATGGACACCGTGACCGAATCGCGCTTGGCGATTGCACTGGCGCAAGAAGGCGGCATCGGGATTATCCACAAAAACCTCACCCCCGCCAAACAAGCCCTCGAAGTGGCGAAAGTCAAACGCTACGAGTCAGGCATTTTGCGCGACCCGATTACCGTGACCCCTGAAATGACCATCGGTCAAATCATCGAATTGGCGCAAGACGCAGGTGTTTCGGGCTTTCCCGTGGTGTCGAACAAAAAAGTCGTCGGCATCATCACCAGCCGCGATTTACGCTTTGAAGAAGACTACGAAGCCAAAGTCGCCGATAAAATGACCCCGCGTGAACGATTGATTACCGTGAGTGAAGACGACGACTTGACGGTGGCGAAAAAATTACTCAACAAACACCGCTTAGAGCGCGTGGTGGTGATTAACGATGCGGATGAATTGCGCGGTTTGATTACCGTGAAAGACATCCAAAAAGCCACCACCCACCCATTGGCCACCAAAGATGCGCACGGTCAACTGCGCGTCGGCGCAGCAGTCGGTGTCGGTCCTGAAAACGATGAGCGCGTGCGTTTGCTCGCGCAAGCAGGCGTTGATGTCATCATCGTGGATACTGCACACGGCCACAGCCAAGGCGTGCTTGACCGCGTCAAATGGGTCAAAGAAAATTATCCACACATTGACGTGATTGGTGGCAACATCGCCACAGCCGAAGCCGCATTAGCTTTGGTGGAACACGGCGCAGACGGCGTGAAAGTCGGCATTGGTCCGGGCTCGATTTGTACCACGCGAATTGTTGCAGGGGTTGGCGTGCCGCAAATCTCCGCGATTGCCAACGTTGCAGCCGCACTTGAAGGCACAGGCGTGCCACTCATCGGCGACGGCGGTATTCGCTATTCGGGCGACGTGTCCAAAGCCCTCGCCGCTGGCGCGTACAGCGTCATGCTCGGCTCCATGTTTGCAGGCACCGAAGAATCCCCTGGCGAAGTCGTACTCTTCCAAGGTCGCTCATACAAAGAATACCGTGGCATGGGCTCGCTCGGTGCAATGGCACAAGGCTCAAAAGACCGTTACTTCCAAGACAACGAAGCCAATGTCGAAAAACTCGTGCCCGAAGGCATCGAAGGCCGTGTGTCGTACAAAGGCTCGGTGCTCGCCATCGTGCATCAACTCATCGGCGGCATCCGCTCATCGATGGGCTACTGCGGCTGCGCATCGATTGAAGACATGCGCACCAAAGCCGAATTCGTCGAAATCACCTCGGCAGGGATGCGTGAGTCACACGTACATGACGTACAGATTACCAAGGAAGCACCGAATTATTCGGTGGGGTAAGGGTGATACTTGCAAGAATATAAGCGGATTCTTAAAAGAATCCGCTTAGTTTCATATATAAGGTGCGAGTTAAAAACATCAGTATATTGCTTGACGAACTCAGCCTATAGAACCGTCACATAAATATTTGATTCAAAATATAAGGCTAATATGTCTTTGCTACAAGAAATTCAAAACGATATAGTTAATCCTACTGTTGAGTTAGCCAATATTTTAAGAAAATGTAAAATTTTAGCTTATCACCTAAATTTGGATGAGTTTAAGCAGTGGGTGGATAATGAGCTCAACGGCTATCCTGAGATGGCTGTATTACCTACTTATCGTTATCATCGTTGCCCTGCTCAGGGTTATTTTCATAATCGATTCTCTTATATGCCAGATGCCGATATTCCTATGGCATCAATTCCAAAGGAGCATAGAGATATTCATCAAAATGTCTCTTTTGTAGAATCAATTGGTGAAATCCAAGATATTATTTCCTCTGCAAGAAGTTCTGATAAGCAGAGTTTCCATAGACCATGGGAACCAAGTTTCGTGGCACTTCATTGTTCTGGGATTTATAAGGAAATGCAATGTTTAAAAGCGTGGAATATTGTTACGGTCTCACAGTTTATAAAAATATTAGAAAACGTGAAAAATAGAATCCAAACATTTATTCTTGAAGTTAGGGCAAACATACCTAATGCAGAAGAAGTTCCATCGTTAACCATACCTCAACAAGAAAAATTAATGCAAATTTATAATACAACCATTCAAGGTGATGTTCAAAATCTTGCTCAAAATTCGACAGATGTTACACAACATATAGTGTTTAATGATGCTAATACAGAAACGTTTTCTAAATTAATTTCTGCAATAGAAGCAAGCCAA
>RRZU012211586.1_pt1 | contig 14414 bp, 21 predicted proteins | sample 2165561 | NCBI WGS metagenome assembly RRZU01 (sample SAMN10456909, study PRJNA506462) | wastewater metagenome | isolation source: wastewater sludge | place: USA: Moscow, Idaho
ATACCCACAAACATGCTCATCCCCATCCACATCAACATGAACATGCCCACGGTCATGAAGGTCAGGGACATGCCCATGGCCACGAACATCCTCACGGCCATGCTCATCCCCACGGCCATGAACACCCCCATCCTCATGGTCATGGCGACGGTCATTGCGGCAATCACGGCAAAAATGGAGCTGGCTGTTGTCACGGAGCAGAAGTCGAAAATAAGGATGTCGAGATTTTAGGCTTGTTGCTGGATCATTGGGTTGCCCATAATCAGGATCATGCCATGGAATATAATACCTGGGTTGAAAAAATGAATCGTCTCGGTAAAAATGATGTTGCTGAATCACTGATTGAAGCCATCGCATTGATGCGCGAAGCCGACAAACACCTGGTTGAAGCTAAAAAAGAATTAAGCTGATAGTAAAGAAACGACCTTGTGCGGGTTAAAACTTAAACCAAATCTGCTGATAAGGTGCTACTGAATGGTTTGATAAATTACTATACTGAAATTAGTAAGCGATCATATACAATCGCCCCTTAACTTGTGTTAAGGGGCGGACTGTGTTAAAATAGCTTCAATTAAAAGAAAGGAGACTGAGAACATGTGTGAATCTTCAGCTTATATGATTACTCCTGAAGGAGAAACAAAGATAATGGACTATGTTGTTGATATCGTTCCAAATGAGGATGGCAGCTTAACCCTGTCCGATTTATTGGGTGGTACAAAAATTGTTCAAGGCAAACTAAAAGAAGTGAAACTTCTTAACCACAAAATTATTATTGAAGGAACAACGGTTTAACCAATGAACATAGTAGTGCTAGATGGTATGGGAGGAGGCATTGGATCTCGAATTGTGGGTATTCTGAAAGATGAAATACCACCGTATATTGAAGTATATGGATTGGGAACCAATGCTCTGGCCACCGCGGCGATGTTAAAAAAAGGTGCCAATAAGGGCGCTACTGGAGAAAATGCAATTGCTGTCACCGTTAAAAAAGCCGATTTTATTATCGGATCGATTGCGATGACGATTCCAAACTCGATGATGGGAGAAGTCACACCGAAGATGGTTGAAGCCATTGGCAATAGTGATGGATTAAAAATTTACATTCCAATTCTGCCGGAAAATCATCATATTGTTTCGCTGGAAGAAAAACCATTATTACTCCAGATTCGCGAGGCAGTGTCTTTGATTAAAAAGGAACTAAATTTGGGAGACGTGTAGATGGATGCTAACTTGAATATGGATAAGGAAGACGATATTTTCAAGGTATTTCTGGCCCATTGGATCAATCACACCGGAGACCATATCGAAGGCTATCGGGAGTGGGCGGATAAATTAAAGGGGACATCTAAAGATAATGTGTCACAGGAGATTTTTCTGGCAATTGATAAGATGCGGGAAGCGCAAAAGAAGATCATGGAAGCGAAACTGCGTTTCTGATTTTTAGCTGCAAATTTATGACAAACACTTTATAAAACCAAGACAACCCATGCTTGAAAGCAGGACTTTTTAGTTCTGTTTTTTTTGATAAAAATTGCTTGCTCTAAGGAAGGTTATCGATATCGATATTGGATCAGAGCTTGGTCCCGGGAAAAATGTAATTTTTTTCCGGGACTTTTTTTATAAAAAGTTATGTGGTTTTTTAGAGTTGGTGTATAATAAAGCTATAAAAAATAAAGAAGGTTATTAAAATATGCGAATAAAAGATAAAAAGCGTTTCATTATTGCCTGTGGCGGGCTGGCAGCAATTCTGATTCTGGTCATTGTGGTATTAACCATCAGTTTTTGGCACCGTAATGAAATAGCGGCAGAAGCTGACAGTAAAAAAAATGCTCAAACCACAACGACTCAGACAACAGTGACGGCAAAAGAAACCGATGCAGTGGCAAATACCCAGACAACAGTGGTTGAACAACCAGCTCAGCCGGAAACAAAAGAAGAAATAAAAACGACGACGGCAGTAAATACCAGCGGGACTGACAGTATCACAACCCTGGTTAATAAAAACCACAGCATTTCAGCCAGTTATGTACCCGGTGATCTGGTTACCGTTGCGTTGCCATCGACACGGGATACGCAGTTGCGAAGCGTAGCAGCTGAGGGACTGACTAAGTTGTTTGCAGCGGCGGAAGGAGCTGGTCTGGAACTATTCTGCTGTTCCGGCTATCGTTCTTATGACACCCAGTCGGAATTGTACGCCTGGAATGTGGACACCTATGGGGTTGATGGTGCCGAGCTGGTCAGCGCCCGACCGGGGATGAGCGAACATCAATTGGGTTTAGCGATGGATGTAACCAGTGCATCAGTGGGTTTTGATCTGTTGGAGAGTTTCGGGTCAACAGCTGAAGGACAATTCATAAAAGCAAACGCCCATAAGTACGGTTTTATTGTCCGCTATCCAGAGGGTAAAACCGATATCACCGGATATGCTTATGAACCCTGGCATCTCCGATACTTAGGTGTTGATGTGGCAACGGAGATTTACAATAGCGGTAAAACCATGGAAGAATACTACGGGACAAATTAAGCGATTGTTTAAGATAAGTGAGAGAGAAAGGATATCGACGCTGATATCCTTTTTGATTGAAATTTAATTGATTTTATCTTAAGGACGGCTTAAAAAACTATTTTCAAAAAATTGAATGTTTGATATAATAAACAAGTATTTTGTGCGCCCGTAGCTCAGGTGGATAGAGCAGTAGTTTCCTAAACTGCGTGCCGGAGGTTCGAATCCTCTCGGGTGCACCATTAGAATTTTAGACGGCGAGGGCCGTTTTTTTATTGCCAAGATTTGTCAGTGCAATCAGTTTGTTAATGATTTTGTAAATAATTGATTAAGTGATAATAAATTCTTGCAAAGTATCACAAGTAGGTTTATACTTCATAGAGTTATCAAGCCAAACGGAAAACTTTAAGCGGGGAGAGATGATGGAAAATTACAAGAAGTATATAATCGTCTGCGGACTTCTGTTAATATTTGCCTTGATTTCTCCAGTCATTATTGCCTGGATGAGTGTGATCCTTTCACCAATTATAACAACGGCAGGTGTGGTTGCGATTATTTTTATTGCGACGGTACTAATCGCCTGGTTCGGAAAAATTGGTCGTAAGTAGGCGGCTGGTAAGAATATAAATAGTCAAAAATAAGAGATATTGTGAATTAACAGGAGATAATTAACTAAGTTGAACGTACGATTAGTAGAAGAAAAAGATTATGGCCGGGTATTGGAAATTCTTAATGAGGCGATTGCCGCCCGAAAATTTACTGCCCAGCTGTCACCGGCAACCATGACGATGCGTAAAGACTGGTTTATTCATCACTCCGCCCCGCGACACCCGATGTTTGTAGCCGAGGTGGATGGTTACGTGGTTGGTTGGGTGACACTCACCGAATTTCGGGCCGGACGGGAAGGATTCCGCTTTACGTCAGAGATCAGTTATTATATCGACAGTCGCTTTCACCGCCAGGGTATTGGTTCAATGCTGATGCAGCGGGCCATTGATGAAGCCCGGGAAATTGGCTTCCGGAATCTGGTGGCAGTCGTATTTGATACCAATCTCAGCAGCCGCAAACTGGTGAAAAAGCATGGCTTCAGACTGTGGGGTCATATGCCGGATGCCGTCGATATTGACGGAAAAACGATTGGTTGTGATTACTGGGGATTAAAAATAGAAAAATAGTAAATCCTGCTTGATTATTTCCAGCGTTGCTGATATAATTTTAATGTTGTTCAAAAGGCTATCAGCCTTTTTTTATTTGGACGATAGAACAATAATCGAGCAGTCAGTTACTAAGAAAATCATGGATTATTATCAATGTTTTCATTGACAAAAACAAGGTTATCATGGTATTCTATGTTAGTGACTATGAAAATAGGGAACGTGTGCCTGCGTGTTCCTGCGGGTGTTGATATAAGGATGTAGGAGGTGCTGGAATGAGAGTAAAAGTTACTTTAGCATGTACAGAATGCAAGCAAAGAAATTACGATACCATGAAAAACAAGAAGAATAACCCTGATCGTTTAGAAGTGGATAAATATTGCAAATTTTGCAAGAAGCATACACCACATAAAGAAACGAAATAATGGATAAAGAGGAATATCATGGCAACAAATAAAAAAGCTAAAAATGCCAGTAGTAAACAAGGAAAAGAAAACACCCCACAACAGGCGCAAAAAACCGATGATAAGGCTGCAAACCTGGTAAAAGAGGAAAAGAAAACGCCTCAATCAACGGCAAAAAATGAGAAAAAAACAGCAAAGAAGTCAAGCGAAAAAAGTAAGGAACCAAATATTTTTCAAAAAATGGTCGGCTTTCTAAAAGGCGTCCATCATGAACTGCGAAAAGTTACTTGGTTGACTAAAGATGAATTGATAAAAAAATCCGGTGTTGTTGCTGGAATTGTTGGGATATTCACTTTTCTCGTTTGGGTTGTTGATTCAGGATTAGGTGCTCTTGCTGCGTTATTTATGAACATTTAGGTAAGGGAGAACCATGGATACTAATCAACAGGAACAGGCCCAATGGTTTGTTGCACATACCTATTCCGGTTACGAGAATAAGGTAAAAGCAAGCATTGAAGCCACAGTAGAAAATAGAAATATGGAGGACGTGATCCTTGAGGTTCAGGTTCCCGTACAAGAAGTAGTGGAAAGCAAAGATGGCAAAAAAGTCATTAAAGAAAAGAAACTATTTCCAGGTTATGTCATGATCAAAATGTTCATGACGGATGATTCATGGTATGTGGTTCGAAATACCCGTGGTGTGACCGGGTTTGTTGGTCCTGCTTCAAAACCTGTTCCCTTGTCCAAGGCTGAACTTAAGAGTATGGGCATTCGTCAACAACGCGTAGAAATCAGTATGCACGTTGGTGAAGAAGTCAAGGTAATTGAGGGGCCACTGGAAGGTTTCACTGGTGTTATTGAAGAAGTACATGCTGAGAAATCAAAGGTTAAGGTCAATGTTTCCATGTTTGGTCGAGATACTCTCGCTGAACTGGGATTTGAACAAATAGAAAAAATAAGCACTTAAGGAAAAAACTATTCTTCATGCTACTCCATTTAGGAGAAAAAATACTATATTAAAATGAAGGAGGTGTTATCATGGCAAAAAAAGTAATTGGTATGATTAAATTACAAATACCTGCCGGTAAAGCAACACCAGCACCACCAGTTGGACCTGCATTAGGTCAACATGGGGTTAATATTATGGGATTCTGTAAAGAATTCAATGCAAAAACTGCAAATGAAGCAGGTATGATTATTCCTGTTGTAATCACTGTTTATCAGGATCGATCTTACTCATTTATTACAAAAACACCACCAGCAGCTGTTCTGTTAAAGAAAGTAGCTGGGATTGAGTCTGGATCTGGCGTACCTAACAAAACTAAGGTAGCTAAGGTTACAACGGAACAATTAAGAGAAATTGCAACATTAAAGATGCCTGACTTAAATGCAGCATCTGTTGAAGCAGCGATGAGAATGATCGCTGGAACCGCTCGTAGCATGGGCATCACAATCGAAGAATAATTTTAGAAGGTAGAAACACCTTAAGTGGGAGGGAAACCGCTATTACCACAAGGAGGCAAAGATGAAAAAAGGAAAAAAATATCAGGATTTGGTAAAAAGCTTTGACAAGCAAGAGATTTTTGAAGTAGATGCAGCTATTGCACAGGTCAAAAAACTTGCTACCGCAAAGTTTGATGAAACCATTGAATTGCATGTGAAATTGGGTGTTGACTCACGTCATGCAGATCAACAGGTTCGTGGAGCAATCGTTCTGCCACATGGTACAGGTAAAACAGTTAAGGTTCTTGTTATTGCCAAAGGCGATAAATTGAAAGAAGCTGAAGAAGCCGGTGCAGATTTCTTTGGTGAAGACGATATTATCGATAAAATTCAAAAAGAAAACTGGTTTGATTTTGATGTAATGATTGCTACTCCAGATATGATGGGTAAGGTTGGTCGTTTAGGTCGAGTATTAGGGCCTAAAGGTTTAATGCCTAATCCAAAATCAGGAACCGTAACCATGGATGTTGCTAAAGCAGTTGCCGATACCAAAGCCGGTAAGGTTGAGTATCGTTTGGACAAAACCAATATTATTCATGTCATCATTGGTAAAGCATCTTTTAGTGAAGAAGCTTTAAAAGAAAACATGATGGTATTATTGGAAACTGTTAAAAAAGCAAAACCTGCAGCAGCAAAAGGTCAATACTTCCGAAGTGTTACCCTGGCAAGCACCATGAGCCCTGGAGTTAAAGTCAACACAGGCAAAATCTAGGAGTCTATCGCTTCATTTAAAGATAAACTCTGAAACGACTTGACATAGAAAATGACTAATGATACAATAGCATCGTTGTCAAAGACGCATTCATCCAAAGACAGTAGGTCTGTAAATCCTACCGAGGTTGAAGAGAAAAAGCTTATGAATAATAGAGCTCTCTTCACGCTGTGGAGTGAGCTTTTTTGATACGATTTTATAAAGGAGGTGCAGATAATACATGCCAAAGATTGAAGTAAAACAAGTAATTGTACAAGAAATTGCCGAAAAGCTTCGTAATGCCCAAACAGCGGTTCTCGTTGACTATCGTGGTTTGAATGTGGAGGAAGTAACGGAGTTACGTGCTCTGGCTCGCGCAGCAGGTATCGACTACAAGGTATATAAAAATTCAATGATGCGGTTCGCTGCTAAAGAAACCGGTTTTGAAGGTTTACTTGACGTTTTGGTTGGACCGACTGCAATTGCTTTCTGTGATACAGATCCAGTTGCACCAGCAAAATTAATCAGTGAGTTTGCAAAAAAACATAAAGCTTTAGAAATCAAAGCGGGTATGGTTGATGGTAAGGTTTTAGATGTCAAAGGCGTCTCTGATCTAGCCGAGTTGCCACCACGAGAAGTACTGGTTGCCCAGGTTCTTGGCGGCTTAAACGCACCAATCTCAGGTTTTGTTAACGTACTTAACGGAAACATGCGTGGATTGGTTGTCGCATTAAATGCGATTGCAGAACAAAAACAAGCATAATATAACGAAAATTAAATTAAAGAAAGAATATTTGGAGGTTTTATAAAATGGCAAGTGAAAAAGTAACACAATTAATTGAAGACGTAAAAGGTTTAACAGTATTAGAATTATCTGAACTGGTTAAAGCATTAGAAGAAGAATTTGGCGTTAGCGCTGCTGCTCCAATGGCTATGATGGCTGCTCCAGCTGCTGGTGGTGCTGCTGAAGAAGTAGAAGAAAAAACTGATTTTGATGTAATCCTGGCTTCTGCTGGCGATCAAAAAATCAAAGTTATCAAAGTAGTTCGTGAATTAACTGGCTTAGGCTTAAAAGAAGCAAAAGCATTAGTTGACGAAGCTCCAAAACCATTAAAAGAAGGCGCTACTAAAGAAGAAGCTGATGATATTAAAGCTAAAATTGAAGAAGTTGGCGGAAGCGTCGAAGTAAAATAATTACTCGATAACCACTAAAAATCACTTGCTTGCGCAGGTGATTTTTTTGTTTAACAGACGAAGTCTGAGAAAGAAGAACAATGGGAAAAAAACAGACAAATCAAGTTAAAGAAATCACACCCATGGCGGTAGATTTTCCCCAATGGTATACCGATGTTATCTCCAAAACAGAATTGGTGGATTATTCCCCGGTAAAGGGCTTTATGGTTATTCGACCCTATGGTTATGCGATTTGGGAACTGATCCAGGGCGCTTATGATAAACGCTTCAAAGAAACCGGTCATGAGAACATGTATTTTCCGCTTCTGATTCCAGAGAGCCTCTTAACTAAAGAAGCCGAACATGTAGAAGGATTTGCCCCTGAGGTAGCCTGGGTAACCCATGGTGGCGGCAAAGAACTGGCAGAAAGATTGGCCGTACGCCCCACCTCAGAAACGATCATTTGCAGTATGTACTCAAAGTGGCTGAATTCCTACCGTCAACTACCTTATTTATATAATCAATGGTGTTCGGTCGTGCGATGGGAAAAAACAACCCGACCTTTCCTGAGAACCTCCGAGTTTTTATGGCAGGAAGGTCATACCCTCCATGAAACCCCGGAAGAAGCCCAGGATGAAACCATGCAAATGCTGGGAATCTACCGGGAAATTGCTGAAAGTCACCTGGCTATGCCAATGGTGGTGGGTCGAAAAAGCGATAAAGAGAAATTCGCCGGAGCCGATGCGACCTATACCATGGAAGCGCTGATGCATGATGGACAAGCCCTCCAATCGGGAACCTCCCATAATCTGGGCCAACATTTTACCCAAGCCTTTGATATCACCTATCTGGATCGAAACAATGAACAATCATTTCCGTACCATACCTCCTGGGGTGTATCAACCCGGTTGATTGGTGGCATTATTATGGTTCATGGGGATGACAATGGTCTGGTGTTACCGCCAAAGATTGCGCCTATTCAAGTTGTCGTCATTCCGGTGGCTCAACATAAAGAAGGGGTTCTGGATAAGGCCTGGGAAATCAGTAAAGCCTTAGGAAAAGATTTTAGAGTCAAAGTTGATGATCTCGATGGCTATTCACCTGGCTGGAAGTTTAATCAGTGGGAAATGAAGGGTGTGCCAATTCGATTGGAAATCGGTCCGCGCGATATTGAAAATGGCCAATGCGTACTGGCTCGTCGCGATACCGGTGAAAAAATCCAGGTCAGCCTGGACAATGTCGCCCAGGCGGTGGCTGATTTACTGACCGAAATTCAGGCGAATCTTTTTAATAAAGCACTGAAAATGCGGGAAGAAAAAACCTCGACAGCGGAAAATATCGCTGAATTCAAAAAGAACCTGGCAGAAAATCCTGGCTTTATTAAAGCAATGTGGTGTGGTGAGCGCAGCTGTGAAGATCAGGTCAAGGAAGAAACCGGGGCATCGATTCGTTGTATTCCCTTTGAAGCTGAGCAGGAAGTGTTGTACGAAGGCAAATGTGTATGTTGCGGCAAGCCTGCTGAGAAAATGGCTTACTTCGCCCGCGCTTATTAGAAAGAGTGAGCGTGTGAAGATGAGCAGCATTGCAATGACAAACCTGGGATTTTTCTTGAATGAAGTCGAATTTTATGAACATATCCGGATGAAAAAAGGATCAAGACGGGCCTTGCCCATCGAACGGATTCTCGAGACGGCAAGAAATATTCCGAAACCAAAGGTTTTATATCGGGTTTCTGAAGCGAAAATCATTGATGCTACCCACTTCACGCTGGATGGAGTCGAATTTATCAGTGAAGTTGGGGTGGAAAAAATTTCGCAAGCATCCTACGTTTTTCCGAATATTGTCACCGCGGGCCCGGAAATTGAGAACTACTGCTTATCCCGGGAAAATGTCCTGGATCAGTACATCATCATGGAGCTATGTAATTTTGCCTGTGAATTTGCCCGTGAGGCATTAATTCGCGATGTCAAAAATCGTTATGGTGTGGAAATCAAGGATTGTATTTATCCTGGGGAAGACGGATTTCGACTGGAATCGGGGAAAAAAATCTTTGACCTGTTTGAAAATGTCGAAGCAGAAATAGGGGTCACTGTTACCGAGGTGGGCCTGACGACCCCCAGTCGGACTGCCTATGCGATTTATTTTGGATAGAACTTTTAAAATTTGAAGAGTAAGATGAAAAGAGGCCGCAAATTAATTTTTACGGCCTCTTTTTTTTATACGTTTTTTAAGCTCTCTAAAATTTCAATCATCCGCTTATTTAGCAGTGGATGAACAAAGTATGGGGCGATTTCCACCATCGATTCCATCACAAAGGAGCGATCCTGGATGCGCGGATGGGGCAAAATGACATGGGGATCATCAGTGACAAGGTTGTCGTAGAACAAGATGTCCAGATCGATGGTCCGCGGTCCCCAGTGGATCGTCCGTTCCCGTTTGAGGCCTTGCTCGATATCAAGCAGCAGACTCATCAGGATATGGGGAGGTAGGGTGGTTCGGATTTTCAGCACACAATTAAGAAAGGCATCCTGATCGGTGTAGCCCCAGGGTTCGGTTTCAATGATGGTGGATTGAACCAGAATTTCAATGCCCGGGGTATTTTTTAAGGCGCCGATCGCCTCAGTTAAATTCTGGTGGCGGTCGCCCATATTGGTACCCAGGCCAATAAACGCCTCGTGCCAACCGCGGTTAATTTCGATGGCGACGGTGTCCATCGATTTTAGGATCGGGGCCCAGGGTTTTTTGATCATGATACTGACATGTTTAACCATCGGGTAATGTTTTAAAACATAGGTAGCCAACATTTCGCCGGCGGTTTCGATCAGGTCATAGCTTTCTTTTTTGAATTCAACTTCCAGCGCATGGCATAGTTCGCCATAGTGGACTGATTTTGTTAAATCACCGGTGAGGGCCGCTTCCTGCATATCCAGCGTCAGGGTCACCGAAATCAGAAATTTCTGGCCCAGAGTTTTTTCTTCGGGGAAAACCCCGTGGTAGGCGAATACTTCAAAATCTTTTATATAGAGTTTGTCCATGGTGCTCCTTTCAGAATGCTGAAGGCCATTTGGGCCGCCCGTTTATTTTCCAATACATCATGTACCCGGATAATCGAAGCGCCTTTCATAATGCCAATCACAGTGGTGGCAACGGTGCCTTCAACCCGTTCGGTAACCGGCAGGTCGAGGGTCAGGCCGATAAAACCTTTGCGGGAGGTGCCCAGCAGAATCGGGTAGCCCAGACTTTGCAGAGCTTCCAGATGGTGCATCGTTTCCATGTTCTGGCCATAATCCTTGGCAAAGCCAATGCCGGGATCAAGGATGATGGCATCCTTGGAAATATCTGCTTTCAAGGCGATGTCAATCGATTCCTGCAGATCGCTGATAATATCGGTCATCAGGTTTTGATAATTCTGATTACTGCGGTTATGCATCAGGACACAGGGGACCTGGTACTGGGCGGTAACATCGGCCAGGGTGGGGTCATACTTGAAGCCCCAGATGTCATTGACCATGTCAGCACCGGCTTTTAATGCCGCTGCGCCGACGGGACCCTTGTAGGTATCGATGGAAATAGGAATATCAAAGCGTTGATGAATCGCTTCGATCATCGGCACGATCCGCTCAATTTCTTCGGCATCGCTGATTTGGGTATGACCGGGTCGGGTCGATTCACCGCCAAGGTCAATGATATCGGCGCCATCGGCGATCATTTTTTCGACCTGATTAAGGCTGGCGTCGAGATTATTAAATTTGCCGCCGTCGGAAAATGAATCGGGCGTAACGTTTAAGATCCCCATAATGAGGATCTGATTGGTTAAGTCAAAGTTTTTATTGCCAATTTGCATGGGGAACTCCTTTAATAAACAATGGTCAAGTTTTTCTTTTGGCTTGACCAATCACATTCGGTTTCAACCGGGCAGCAAAAGCAGGCCCGGGATAATTTGTCACTTTCATAAACTATTCGACTGAAGCCCTGGGCTTCCGGGTTACGATGATTGCGGATAGCATCCAGGATCAGTTTGTTTTCATCGTCGCTGTAATCGAGGGTTTTAAGCAATGGAATGGCCAACTGATGAGAGGCAATTTCATGGGGTGTTTTATCCTGATATTGGACAAAACGGCCAATATCGTGGAGCAGTGCAGTCGTATAAATAAGATCCCGGGAGAAGTTTAAACCGGCTTCTGTGGTCTTTATACTGGCAATGCGGGCGACTGCTAAAAAATGGGCGATATCGTGACGACAAAACTGTCGTTTGAGTTCACAGATTTGTATTTTTTCGAGATAGTTTTGAAAGTCTTTATTTTGATAAAGTAAATTGGTATTTTTCAACTGATCCATTAACCACGTCCTATTTGATGCTTAAAAGCTTATGCACTTCGTCTTTCAGCTCTTTGTTATGTTCAAAGATGCCGGCTTGCATGGCGGTGACGGTTCGGGTGCCGGGACGTTTGACACCACGCATATTCATGCACAGGTGTTCGGCTTCGACAATAACCATAACGCCCCGGGCGTGCAGATATTCCATAATGGCGTCGCCGATATCAGTGGTTAAGACTTCCTGAAGCTGGGGTTTTTTTGAATATAAATCAACCGTTCGCACAAGTTTTGACAGCCCGGCAACCCGACCATTGGGAATATAGGCGATGTGAACCTTGCCGTAGAATGGCAACAGGTGGTGCTCACACATTGAATAAAAGGGGATATCCCGTTCAATGACAATGTCGTCGGATTTGACCGCAAAGGTTTTGGCCAGGTGAACTTCGGCCGTATGGCCTAAGCCTGAAAAAATTTCAGCGTACATCCGGGCGACGCGGGCTGGGGTTTCTACCAGGCCTTCGCGGCTGGGATCTTCGCCGATGGCTTCTAAAATCATTGTGACAGCTTCTTGGATTTTCTTTTGATCAATCATTTTTCTCCTATCGCCGAATCAACTTGATATTGATCCGGAATGGTTTTTACTAAAACCAAATAAAAAAAGCATTACTTAAATAAAACAAAATGTTTTAAGCAATGCTTCCGCAACCCTTAATTGGTTGTTAAGGGGTCCAGCGGAAGCAACAAGATATCGCAATGAGTTCATTTCGTTTAAAGGCAACTTCCCATCCTCTAACACTTTACGCATCTTGTCTACTCTGTTATATTTAATTGGATGTATTTTAACATGGGAGGAGGTTCGTTACAAGGGTAATATAACGTATTCTTAAAAGGGCTAAGGATCTTTTAATTAGCGATTTGCGGTTAAAAACACCAATAAAAAGTTGGTGAAAGCAATAAAAAAAGCAAAGAGAAAAAAATTTAACCATTTTTTTAACAAAGTCGCTTAATTGCTGTAATCGATGACCAATAATTTTACTTATTAGTGATAAGATGATAAAAATCATTAGCGAAAATTGATAAAAGAAAGGTTGCTTTATTAAGAATTTCATCGTTTACTTAAGAAGACTGTGTTAAAATAATTTTGCCAACAAAGAAGAAATTTGTAGTAAACGAGAAAGAAATGAGTAAGATAATGACGGATGTAGATGGAAATAAAGATAAATCACTTAATCATGATCAATTTACCGTAAAAACGCTATATATGCGGGGAATCCCGAAATGGGAGTTTGAACGTTATCTGACTCACAAAGCAAAAACCATTGATGGTAACAGCTATACCGGTCCAGATTGGCAGGTGTCGCTTTCTGAAGAACGTCAGGAAAGCATTGGGGTCTGTTCGCTGGTTGCTGTGGACGTCACCCTAAAGGTGCGAAATGATCAGTTTGACGATTTCTTGCTTACCTTTCGCAAGAACTTTCTCCGGGGCGGGGGTTGATGATGGAAGATAAAAGTGCCAAGAAGAAATTCTATTCGCTTGATAATGCCGGAGTGCTTTATACGGCCATTGCCTCATCGCGGATGACCACCGTATATCGGATGACGGTGGAGTTATCAGAAGCGGTTGAACCGCTGACGCTGCAAAAAGCGCTGGAACAGATTATTCACCGCTTTCCTTACTTTCAGGTAACCTTGAAACGGGGCTTTTTCTGGTATTATTATGAGCACACCGAAGCCATTCCCAGAGTTGAGGAAGAAACCTATTACCCCTGCAAAACGATGCGACAGCGGCAGGGCAAGACCTTTCCCTTTCGGGTGCTTTACTATAAAAAGTATCTTCATGTCGAATTCAACCACAGCATCTGTGATGGTAGCGGCGGCCTGGCCTTTCTACAAACCCTGATCATTGAATATTTTAAGCTGTTAAAGGCGATTGTGCCAGAAGATCTGGGCAAAGCCATGGATATCACTACGGAAGTGGATCCGGGTGAGTTTGAAGATTCCTTTAAAGTCTATTATGAAGAAAAGGTTCCACCGCCACCGGGCAGTAAGAAGGTCTTTCATTTTCCCTTTGAACTGCTGGATAAGGGCGAGTATCTGCTCCTGACTGGCTTTGTGCCAGTGGCACCCTTGCTGGCCCTGGCGAAAAGCCATGGCTGTACCCTGACTCAGTTTATCCTGGCCCTTTATTTTGAAAGCATCCAGGAATATATCATGGAGCTGCCGATCAGTGAGCATAAAAAGCATCGCCAGCGGATTGCCATCAATGTGCCGGTGGATTTAAGAAAGATGTTTCCCTCGATTACACTGCGAAATTTCTTTATCAGTCTGAATCCGGAGCTTGATCTGGCGTTGGGATACTATACCCGATCCGAAATAATTGAGCAGATCAAGGGCTATATGGGCCTATATATGAACAGGAAGCATATTAATCGCTATATTTCCAGAAATGTCCGTAATGAACAGCTGATCTTTTTGCGGATCATCCCCCTGTGGGTAAAAAAACTGTTTATGCCAATTGTCTATAAACGCTATGGCGAAAGGGGCTACACCAGTGGATTATCCAATCTGGGTGTGGTCACCGTGCCAGTGGAGCTTAAACCCTATGTCCGCAGTTTTGAAGTATTCCCGCCGCCCAGTGCTGAAAGCCGGCTAAAGCTGGTAACGGTCAG
>RRZU012152062.1_pt1 | contig 14411 bp, 10 predicted proteins | sample 2165561 | NCBI WGS metagenome assembly RRZU01 (sample SAMN10456909, study PRJNA506462) | wastewater metagenome | isolation source: wastewater sludge | place: USA: Moscow, Idaho
CCAGGCCATGCAGGACGCAGCCCGGCGCCTGGCCTACGTCGCCATCCCCCGTGGCGTCAGCCGGGTGCTGTGGTACACGCGCAAGGCGCCGGGTGCGACGCAGTGCCTGGCCAGCTAGAACGCCCGGCGAATACTCCGCTCCCTTACAGCTAACAAAGCAGCCAGGCGTAGGAGCCCCGCCTCGAGGCGAAGCTTTTCAGGTCAGCGCCACGCTTAAAACGCTGGGGCTAGGCGATTGATCGGGCTCTGGTTATGACCCGGTACTTTCTACAGGCAACAAAAAACCCGCCGAAGCGGGTTTCCTCCCAACCATCCGATATCCTGTCGGTAGCCATTCCTGGCTTGGTCATCGTCCTTGATCCTCAGCGCTCCATCGCTGCAGGGGATGCGTGTAGATTAGTGATCGGCCCGCACGGGCAACAGTGGCGGTTGCCGTTATCGCCTGTAAGACATTCGCCATAGACGACTGCTTCAGCGACCGATCATTCGCGCCAATACATCCTCACCGCCCTGACGGCGATGGACAAAGGCCATGGCGGCATGGCCAATCACCATGAACAGCAACAGCCAGCCCAGGTTGCCATGCAACAGGCCAGCTGGAGCAATCATCCACTCGATCTTGCCGTCAAAACCGGGCATGACGGTCATGCCGAATGCCACGAACTCCCGGCCCGAGCCGTACTGACGCAGCAGCGCGACAAAAGGAATCACGAACAGCAGTGCATACAGGGCCAGATGCCCAAGGCGCGCCGGGATGCTGACTGCGGCAGGACGGCGGTTGCGGTTGTAAAACGCCCAAAGCAGACGAATCACCACCAGCACCATCAGCAGCAGTCCTGTTGCCTTGTGCGTGCCCCAAGCGAACTTGTCCAGCACGCTGTCTTCCAGCAGGACATGGGCCAGTACGGTGACGAACTGCCACCCCAGCACAACGGCCATACCCCAGTGCAGCCAGCGTGTAACCGCACCATAGCGCTGCGCGGAATCATGCAGATTCGACATCGTGGTTCCTCTCCAATGTCATGTACGAAAACGGTGTTCGGGCCAGACGGCGGAATGCCCCATCCGAGGCAAAGACCCGCCCCAGACGCAATGGTGCCGCGCAGCAGAACGTTGATGCGCCTATAGATGTTAGCGGGTATGTCAGAAGGGCATCACGTCACGCCCCCGGCAGGCGGGGGCGTGACGGATGATCAGGCGTCGCGCAGGGCTTCGCGCCAGGCGTGATATTGCGGCTCCTGCCAGATGCGCGCGTGCAGGCGCGCCATGCCGTCAGGATCGTTGAGCAGACGCCAGCGGGTCGCCTCGACCTTACCCTCAGGTCCGGCGCTGAGGATCTCATCGATACGCTCGTTGCGCAGCGCTTCGGCAGCAGGCACCACCTTGGCGTGGCGGGCACGGGCCATGGCGCAGACCAGGGCGTTGTACAGCGGGTCGACCACTGCACGCAGGAAGCCCTTGCGCAGAGCCCGTGAGCTGTTCAGTTGCTCGTACTCGGCGGTGTTGCTCAGCTCCACCGGCACCTTGTGTTCTTCCGGAATCAGGAACAGCTTGCTGCGCCGTGCTGCCAGGCCCGGTGCCGTGCGGCTGGTCAGCACCGAGACCACCGGCGACAGCACCAGTGAAATGACGATAGGTGCCAGCCACCAGAGGAAGTCCGGGTTGAGCCAGGCCACCAGCGCCGTCCAGCTAATACCGATCAGCACCTGGGTGCCGTGACGGCGGAAGGCTTCGCTCCAGGGCGTGGAATCATCCACGCGCTGCGGCGAGTTCCACTGCACCGACCAACCGAGGAAGGCAGCGGTGACGAACAGGCTGTGGAACAGCATGCGCACCGGCGCCAGCAGCACCGAGCAGGAGGCCTCCAGCAGCATCGGCAACAGCACCCGCGTGCGACCACCGTAGGCCTCCGCGCCCTTGATCCAGATCAGCAGCACGCTAAGCAACTTGGGCAGGAACAGCAAGGTCATGGTCGCCGAGAACAGGGCGATGGCCTCGTGTGGCTGCCAGCGCGGCCACAGCGGATAGAGCTGGTTGGGCTGCAGGAAGTACTCCGGCACCATCAGCGTATGAATCGCCAGCAGGCAGGTCGAGAGCACCAGGAACAACAGCCACAGCGGCGCGGACAGGTAGGACATGACCCCGGTGAGAAACACCACGCGGTGTACCGCGTGCATGCCACGCACCAGGAACAGGCGGAAGTTCATCAGGTTGCCGTGGCACCAGCGGCGGTCACGCTTGAGCTCGTCGAGCAGGTTCGGCGGCAGCTCTTCATAACTGCCCGGCAGGTCGTAGGCGATCCATACACCCCAACCGGCGCGGCGCATCAGCGCGGCTTCGACGAAATCGTGGGAGAGGATCGCGCCGGCGAAGGAACCGGTGCCCGGCAGCGGCGCCAGGGCGCAGTGCTCGATGAAGGGTTTGACCCGAATGATCGCGTTGTGGCCCCAGTAGTGCGACTCACCCAGCTGCCAGAAGTTGAGGCCAGCCGTGAACAGCGGCCCGTAGACGCTGGTGGCGAACTGTTGCAGCCGCGCATAAAGGGTGTCCATCCCGGACGCCTTGGGCGCGGTCTGGATGATGCCGGCACCCGGGTTGGCCTCCATCAGGCGTACCAGGCGGGTCAGGCATTCGCCGCTCATCACGCTGTCGGCATCGAGCACCACCATGTAACGGTAGTTGCTGCCCCAACGACGGCAGAAGTCGTCGATGTTGCCGCTCTTGCGCTTCACCCGACGGCGACGACGGCGGTAGAAGATATGGTCGAAGCCTTCCACCTCACTGCACAGCTCCATCCAGGCCTGCTGTTCGGCGACGCAGATATCCGGGTCGTTACTGTCACTGAGGATGAAGAAATCGAAATGCTCCAGTTGCCCGGTAGCCTTGAGCGATTCGAAGGTCGCCCGCAGGCCGGCGAACACACGCGGCACGTGCTCGTTGGCAATCGGCATGACCAGCGCAGTGCGCGCCCGGGGTGAAATGGGTTCATCACCGCAGCTGCTGGCCGAGATGCTGTAACGATCGCGGCCCTTGAGCAACTGGAAGAAGCCCATCAGCGCAGTCCAGAAGCCCATCGACACCCAGCAGAACAACAGGGCGAACAGCGCCAGGATGCTGGTCTGCACTACATAAGGCAGAATCTGCCGTGCCGATTCCTGCCACGGCTGCTCGAACACCAGGCCCAGATCGACTAGCGACCAGCCCTGATAGGGCAGCACTGACTTCATGTACCAGGTAGCGACCACGGTCTGCGTGATCATCAATACCAGCAGCGCGGCACGACGCACCGCGGCGACATGCCGCCAACGCTCTTCGGCGAAGTCTTCGCTCTCACGTGTACGAGGTCGCGGGGCGGGTTTCTCGCCCTTCAGACGGCGCCAGCCGCGATCCAGGATATTGGTCTGCCAGGGCTCCGGCACCATACGCGTACGTCTGATCGGAGGGGTCGACTCGATGGTGGGCCGGCCCTGATGATCCCGGACGATGCGGCAGCCACGCTCAAGTGCATCCGGCCAACCCAGCGCCAAGCGAGCCGGCACCGAATCGAGCAGCACACGGGTTTCTTCAAGGGGTTCGGCTGCTTTGCGCTCCTGTTCCTGCAAAGCCCTGTGCAACGTGGCGAGATCCCCGCCCTCCTCTTCCAGACGATGAGCCAAAGCCTGTTTCCGCTCCTGATCGAGCGGCAACACATCGAGATAATCCTGAATCGGTGTAGCGTCTAGGCTGTTATTCATGAGAAGGCAGCTGATAGCTCCAGGTTTCCGACACAGGCTTGCCGTCCTCGACCAGCGCGGCACGCATCTCCACCGGCTGCGCCGGGTCCTTGATATTGACCCGCAGCAACAGACGCCAGCCTTTGCTCACCGGGTTGTAACGCAGGTTCTCTTCCAGCAACTCGGCGTTGTCATCGACACTGACCTGTACCTGCGGTGCCGCATCAGGAGAGCGCTTGGCCAGTTCCTTACCGACAAAATCGATCACCAGCGCGGTGCTGCCATCGGCCTGGCGAATCAGGTTGGCCTGCTTGATATCACCCTCCGACAGACGGGTCTGACTGACCATGGCCAGTTGCGGGTCGTGCAGTTTGGCCTCGTCACGACTGAAATGCAGACGATAGGCCACGTCCAGCGCCTCACCCGGCGCAGGCAGCTTTTCCGGGCGCCACAGGGCGACGATGTTGTCGTTGGTTTCATCCGGGGTGGGAATTTCCACCAGCTCGACATGGCCGGCACCCCAATCACCGACGGTCTCCACCCAGCCGCTCGGCCGCAGTTCGTAGCGATCATCGAGATCCTGATACTGGCTGAAATCACGACTGCGCTGCATCAGACCGAAACCACGCGGGTTGTCGATACGGTAGCTGCTGACATTCAGGCGCTGCGGGTTGTTCAGCGGACGCCAGATCCACTCGCCGTTGCCGGCATGAATTCCCAGGCCTTCGGAATCATGCAGTTGCGGACGGTAGTTGGGGCGTGGCCAGGGTTGGTTGGCACCGAACAGGTACATACTGGTCAGCGGCGCGATGCCGAGTTTCTCGACGTTCTCGCGCAGGTAGACCTTCGATTGCACGTCGAGCACGCTGTCGCGGCCCGGTTTGATTTCCATGCGGTAGGCGCCGGTGGCCCGTGGCGAGTCAAGCAATGCGTAGATCACCAGGCTGCGGCGGTCGGGCTGTGGCTTTTCGATCCAGAACTCGGTGAAACGCGGAAATTCCTCACCCGATGGCAGCGCCGTGTCGATGGCCAGACCGCGCGCGGAAAGACCGAACACCTGCCCCTTGCCGACGATGCGGAAGTAGCTGGCGCCGAGCACGCTCATTACTTCGTCGTGCGTACCTTTGGCATTGATCTCGTTGATGACCTTGAAACCGGCAAAACCGAGATCCTTGAGGTCGTCCGGGTTCAGATTGAGGTCGCCGAAGTCGAACATCGACGGGTCGTACTTGATCTCCTGGGTGCCTTCGGCGGTCACCTCATTGATCTTCACCGGCACATCGAAGTGCATGCCCTGGTGAAAGAAGTACAGCCGAAACGGCGTCTTGCCATCCGCCCAGTGTGCCTTCTCTTCGAGGAAGCGCACCTTTTGATAGCCGGCGAACGGCAGCTCACGCAGCGAAGCGGGCAACTGGCTTTGCGGGGCACTGTAGCCTTCTGCAGCCAGAGCCTTGGCCTTGACCGCCACATCATCCAGATCGAAGGCCCAGCTCTGGGCAGCGAACAACAGCGGGAGCACACAGAGGGCCAGCTTGCCGGCCTTGCCCATACGAGCTCCAGAACAACGACTCATCGACACACAGCCTCCAGGGCAACACGTACTGACAAGCAGCGGCAAGCCCAGGGGCAGCCGCTGCAGGGAGTTGAAAACGGGCGAATGGTACAAACACAACGCGAGCACGATGCAGACTGCCAACCGAACGGTGACGTCTCCGCATGCGCGGATTCTTTCTGCGCATTATTACCAGATCGTGAAGTCCGGCACAGGTGCTCGCGCGAGTATATTTTTCGCCTCCTTGGGCCACGCTCTCATTGGCGTGGCAACAGTTCGAAACGCGCCTCCTGCACGGTCTCCGAATCCAGCCCCAACTGGGCACGGAAGGCACCTGGCTCGCTGACATGCTGCAGGCTGGCGTTGTAGAAACGCAGCATGGTTTCGTCGATCTCGAAACTCAGCTCGCGCGCCTCACCTGCTTCAAGCTTGACCCTGCGAAAATCCTTGAGTTCCTTCACCGGACGGATCACCGACGCGGCCTCATCGTGCAGGTACAGCTGCACCACGGTCGCGCCAGCCCGTGACCCGGTGTTCTTCAGCGTGACGCTGACGCGAATCTTCTCATCAGGCGTCATGCGCTCGGCGGACAGCTTCGGCGCCGACAGTTGGAAGTCGCTGTAGCTCAGACCGTAGCCAAACGGATACAACGGGCCGTTGGGCTCCTCGAAATACTGCGAGGTGTAGTTGCCAGGCGTGCCGGGCGTGTACGGACGGCCCAGGCGCAGATGATTGTAGTAGGTGGGAATCTGCCCGACCGAACGCGGGAAGGTGATCGGCAGCTTGCCGGAGGGGTTGTGCTCACCGAACAGCACGTCGGCGATGGCGTTGCCGCCCTCGATACCGCTGTACCAGGTCTCCAGTATCGCATCGGCGTTTTCCTTCTCCCAGCCGAGCGCCAGCGGCCGGCCGTTCATCAGCACCAGCACCAGCGGCTTGCCGGTGGCCTTGAGCGCACGCAGCAGGGCCTGCTGGCTGTCCGGCAGATCCAGACGCGTGCGACTGGACGACTCATGGGACATGCCGCGCGCTTCGCCCACTGCTGCAACGATGACGTCAGCCTGGGATGCCACACGCACAGCCTCCTCCAGCATCGCCTGCGGCGTGCGCTTGTCCAGCACGACTTCAGGGCGGTCCCAATTGAGCTGGTTGAGGTAATTGATCACATGGGCATCGTCGGTGACGTTGGCACCGACGGCGTAGAGCAGCTTGCCCTGACCTTGCAGCGCCGCCTCCATGCCCTTGCGCAGGGTCACTGCCTGCTGGGCCACACCGACCGCCGACCAACTGCCGAGCATGTCCACGGGCGAATCGGCGAGCGGGCCGATCAAGGCGACAGTGGCCTTCTTGCTCAGCGGCAGGGTGTCGTCATGGTTTTCCAGCAGCACCAGGGAGTCGCGTGCCATGGCCCGCGCATCGGCGCGGTGCAGGCGGCTTTCGGCATTGACGTCGGCCGGGTCGTCTTCGGCGCGGCCGATGCGGCGGAACGGATCGTGGAACAGGCCAAGGTCGTACTTGGTGTTCAGTACATGGTTGACGGCTTCATCCAGCACGCTCTGCGGCACCGCGCCGCTGCGCACCAAAGCAGGCAGCTCCTGATCGTAGAGCGTGTCAGCCATGCTCATGCCGACACCTGCCGTGACGGCCAGTTTCGCAGCCTCACGGCCATCGGCGGCCACACCATGGCGTAGCAGTTCGGTGATCGCACCGTGGTCACTGAGCGCCACGCCCTTGAAGCTCCAGTCGCGACGCAGCAGATCACGCAGCAGCCAGGAGTTGGCCGAAGCTGGCACGCCATTGATCGCGTTCAGCGCCACCATCACCCCGCCGGCGCCGGCATCGATGGCGGCGCGATAAGGCGGCAGGTAATCCTGGTACATGCGCATCGGGCTCATGTCGACCACGTTGTAGTCGCGCCCGCCCTCCACCGCGCCGTACAGGGCGAAGTGCTTGACGCTGGCCATGATGCGCTGCGGGTCGCTGGGATGCTCCCCCTGGTAACCGCGCACCATGGCTGCGGCGATGCGCGAAACCAGGTAGGGGTCCTCGCCGAAACCTTCGGACGTGCGGCCCCAACGCGGATCGCGGGAAATGTCGACGGTCGGCGCGAAAGTCATGTCCAGGCCATCCGCGCTGGCCTCGAAGGCCGCGATCCGCGCGCTGTTCTCGATGGCAGGAATGTCCCAACTCGAGGCCAGCCCCAGCCCAATCGGAAAAGTAGTGCGATGGCCATGGATGATGTCGTAGGCGAAGAACACCGGGATACCCAGGCGACTGCGCCGCGCCGCCTCCTGCATCGGACGGTTTTCCGGGCGGACCACCGAGTTGAAGGTGGCGCCGATACGCCCTGCGGCCATCTCTTCGCGGATGCGCTCACGCGGCATGTCGCCGCCAATGCTGATCAGACGCAGTTGGCCGACCTTTTCCTCTAAGGTCATGCGCCCGACCAGGTCGGCGATGAAGGCCGATTTGTCATCGACCGAAGGCGCGGCAGCCAGCAGGTTGGGGAGGATCAAGGCAGAGGCAAGAGCGAAGTGGTGCAGGTATTTCATCGAGAGCGGCATCCGGGATGCGAATCATTGTTTGAATGGCCGCCACGATACTCCGAGTCCTCGCACCGCGCCGCGGGTTGGTGCAAAAAAAAACTTAAGCACCATTCAAAGGCGTTCCAGCAATTACGACCCCAGACTTTCACAAACTTGCGCATTTTTTCTTCGTCTCTGGCTTTGCCTATCGGCAGGCGTAGCATGACCGCATTCGGGAGATGGTGATGGCGCAATTCGAACATCTGCAGGTATTCCAGAGCATGAGCCGCTCGCCCAACGCGCGGCTGCACGCCATGGCCGAACTGGGCAACGGCATGGCCGTGACACGCTGGAGTAACGCCCATGATGCGCGTGACTACCTTGCCTCCAGCCACACCACACGCTGTCGTGCTACCTCAGTGGCGGCACTGGCACCTTTCGCCGTGAGCAACCCGGCAACAAGGGCGCTCCGGATAAACTGTGCATCCTGCCGGCCGATGCCGCTGAGCCAACTGGCCGCGCTTTGTGCCCTGTCGTAATACCACTTCGCGCGCATGTTCCAGAGCAGCTTCAGCCTACCGCCTCATCGCTATGTGTTGGCCCGGCGCCTGGCACGTGCCTGCCACTTCAGCAATCGTTTTCGCCAGGCGCTCGGAGCAACGCCCAGGCAATACCGCGCGGCCTTTCTGTAGGGCGGGTGCAACCCGCCAACTCCGCTGCGGCGGGTTACACTCGCCCTACTCGCCGAACGCCTGAAGCGATGGCCACGACAGCACGTCGGCAATCTCGGCACCACGCCTGCTAATCGTCACGCGGCTATGCGAAAATCTGCGGCTTTGCATTGCCACGACCCAGTCATGCGCCCATTCATTTTTGCCTCGGGGCTTCGTTGATGCCCCTGGATATCCACCAACTCCGCCAGGAAGACTGGCGCTCGGAATTCGGCGCCGGTGACCTGCGTCGCGGCATCGGCTACGCCGAGGAGAAACGCAGCAAGCTGCTCAGCATCAAGGACAACAGCCTGCTCGCCAATTGCCGTGGTTCCGGCGGGCAGACCTACCAGCAGCGCATTACCCTGCACCCCTATGGGCGCAAATGGAGCGTGACCGGGCACTGCACCTGCCCGGTGGGTTTCAACTGCAAGCATGTAGCCGCCGCGCTGCTCACCCTTGAGGCCCAGCAACGCGCCGGCAGTGACCTCTCCGACATCATCGTGGCGGACAAGGAGCTGGCGGAAACGCGCCTGGAAGGCATCGCGCCCACCGCCATCCTCAGCCTGGGCAGCCAGGTGCGCGTGCATTTCGACGCACGCAAGGGACGCATGCAGGAACAAACCCAGCACCGCGCCGCGCTGGCCTTCGACTATGCCGGGCACAAGGTCTTCGGCAAGCCGGCCAAGGACCTGGTCAAGCGCCTGGATGAGCAAACCAACCTGCGCCTGATCCGCGACGGCGGCGCCGAAGCCAGCTTGCGCAAGCGCTTGGAAAGTCTCGGCCTGCAGGTAGCCCTGCGCCAGAGCGAGGCGCTGCCGGCCGAAGCCGGCGAGCCGTTCGAACTGGAGCGCGAGCGCGACTGGCTGGATTTCGTCCAGCAGCAGCTACCGCAGCTGCGCGCCGAAGGCTGGCAAATCCACATGCGCCCGGACTTCCAGTACAACCTCGCCGAGGTCGACGACTGGTACGCGGAGGTCAAGGAAGATCCGCAACAGAACTGGTTCGACCTGGAGCTGGGCATCGAAGTCGAAGGCCAGCGCCTGAGCCTGCTGCCGATCCTGCTCCAGGCCATTCGCCGCACGCCCTGGCTGCTGGCGCCCGAAGCGCTGGCCCAGCGCGCCGACGAAGATCGCCTGCTGGTCAGCCTGCCGCAGGGCGGCAAACGCATCGCCCTACCCTTCGCCCGATTGAAGCCGCTGCTGGCCACGCTCGGCGAGCTGTATTTCCGCGACCCTGGCGACGATCATCTGCCGCTGCGCCTCGGCCGCGCCGACGCCGCACGCCTGGCCGAACTGGCCCAGGGGCCCGAACTCAGTTGGCAAGGCGGGGATGAACTGCGCGGCTTCGCCCAGCGCCTGCAGAACCTGGCGGTACGTGAAATTGCGCCACCCGAGGGTTTGCAGGCCGAACTGCGCACCTATCAGGTGCAGGGCCTGAACTGGATGCAGACCCTGGCCGAACTGCGCGTCGGTGGCGTACTGGCCGACGACATGGGCCTGGGCAAGACCCTGCAGACCCTGGCGCACATCCTCTGCGAGAAACAGGCCGGGCGCCTGAAAAATCCAGCACTGATCGTCATGCCCACCAGCCTGATACCCAACTGGCAGGACGAGGCGGCGCGCTTCACCCCGCAGTTGCGCGTACTGGCCCTGCACGGCAACAAGCGCAAGGCGCTGTTCGAGGAGATCGCCGAGCACGATCTGATCCTCACCACCTACGCCCTGCTGCCGCGTGACCTCAAGGCGCTGAACCAGCAGCGCTATCGCCTGCTGATTCTCGACGAAGCGCAGAACATCAAGAACCCGCGCAGCAAGGCGGCCACTGCAGCGGCTCAGGTGCAGGCCGACCTGCGCCTGTGCCTGACCGGCACCCCGCTGGAAAACCACCTGGGCGAGCTGTGGTCGCTGTTCCATTTCCTCATGCCCGGCTGGCTGGGGGATGCCAAGACCTTCACCCGCGACTACCGCACGCCCATCGAGAAACGTGGCGACGCCCAGCGCCTCAATCACCTGAATGGGCGCATCCGCCCCTTCCTGTTGCGTCGCACCAAGGAGCAGGTGGCCAGCGAGCTGCCGCCGAAGACCGAGATCACCCACTGGGTCGAGCTGACCCAGCTGCAGCGCGACCGCTACGAAACCCTGCGCCTGGCCATGGACCAGAAGGTGCGCGAGGAAATCACCCGTCAGGGACTGGCGCGCAGCCATATCGTCATCCTTGAAGCCCTGCTGCGCCTGCGTCAGAGCTGCTGCGACCTGCGCCTGCTGGGTGACGACAACGGCGAGCTGAGCGCCAGTGATTCGGGCAAGCTCAGCGCCTTGCTGGACATACTTCAGGAGCTGGTCGACGAAGGCCGTCGCGTGCTGCTGTTCTCCCAGTTCACCTCGATGCTGGCGCTGATCGAGGCAGAACTACAGGCGCGCAAGATCGCCTACGCCAAGCTCACCGGCAGCACCCAGGACCGCCGCACGCCGGTCGCACGCTTCCAGGCCGGCGAATTTCCGGTGTTCCTGATCAGCCTCAAGGCCGGCGGCAGCGGCCTCAACCTGACCGCCGCCGATACCGTGATCCACTTCGATCCCTGGTGGAACCCGGCCGCCGAAGCCCAGGCCAGCGACCGCGCCTACCGCATCGGCCAGGACAAGCCGGTATTCGTCTACAAACTGATCACCCGTGGCAGCGTCGAAGAGAAGATCCAGCAACTGCAGCAGACCAAGGCCAACCTGGCCAAGGGCGTGCTCGACGGCGGCAGCCAGGGCCAGTGGCAACTGGATGAAGCCGACCTGGCGGCGCTGTTCGCGCCGCTGGACTGACACCTGGCCTCACAGGCTGGAGCGCCCATCATCGCTCCACCCGACGTTTCAGTCAGACGTATCGTCGCGCTCGGCCTCGGCATCCTCACGGTTGCGCGCCTTGCTGCGGGGGTGCGGGCCGGCCACGGCCGGAAAGCGCGACGAGGCGTAGCGCACCACCAGAATCGCCAGGGCCAGCAGCAGGATCGCCCCCGACACCATCACCACGCCCCAGGTCGGCTTGTGGGTGTGGGAGATGTCGGAAATCAGCAAGCGAGTCAGCGCGGTGATCGCCACGTAGATCATGAAGCGGATCGGCATGTGGTTGGTCTTGAAATAGATCCCCACCATCGCCGCCAATTCCAGGTAGATGAACAGCAGCAGAATGTCATCGACCGTGATGTGGCCCTTCTCCAGCATGCCAATGAAAGCCATCACCCCCGCCCAGGCCGTGATCGCCCCGATGGCGAACAGCGCCAGGTAATGGAAGGCCTCCATCAACAGATTGCCCAGCGACTCCGCCAGACCGTGCATGTTTTCGCGCAAGCGCTCAGCCCAATTCATCCTTCAACTCCCCACGAGACCTGGCAAACCACCCCGAATCCCCACCTCGGGTATTCGCAAGAAACAATCATGCAGGAAAAAGACCAGCCCGAGGATGCCGCTGCGATGTGACGATTTGGCACGCTCCAGCCAACCGCGACGAGGCTGAAACTGACATCACAGGCTCGCCAAGATACCCCGACGCGTCGCACACTACGGCATCGCCACTCTCAATGAAGGATCACCCATGCGTCTTTTCTCGCTGAGCACCGCATTGTCGTCCGCCATGATCGCCCTGGTCAGCCTGCCGCTGCAGGCGGCCGCACCGGCACAACAGAAGACCCAGGTACCGGGCTACTACCGCATGGCACTCGGTGACTTCGAAGTCACCGCTCTGTATGACGGCTACGTCGACCTGCCTGCCAGCCTGCTCAAGGGCATCGATGACAAGGACCTGCAATCGCTGCTGGCACGCATGTTCGTGGCGTCGGAGAAAGGCGTGCAGACTGCGGTCAACGCCTACCTGATCAACACTGGCGACAACCTGGTGCTGATCGATACCGGCGCCGCCCAGTGCTTCGGCCCGACTCTCGGCGTGGTGCAGACCAACCTCAAGGCATCCGGCTACCAGCCGGAGCAGGTTGATACCGTGCTGCTCACCCACCTGCACCCAGACCATGCCTGCGGCCTGGTCAACGCCGACGGCAGCCCGGCCTACCCCAACGCGACCGTGGAGGTGCCGCAGGCGGAGGCTGAATTCTGGCTCGACGAGGCGACCATGGCCAAGGCCCCCGAAGGCATGCAAGGCATGTTCAAGATGGCGCAACAGGCAGTCGCACCCTATGCCAAGATGAACAAGCTCAAGCCCTACAAGACAGAAGGCGAATTGTTGCCTGGCGTCAGCCTGGTAGCGAGCCCGGGACACACGCCCGGACATACCTCTTACCTGTTCAAATCGGGTGGACAGAGCCTGCTGGTATGGGGCGACATTCTGCATAACCACGCCGTGCAGTTCGCCAAGCCTGAAGTGGTCATCGAGTTCGATGTCGACAGCGCCAAGGCCAGGCAATCCCGCCAACGCATCCTGGCCGAAGCGGCCACAGACAAGCTGTGGGTCGCTGGTGCGCACCTGCCCTTCCCCGGCCTGGGCCACGTACGCAAGGAAGCCCAAGGCTACGCCTGGGTACCCGTCGAGTTCAGCCCGATCCGTAGCGACCGCTGAATTCTCGACACTCGCTGCTGGCAAAACGGTAGCGAGTTCTTTATGCTTGGATCACTGTATAAATAAACAGTTACCAACAGACACGCATGAAGGCAGATGAGGTGATGAATGGCCGTCGAAGTGGTGTATCGCAGCAGTCGCGATCCGGAGTGCTTGTTCATGGATAAGGCCGAAGCCGACCGTTACGACAAGATGCTGGAACTGGCCGAGCGCCTGAGCGAGGTGCTGCACAAGGCGGTTCCATCCCTGAGCGAGGAACAGGGCGAGGAGCTGGGTATCTTCATGGCCAAGAATCGCGACGTCTTTGCCAAGGCGTTCAAGAGCCAGCCGGACGCACTCGAGGAACTCGAGATCGAGACCGCCAGCGAGTGACCGTGTAGCGCGGCCCCTCTTTCGCACGAGGGGTCTGCTCGGTAAAACCGTCCAGCATCATGCTCTGCTGCCTGGGTATTGCCCCGCGACCTGCTCCAGCCATGCCGGCAAATCACGTCGTTTGACGCCCTCACCTCGCGCACGGGCCAGCTGTTCGAGCATGTACTGACGTTTGCGCTCATCGCCCTCGGCAAAGGAAAGCGCCAGGTCGCGATCACTCCACTGGCGAATGCGACGGAACAACCACCAGTGAAAGTAAAGGCCGGCAGCGGTGGTGACGACGATAATGAAGTAGTCCATGGTGAATCCTCCTTGCGCCACGCTAATTTAGCTTGTGAGCATCGCCAAGTGCGGCGTTGCCGCAGGTCGCTGCACCGTGCACCCATCAGTTCGACCGGGCGCCGCCTACCGATTATCTTCGCGCCCCCACAGTTTGAACGGGCTCGGCAACCGCTAGGTGCGATAGAGCAGCCCCTCTGCCAGGTAGTCAGCGACTCGCGCCGGGGATCGCTTTTCAGCCTGCGCATGGGCGTAGATTTCAGTCAGGCGCCGGCTGATCTGCGCCAGGTGCGCGGTGATCGCCGCTAGTTCCTCGCCGCGATGGCGCAGTGCCACGTAGATCAGCCCTCCGGCATTGAGCACGTAATCCGGCGCGTAGAGAATCCCGCGAGCTTCCAGCTGATCGGCCACCTCAGGGCTGGCCAGCTGATTATTGGCCGCTCCAGCCACCGCAGCGCAACGCAGATGGGCAACCGTCTGCGCATTCAGCACACCACCCAGGCCGCAGGGCGCGAGAATGTCGCAAGGCGTGGCAAGCAGCGCATCGCTGGTTATCGGGTGCGCCCCCAGTTGCTCGACAGCCAGTTGCACACGCCCGGCATCGAGGTCGCTCACCAACAGTTCCGCGCCCGCGGCATGCAGCGCTTCGGCCAGGGCGAAGCCGACATTGCCCAGGCCCTGAATGGCGACTCGCAGCCCTTCC
>RRZU012667521.1_pt1 | contig 14411 bp, 10 predicted proteins | sample 2165561 | NCBI WGS metagenome assembly RRZU01 (sample SAMN10456909, study PRJNA506462) | wastewater metagenome | isolation source: wastewater sludge | place: USA: Moscow, Idaho
ATGCGGGCGGTCAGGTCAGGCGGAAAGGCCGGGCGGGTGTCGGGGAAATAATGCCAGTCCCAGGGCACCGGCACCCCGGCGATTTCCCAATGCCCCGAGGGGGTGTCCTTGCCGCGCGACACCTCGGTCGCGGCGCCCCACAGGCCCTGCGGCGCGGCGCCAAGGCCGGGCGCATCCTCGCCGCTGGCCAGCCGGATCGCGGCCCCCAGCCCCAGCGCGTCAAGGTTCGGCATCCGCAAGGGCCGCCCCGCCGCGGCCTGCGCCTGCGCGATATGCGCCAGCGTGTTCGCGCCGGTATCGGGGCGGCCATCGTTGAAATATTCGCCGGCATCGGGCGCGCCGCCGATGCCCACGGAATCCATCACGATCAGAAAGGCGCGTCGGTCGGTCATGGCGATACCTCACTGCGGATCAATGGTCCCGGCTCTGGCCCGTCGCCCATCAGATAGGCGGCCTGCACGCTGGCGATGGCGGCCTCGGCCGCGGCGTCAGAGGCCGCATGCACCAGCGCCAGCGGGCGATCCGGGCCGGCCTCATCGCCGATACGGGCCAGCTCCGCAAGCCCCACCCGGTGATCGATGCGGTCCCCGGCATGAAGCCGCCCGCCGCCAAGCGCCACCACGACATGCCCCAGCGCCTCGGTATCGATGGCGGCGATGCGGCCATGGCCGGGAACGGCGCGGATGACCGGCGCGGGCGGCAGGTAGCGGTCGGGGTTTTCCAGCAGATCCGCCGGCCCCCCTTGCGCGGCGACCATGCGGGCAAACCGCTCGGCCGCAAGGCCCGAGGCCAGCGCCTGTTCGGCCGCTCTATCCGCCAGCCCCGCCAGCCGCAAACAGGCCGAGGCGAGCGCCAGCGACAGATCGCGCAGCGCCCCCTGCACGCCCGTCAGGACGCGGATCGCCTGACGCAGTTCCAGCGCGTTCCCGGCGGCGCGCGCCAGCGGCTGGTCCATGTCGGTGACATAGGCGCGGGTCCGGCAGCCCGCGCCCTCGGCGGTCTGGACCAGCGCCCGGGCCAGCGCCTGCGCCGCGTCCATGCCGCGCAGAAAGGCGCCGCTGCCCTGCTTGACGTCAAGGACCAGCGCATCCAGCCCCGCCGCCAGCTTCTTCGACAGGATCGAGGCGGTAATCAGGTCGATCGAACCCACCGTCGCGGTCTCGTTGCGGATCGCGTAAAGCCGCGCATCCGCCGGCGCCAGATCGCGCCCCGCCGCGACGATGGCGCAGCCGTGACCGGCGACGGCACGGCGAAATTCGGCCTCGGTCAGCGCGGTGCGAAAGCCGGGGATCGCCTCAAGCTTGTCCAGCGTGCCGCCGGTATGGCCAAGGCCGCGCCCGGAAATCATCGGCACATAGCCGCCGCAGGCCGCCACCAGCGGCGCAAGGATCAGGCTGACCGCATCGCCGATGCCGCCGGTCGAATGCTTGTCGACGACCGGGCCCGGCAGGTCCCAGCGCATCACCTTGCCGCTGTCGCGCATGGCCCGCGTCAGCGCCACGCGGCCCGCCTCGTCCAGCCCGCGCGTCAGCACCGCCATGGCGAATGCCCCCGCCTGCGCATCGCTGACCGACCCGTCGCCCAGCCCGCGCGCCATCAGCGCCGCCCCGGCCGCGTCCAGCCCGCGCCCGTCGCGGATCCCCGCAATGATGGGACGCGGATCGGCTGGCGTCATTCGCTGCCCGACATGTGCGAGATGTCGAAGCGCCCCGGCAGCAATTCGCCGACCGTCGTGGCCAGCGTCGCGCCGCCGGTCGTGGCCAGCAGCACCGGCGTGTCGGCGCGGCCGAACTCGGCCAGTTTCTGCCGGCAGCCGCCGCAGGGGGGGATCGGGCTGGGGCTGCCGGCGATGACGGCGACCTCGACGATCTCGGTCTCGCCCGAGGCGACCATCAGCGCGATGGCGCCGGCCTCGGCGCAGGTGCCCTCGGGATAGGCGACGTTCTCGACATTGCAGCCGGCATAGACCCGGCCCGAGGCGCCGCGCACCGCCGCGCCGACCTTGAATTTCGAATAGGGCGCATAGGCCCGTTCACGCACCTCGCGCGCCGCATCCAGAAGCGTCATGGCCCGGTCTTTCCCCTGTCCTTGCCCTGCCGCCGACTTTGCGCCCGCCCCGTTGCCGATGCAAGTCCGGCGCGGGACCGCGCCGGGCAGCGGCCAGCCCCCTGTTCGTGGTCGGAAAATTGGTTTAACGCTGAACCATCCGATTTGAGAGGGGGGGCCGCCATGGAAGAACGCCGGCAGGACAGCGCCAGACAGGAAGCGCTTTATTACCACGAATTTCCGCGTCCGGGCAAACTTGAGGTGCGCGCGACCAAACCCCTTGCCAATGGCCGCGACCTTGCCCGCGCCTATTCCCCCGGCGTCGCCGAAGCCTGCCTGGAAATCAAGGCCGACCCCGCCACCGCCGCCCGCTATACCGCGCGCGGCAACCTTGTCGCCGTGGTCTCGAACGGCACGGCCGTGCTGGGCCTGGGCAATATCGGCGCGCTGGCCAGCAAGCCGGTGATGGAGGGCAAGGCGGTCCTGTTCAAGAAATTCGCCAATATCGACTGTTTCGACATCGAGGTGAACGAGGCCGACCCCGAAAAGCTGGCCGCCATCGTCACCGCGCTGGAACCCAGCTTCGGCGCCATCAACCTTGAGGACATCAAGGCCCCCGAATGTTTCATCGTCGAAAAGCTGTGCCGTGAGCGGATGAACATTCCGGTCTTTCACGACGACCAGCACGGCACCGCCATCGTCGTCGGCGCCGCGGCCACGAACGCGCTGCATGTCGCCGGCAAGAAATTCGCCGATATCAAGGTCGTCTCGACCGGCGGCGGCGCGGCCGGCATCGCCTGCCTGAACATGCTGCTGAAGCTGGGCGTCAGGCGCGAAAACGTCTGGCTTTGCGATATCGCCGGCCTCGTCTACGAAGGCCGGACCGAGGAGATGACCCCGCAGAAGGCGGCCTTCGCGCAGAAATCCAGCCTGCGCACGCTGGATCAGGTGATCGAGGGCGCCGACCTGTTCCTTGGCCTTTCCGGCCCCGGCGTCCTGAAGCCCGCGATGGTCGAAAAGATGGCCGCGCGCCCGATCGTCTTCGCGCTGGCCAACCCCACCCCCGAAATCCTGCCCGAAGAGGTGCGCGCCGTCGCCCCCGACGCGATCATCGCGACCGGCCGCAGCGATTACCCCAATCAGGTCAACAACGTCCTGTGCTTCCCCTTCATCTTCCGCGGCGCGCTGGACGTGGGCGCGACCACCATCAACGACGAGATGGAGCTGGCCTGCATCGAGGGCATCGCCGCCCTGGCCCGCGCCACCACCAGCGCCGAGGCCGCCATGGCCTATCGCGGCGAGACCCTGACCTTTGGCCCCGATTACCTGATTCCGAAGCCCTTCGATCCGCGGCTGATCGGCGTCGTCTCGACCGCCGTGGCGAAGGCCGCGATGGAAACCGGCGTCGCCACGCGCCCCATCGCCGACATCATCGCCTACAAGCGCAAGCTCGATGGCTCGGTCTTCCGCTCGGCCCTGATCATGCGCCCGGTATTCGAGGCCGCCGCCACCGCCAAGCGCCGCATCGTCTTCGCCGAGGGCGAGGATGAGCGCGTGCTGCGCGCCGCCAATGCCATGATCGAGGAAACCACCGACGCGCCGATCCTGATCGGCCGTCCCGAGGTGATCGAACGGCGGGCCGAACGCGCCGGCCTGCCGATCCGCCCCGGCCGCGACTTCGAGATCGTGAACCCCGAAAACGACCCGCGCTATCGCGATTACTGGGAAACCTATCACACGCTGATGGCGCGGCAGGGCGTCACCCCCGACATCGCCCGCGCCATCATGCGCACCCACACCACCGCCATCGGCGCCGTCATGGTCCACCGGGACGAGGCCGACAGCCTGATCTGCGGCACCTTCGGGCAATATAGCTGGCACCTGAACTATGTCAGCCAGATCCTTGCCCGCGACGGGCTGCGCCCGGTGGGCGCGCTGTCGCTGATGATCCTGGAGGACGGCCCGCTGTTCATCACCGATACGCAGGTCCATCACGCCCCCTCGCCCGAGCAGTTGGCCGACGCCGCCATCGGCGCCGCCCGCCATGTCCGCCGCTTTGGCGTGACGCCCAAGGTGGCGCTGTGCAGCCATTCGCAATTCGGCAACCAGAACACCGAATCCGGTCGCAAGATGCGCGCCGCGATGGAGATCCTGCACGCACGCGAGGTCGATTTCGTCTTCGAGGGCGAAATGCATGTCGACTCGGCGCTGGACCCGGCGATCCGCGAACGCATCTTCCCCGGCTCGCGGCTTGAGGGGGCGGCGAACGTGCTGATCTTCTCGGGCACCGACTCGGCCTCGGGGGTCAGGAACGCGCTGAAGCTGAAGGCCAACGGGCTTGAGGTCGGGCCGATCCTGATGGGGATGGGCAACCGCGCCCATATCGTCACCCCCTCGATCACCACGCGCGGGCTGCTGAACATGAGCGTGATCGCCGGCACCCCGGTCGGCCATTACAAATAACGCCGGGGCGATTCGCCCCAAAGGCACAAGCGAAACGCGCGTCAGTTTGCAAACTGGCGCGCGTTTTTCAGTCCCCAGCAAAGAATTTTCCATTTTGCAAACCAGCCCTGCTGGCTGCGCGGAAATTCTGCAAAATATTGCAGCAGCCCCCCGCTGTCACGCGTTAACATCCTTGCGCGGCGGGCCCTTGCGCGCCTTACTCAGGTCATCATCTCGGGGAGGAGTGATCTGATGGGATATCGCGACGTCTATGCCGCCTGGCAAGCCGATCCCGAGGGCTTCTGGATGCAGGCCGCCGGCGCGATCGACTGGAAGGAAAAGCCCTCAAAGGCGCTGTTCGACGGGAACGCGCCGATCTACGAATGGTTTTCCGACGGGATGGTGAACACCTGCTGGAACGCGGTGGACCGCCACGTTCTGGCCGGGCGCGGTGACCAGATCGCCATCATGCATGAAAGCCCGATCACGCTGTCGACCAAGGGCATCACTTTCCGGCAGTTGCAGGACCGCGTCGCGTCTCTGGCCGGCGCCCTGCGCGCCAAGGGCATCGAAAAGGGCGACCGCGTCATCATCTACATGCCGATGATCCCCGAGGCGCTGGAGGCGATGCTGGCCTGCGCGCGGCTGGGCGCCATCCACTCGGTCGTCTTTGGCGGCTTCGCGGCCAGCGAACTGGCGGTGCGTATCGACGACTGCCAGCCCAAGGCGATCATCGCCGCCTCTTGCGGGCTGGAGCCGAACCGCGTCGTCCATTACAAGCCGCTGCTGGACGCCGCCATCGACATGGCCAGCCACAAGCCGGATTTCTGCGTCATCTTCCAGCGCGAACAAGAGGTCGCGCAACTGGTCGAGGGCCGCGATGTCAGCTGGCACGGCTTTCAATACGGCGTCGAGCCCGCCGAATGTGTGCCGGTCGAAGGCAATCACCCGGCCTATATCCTTTACACCTCGGGCACGACCGGCCAGCCCAAGGGCGTCGTGCGCCATACCGGCGGCCATCTGGTGGCGCTGCAATGGTCGATGACGAATGTCTATAATATCGGCCCCGGGGACCGCTTCTGGGCGGCCTCGGATGTGGGCTGGGTCGTGGGCCACAGCTATATCTGCTATGGCCCGCTGATCGCGGGCGCGACCACCGTGGTCTTTGAGGGCAAGCCCGTCGGCACGCCCCATCCCGGCACCTTCTGGCGCACCATCCAGAACAACCGCATCAAAAGCTTCTTCACCGCCCCCACCGCGCTGCGCGCCATCCGGCGCGAGGATCCGAACGGCGACTGGATCCGCCGCTACAAGCTGCACGACCTTCAGGCGCTGTTCCTGGCCGGCGAACGCGCCGACCCCGACACGGTGAAACGGGCGCCGGAACAGCCTGGCGTGCCGGTCGTCGATCACTGGTGGCAGACCGAAACCGGCTGGGCCATCGCCGCCAACCCCATCGGCATCGAGACCCTGCCGACCAAGCTGGGCAGCCCCTCGGTCCCGATGCCCGGCTATGACGTGCAGGTGCTGGACGAGGGCGGCAACCCCGTTCCCCGCGGCACGCTGGGCGCCATCGCGCTGAAACTGCCGCTGCCCCCCGGCACGCTGCCGACGCTGTGGAACGCCGAGGCACGGTTCCGCAAAAGCTATCTCGACCACTTCCCCGGCTATTACGAGACCGGCGACGCCGGCTATATCGACGAGGACGGCTATCTTTACATCATGGCGCGCACCGATGACGTCATCAACGTCGCCGGGCATCGCCTGTCCACCGGCGCGATGGAGGAGGTCCTTGCCAGCCATCCCGACGTTGCCGAATGTGCGGTGATCGGGGTGGCGGACAGCCTGAAGGGGCAGTCTCCGCTGGGGTTCCTCTGCCTGAAGGCCGGGGTGACGACGCCGCATGACAAGGTCGTGGCCGACGTGGTCCGAATGGTGCGCGACCGCATCGGCCCGGTCGCGGCCTTCAAGTCGGCCTGCGTGGTGGACCGCCTGCCCAAGACCCGCTCGGGCAAGATCCTGCGCGCGACCATGGCAAAGATCGCCGATGGCGAGGAATTCAAGATGCCCGCCACCATCGACGATCCGGCGGTGCTGGATGAAATCAAGGCCGCGCTGGCATTGCTTGGCTATCCAGAGACCACGAAACCGTAATCCGGACAGCCGGACCGAGCTTCTGATGATCGACGCCCACCTTTAGCGGTGGGCGCCCTGCCCCTGTCAATCGATCCGGGCGCCAAGCGCGCGCATCAGCGGCAGGAAATCCGGGAACGAGGTCGCGATCGGGCCGCCGTCATCGACGCTGACCGGCTGCGCCGCGGCAAGCCCCGCCACCAGGAAGGACATCGCGATGCGGTGGTCCAGATGCGTGACCGCCGTGCCGCCGCCGGCCAGGCTGCCGGTGCCGTGGACGGTCATGGTGTCGTCGGTGTCCTCGACACGCGCGCCATTGGCGCGCAGGCCGACGGCCATGGCGTCGATGCGGTCGCTTTCCTTGACGCGCAGTTCATGCACGCCCTGCATCGGCGTCGTGCCGGTGGCGAGACAGGCGATGACCGACAGGGTCGGGAATTCGGCGATCGTGCTGGCGGCGCGGTCGGCCGGGACGGTCACGCCCGTCATCGCCGGGCTGTGGCGCACCAGCAGGTCGGCGACCGGCTCGCCGCCTTCCTCGCGCGGGTTTTCAAAGGTGATGTCGGCGCCCATTTCCAGCAGCGTGACGTAAAGCCCGTCGCGGGTCGGATTGCGGCTGACGCCCGGCACCCGGATTTCCGAGCCGGGCACGATCAGCGCCGCCGCCACCGGAAACGCCGCGCTTGAGGGATCGCGCGGCACCGCGACCGGCTGCGGCTTCAGTTCTGGGCGGCCCTTCAGGGTGATGACCCGGCCCTCGGCCGTCACTTCGGTGCTGATCGAGGCGCCAAAGCCCGCCAGCATCCGTTCGGTATGGTCGCGCGTCGGCTCGGATTCGATGACCACGGTTTCGCCCGGCGCGTTCAGCCCGGCCAGCAGCACCGCCGATTTGATCTGGGCGCTGGCGACCGGGGTCTTGTAGCGCACCGGCACCGGCTCGGCCGCGCCCTTGATGGTGACGGGCAGGCGCTTGCCCTCGCGCGCGGTGATCTCGCAGCCGAAAAGCTCCAGCGGGTCGGTGACGCGGCCCATGGGGCGGCGCGACAGGCTGGCATCGCCGGTGAAGGTGGCGGTCACCGGCGTCGTCGCCATCGCCCCCATGATCAGCCGCACGCCGGTCCCGGAGTTGCCGCAGTCGATCACGCCCTCGGGCTCGGCGAAGCCGCCGACGCCGACGCCGTTCACCTTCCATTCACCGTCGCCCAGCCGCTCGACCTGCGCGCCAAAGGCCTGCATGGCCTTGGCGGTGTCCAGCACGTCCTGCCCTTCCAGCAGCCCGGTGATATGGGTTTCACCCACCGACAGCGCGCCCAGGATCAGCGCGCGGTGGCTGATCGACTTGTCGCCGGGAACGCGCGCCTCGCCCCTCAGGGGACCCGAGCGGCGGGCGGTCATCGGAAGCGGTTCGGCGGAATGCGACATGGAACACCTCTGGCTGGTCGCGCAAGGTGATAGCGGTCACGGCGCCGGCTTGCAATCAGCCCGTTCAGCCGCGGCGGCGAAAGGTGACGTAATGCGGCGCGCGCCCCTCGCGCAGGGCCTTTTGTTCATAGCGGGTCGAAAGCCAGTCGTCCCACGGCTCCGGCCCCTCGGCCACAAGGTCGAAGCCGGCGGGCGGCACTTCCTCAAGCGTCTGGCGCACATAGTCGGGGATGTCGGTCGCAACGCGGAACTCGGCGCCGGGCTTCATCAGCCGCGCCAGCGGGATCAGATGTTCGGGCGTGACAAAGCGGCGGCGGTGGTGGCGCGCCTTGGGCCACGGGTCGGGATAGTTCAGGAACGCCCGGTCGATCGAGTTTTCGGGAAAGACATCCATCAGGTCGCGCGCATCGCCGGGATGGACGCTGACATTTTCGACGCCCGCCGCGCGGATCTTGCCCAGAAGCATGGCGACGCCATTGATGAAGGGCTCGCAGCCGATGATGCCGATTTCGGGATAGCGGGCGGCCATGTGGACCATATGCTCGCCACCGCCGAAGCCGACCTCAAGCCAGATCGGGCGCGCATCGCCGAAGATGGCGCCGGGGTCGACGGGGTGCCGTTCGGGATTGTCCTGAAGGGTGATGCCGCGCGGGCGCAGGCTGCCCAGATCCTCGGACAGATAGCCCTTCTGGCTTTGCCGCAGGGTCTTGCCATGACGGCGGCCATAAAAGTTGCGGCGCGGAGGGGTGGGGTCGAATTCGCTCATGGCGCCGCCCATGCCCCGGGCGGCGCGCAAGGTCAAGTCATTCCGCCGCAAGGCGCGAGATGATGACCGTCACCTCGGGCTTCTTGCCGATTTCCTCCATGGCGACCTGACGGGTGATCTTGCGGATCCCCTCTTCCAGCTTGTCGTCATCGGCGACGGTGCGGGCATCGGCGCGTTCCAGGAACTCGGCCAGCTCGCCTTCGATATTGCGGGCCAGGGGCACGCCGGCGCGTCCGGTCTCGGGCAGGCCGGACAGTTCCACCCAGGCGTCGGGCAGCGGGCTGTCCTCTTCGTCGATGATGATCGAGACGGTCGCCTGCCCGTTCAGCGCCATGCGGATACGGTCGCGCACGACCCCGTCCATGGCCCCGATCAGCACCGAGCCGTCAAGATAAAGCCGGCCGGTATCGATCTGGTCGACGACGCGCGGCGCGGCGCCCGTCAGGTCCAGCATGGTGCCGTTGGTGGCCACGACCGAGGCGATGCCGCGTTCCTCGGCCAGTTTCGCATGTTCGCGCAGGTGCATGTGCTCGCCATGCATGGGAATGACCATCTGCGGCTTCAGCAGCTCATGCACCGCCTGAATGTCAGGCCGGTTCGCGTGACCCGAGACGTGGTAGACCCCGTCATCGGCATCGTAAAGATCGACGCCCTTCTCGCTGAGCGCGTTCATGATGCGGATGACGCCGCGTTCGTTGCCCGGAATGGTGCGCGAGCTGAACAGGAAGCTGTCGCCGTCCTGAAGTTCGATCCCCAGATAGCGGCCGCGCGACAGTTGCGCGCTGGCGGCGCGACGTTCGCCCTGCGAGCCGGTCACGATCAGCATGACCTTGTCGCGCGGCAGGTCGGCGGCCTCTTCGGGGCTGATGACGGCGGGAAAACGGTCAAGGATGCCGGTCTCGATGGCGACGGTGATCATGCGGCGCATGGCCCGGCCCAGAAGGCAGATCTTGCGCCCGCCGGCGACGCCGGCATCGGCCAGCGTGCGCAGCCGCGCGATATTGCTGGCGAAGGTCGTCGCCACCACCATCTGCTTTTGCGACATGACGAAATCCAGGATCGGGTTCGCCAGGATCGCCTCGGACCGACCGGGATGGGGCGAGAATACGTTGGTCGAATCGCAGGTCAGCACCTTGATCCCCTGCCCTTCATGGGCGATCTCGTGCCACATGATCGGGTCGAACGCCTCGCCCACCACGGGCGACCCGTCCAGCTTGAAGTCGCCGGTATGCACGATCCGCCCGGCAGGCGTATCGATGATCAGCGCCGAGCTTTCGGGGATCGAGTGGCTGATCGGCACGAACTGCACGCTGAAGGGACCGGCCTGCACGACGTCGGGGCGCGGGGCATGGATGCGCAACTGGTCGGTGGGCTGGCCCGCCTCTTCCAGCTTCAGCTTGGCCAGCGCGCCGGTGAAACGCCGGCAATGCACCGGCTTTTGCAGCTTCGGCCACAGCAGGCCAAGGGCGCCGACGTGATCCTCGTGCCCGTGGGTGATGAAGATGGCGTCGATCCGGTCGCGGTTCGCCTCAAGCCAGGCCATGTCGGCCATGATCAGGTCGATGCCGGGCGCGCTGTCCATGTCGCCGAAGGTCACCCCCAGATCGACGACGATCAGCCGCTCGCGCCCCGGCTCGCCATAGCCGTAGACATAGGCGTTCATGCCGATTTCGCCCGCGCCGCCCAGCGGCAAATAGATCAGGCGCTCAGCCATGAACCGTCTCCTTGTTATTGTAATCATAGATCAGACGCAGACCATGCATGGTCAGATCGTCCTCGATCGCGTCGAACAGATCAAATCCCTGATTGAACAGCGGCGCAAGCCCGCCGGTCGCGATCACCTTCATCGCGCGGCCGCGTTCCTGTCGGATCTTGTCGACGATCCCCTGCGTCAGCCCGATATAGCCCCAGAAGATCCCCGACTGGATGCAGGCGACGGTATTGGTGCCGATCACCTTTTCCGGCATGGTCACATCGACATGGGGCAGCGCGGCGGCGGCCATGTGCAGCGCCTCAAGCGACAGGTTCACGCCGGGCGCGATGACGCCGCCGATATAGGCGCCGTCGGTATCGACCACATCGAAGGTCGTCGCGGTGCCGAAATCGACCACGATCAGGTCGGGGCCGTGGCGGTCGAAGGCCGCAACCGTGTTCACCAGCCGGTCGGGGCCGACCACGGTGCCGAAATCGACGCGCGGCGGCACCGGCAGCTTCGTCTCGGGCTTGCCGACGACCAGCGGGCGGGTGTTGAAATAGCGGTTGCAGAGGACGCGCAGGTTGAACAGCACCCGCGGCGCCGTGGTCGAGATGATGCAGGCATCGATATCCAGATCGAAATGGCGCAGGCTGATCATGGTTTGCAGCCAGACGAAATATTCGTCCGCCGTGCGCCGGTGATCGGTCGAGATGCGCCAGTGCGACAAGAAACTCTCGCCATCCCAGATCGAGAAGACCGAGTTCGTGTTGCCGGTATCGATGCAAAGCAGCATGGGATCAGCCCGTGAAATACACATCGGCGGCAGGGATGACCTGCCGCCCGGATGAGGTCTTCAGCAGCAGCGCGCCGCTGTCGTCGATGCCTTCAAAGATGCCGTGCCGTTCGGTCCCGCCGGTGCGGGCGACGATCGGCTCGCCCAGTTTCGCGGCGCGCGCCAGCCAGGCCGTGCGGATCGGCGCGAAGCCATAGGTTTCAAGCTGGGCCTGCCAGCGGGCAAAGGCCACGGCCAGCAGGTCCAGAAACTCGTCGGGGGGGACGACATGGCCGGTCTCGGTCCGGACGGAAACCGGGGTGACGGCGCCGGGCTCGACCGCGGCCATATCCGGCGCGGCGGCCAGATTGACGCCGATGCCGATCGCGACCGCCAGCACCGAAGCGCCGACCCCGCCGCTTTCCAGCAGGATCCCCGCCACCTTGCCGCCGTTCAGCAGCACGTCATTGGGCCATTTGATCGCCAGCCGGGCCGAGGGGCCGCAGGCATCGCCAAGCGCATCGTAAAGCGCCAACGCCGCGACAAAGGAAAACTGCGCCGCCGCCGCCGGACCGCCCTTGGGGCGCAGAATCAACGTGCCGGCAAAGTTGCCGTCCGGCATCGACCAGCCGCGCCCGCGGCGGCCGCGGGCCGCCGTCTGTTCGCGCGCCAGGATCCATGCGGGGCCGGAAAGGCCGGGCGCCAGTCGCAGCGCCTCGGCATTGGTGCTGTCGGTGCGGGCCAGCACATGGCGGGTCACGCCCTCGGGCCAGCGATCACTCAACGGGTTCGGACTCGGGTGCCGGCTGATCGGCGGCGACCGCCGTCACCGGTCCGACCAGCGTTTCGGCGGCGCGGCCGGCGGCGGTATCGACGCCGAACATGCTGATCGCGCCCACCACCATGATCAGCGCCGGAATCATCAGGCCCAGATATTGCGCCACGCCCATGCGGCTGGTCAGGCCATCGCCCTCGGTCCCGAAATACATGTAGTAGACGATGCGCAGATAATAGAACGCCCCGATGACCGAGGCGATCACGCCCAGCACCGCCAGCCAGCCCAGCCCCGCATCGACGGCGGCGGTCAGCACGGCGTATTTCGCGAAGAAGCCCAGCATCGGCGGCACGCCCGCAAGGCTGAACATCAGCACCAGCAGCGCCAGCGCCTTGACCGGGTCGGTCCAGGCAAAACGGTTCAGCGAGGCAAGGTCGGTGACCGGCAGGCCGTCCCGCTCCATCGACAGGATAAAGGCGAAGGTGCCGACGTTCATCACCGCATAGATCGCCATGTAGATCAGCATCGCCTGCACGCCCAGCGTGGTGCCGGCGGCCAGCCCGACCAGCGCAAAGCCCATATGCGCGATCGAGGAATAGGCCATCAGGCGCTTGAAGTTGGTCTGGCCGATCCCGGCGATCGAGCCAAGGAACATCGACATCACCGCCAGCGCGGCGACGATCTGCGTCCAGTCGCCGATGGCCTGACCGAAGGCGTCGAACGCCAGCCGCGCGATCAGCGCCATGGCCGCGACCTTGGGCGCGGTGGCGAAGAAGGCGGTCACCGGCGTGGGCGAACCCTCATAGACGTCGGGCGTCCACATGTGGAAGGGCACGGCCGACACCTTGAAGGCCAGCCCGACCAGCATGAACACCAGCCCGAACAGCACGCCCAGCGACAGGTGCCCGGCGTCGATGGTGGTGATGATGCCGGCAAAGCCAGTGGTCCCGGCAAAGCCGTAAACCAGCGAGGCGCCATAAAGCAGCAGACCCGAGCTGAGCGAGCCCAGCACGAAGTATTTCAGCCCCGCCTCGGACGAGCGGACCGAGTCGCGGCGCATGGCGGCGACGACGTAAAGCGACAGCGATTGCAGCTCAAGGCCCATGTAAAGCGTCAGCAGGTCGCCCGCCGAGACCATGAACATCATGCCCAGCACCGCCAGTGCGACGATGATCGGGAACTCGAACCGCAGCATGTTGCGGCGCTGCATGTAATCGGCGCTGGTCGCCAGCACGGCGGCGGCGGCGATCAGCACCACCACCTTGGCAAAGCGCGAGAAGCCGTCATCGATGAACATGCCGTGGAAGGCGGTCTCATCGGCATGGGTGCCAAGGCCAAGCATGGCGGCGACGATCAGGAACACGGTAACCGTGGCCCAAAGCAGGGTCGCTGCCAGCTTGTCCTTGCCGAAATACGCCCCCGCCATCAGGGCGATCAGGGCATAGGCGGCCAGCACCACCTCGGGCAGAATGGTCGAGAAATCGAGCGAGGTCATATCCGCCCCCTAGTGGCTGGCTTCAGCCGTGGCGACGGGCGCCGCGGGCTGGCTTTGGTTGTAGTCATTGACAAGCGCGGCAACGGCCGGGCCGGTCACATCGGTCACAAGGCGCGGATAGACGCCAAGAAGCAGCGTCATGGCGATCAGCGGAATGAAGATCCAGCGCTCACGCGGGGACATGTCGGTGATCGACTTCAGGCTTTCCTTGATCAGCTGGCCCAGCGTCACGCGGCGGTAAAGCCACAGCGCATAGGCCGCCGACAGGATCACCCCGGTCGTGCCGACAAAGGCCACCCAGGTATTGACCTTGAACGTGCCCAGAAGCGTCAGGAACTCACCGACAAAGCCCGAGGTGCCCGGCAGGCCCACGTTCGCCATGGTGAAGAACATGAACACCGCCGCATAGGCCGGCATCCGGTTCACCAGACCGCCATAGGCGTCGATCTCGCGCGTGTGCATGCGGTCGTAGATGACACCGACGCAAAGGAACAGCGCGCCCGAGATGAAGCCGTGCGACAGCATCTGGAAGATGGCGCCGTCGATGCCGATCTGGTTGGCCGCGAAGGTCCCCATGGTCACATAGCCCATATGCGCGACCGAGGAATAGGCGATGACCTTCTTCATGTCGGTCTGCGCCAGCGCCACCAGCGAGGTATAGACAATGGCGATGGCCGACAGCCAGAAGATGACGTCCTGTAGCACCATGCTGGCGACCGGGAACATCGGCAGGCTGAAGCGCAGGAAGCCGTAGCCCCCCATCTTCAGCAGGATCGCCGCCAGCACGACCGAACCCGCCGTTGGCGCCTGCACGTGCGCGTCCGGGAGCCAGGTATGGACCGGCCACATCGGCATCTTGACCGC
>RRZU012383967.1_pt1 | contig 14409 bp, 14 predicted proteins | sample 2165561 | NCBI WGS metagenome assembly RRZU01 (sample SAMN10456909, study PRJNA506462) | wastewater metagenome | isolation source: wastewater sludge | place: USA: Moscow, Idaho
ACGCTACAAGTTAGTTGTTTTTGTTGTGCACAAAATACACTTTATTCACTTTTCAAAGATCTATCAGATAACTAAATCAAGTAATTATAATATTTTCAAACTATTTCATAAAACTACTTGATTCTTATATAGTTATCTTTCTTAATCGTTAATGTTAAATGCATCAATCATTTTTTCCATCATCGTTTGTTTATCTTTTTTATCGATAATAAATGAAATAGAAATTTCCGATGTGGAAACTTGATAGAATCTGATGCCATTTTCAAAGAATATTTCATAAGCACGCGCCGCAACACCCGGTTGTGTACGCATGGCATTTCCAATAATTGAAAGTTTTACCACACCATCAATGGTGGTGAAGACTTCTTTATTTAAAATTTTATCAAGTCTGACTAAATCTGATTTATGAATGGTAAAGGTAATGTCGTGTTGCATATTTTGCGAGATGACATCCACGTTGATCCCCTCTTTCGCAAGCTTTGAGAAAAGCTCCGCAGGGTTTTGTTTTAGGCTGTTAATATTGATGATCACAACATCATCTACCACTGAAACATTGCTGAGTCGCGTGGTTTCAAGCATGTCTGTATTATCCATAATTTTCGTTCCGCTTTCTTCTATAAAACTGTGTCTGATTTCCATCGGTACTTTATAATGACTGGCAAGTTCAACACTTCTGGGTTCAATCACACTTGCCCCAAGGCTTGCCATTTCAAGAGTCTCTTGATATGTCAGGGCATCCAGTTTTCGTGCGTTTTTAAAGATGCGTGGATCGACACTGTAAATCCCCTTAACATCGGTATTAATCTCAACTGCACATCCAAGACTTACGGCTAGGGCAACCGCTGTTGTATCACTGCCACCACGACCTAATGTGGTAATGTCGTTGTATTCATTAATTCCTTGAAATCCAGCGACCACGACCACATCTCCATGTTGTAAGTGTCGTTCAATTCTTGTTTTGGGAATACTGGAAATTCTATTTTTTTGATGGAGTCCAGATGTTTTAATCCCTGCTTGCCATCCTGTTAGACTTAATGCACTTAATTCTAATTCATGAAGTGCCATCACCAGAAATGCCATGGATTGTTGTTCCCCAGTACTAAGAAGCACATCCATTTCACGATCTGATGGGTCTTTTGAAATTTCTAAAGCACGTTTTACAAGTTCATCTGTTAGTTTTCCCATTGCTGAGACAACCACAACGACCTCGTACCCTTCATCTTTTTTTGATTTAATTCTTTGCGCCACTTGCTTCATTTTTTCAATTGAAGAAACAGAAGTGCCACCAAATTTCATCACGATTCTTTTCATAGGTTTAAGTCTCCTGAGATTAAATCATCAAGAGATTGCCTTTGAACCACAAGTTTGTGTTTGCCATCTTTCACAAAGACAACTGCAGGCCTTAACATACGGTTATAATTACTGCTCATACTAAAGGTATAAGCCCCAGTTGAACTCATCAGGAGTAAATCATCTTGTTTTGGTGATGCAAGCAGTGCATCTTTACTTAAGATATCCCCTGACTCACAAAGCTTTCCTGCAATCGTATAGTGTGATAATTCACCATCCTTATGATTTGCAATGATTGATTCATATTTTGCATCATAAAGGGCTACACGCGGATTATCAGACATCCCACCATCCACAAAGACATAAGTCTTTTCTGCTAGTGTTTCTTTTATACTACCAACGGTATAAAGGGTACTTCCTGCATTCGAGACAAGACTTCTTCCAGGCTCAATAATGACTTCTTTTAAATTTAAATCCAATTTTTCACTGAGTTTTTGTACATGATCAATTAAACTACTGAGAAATGATGGCATTAAAATGGGTTCATCTTCTTTTGTATAGTAAATCCCAAAACCACCTCCGATATTCACCGATTCAAAATGGACACCTTCATCATTGAGTACTTTATAAACTTCAAGGAGTGTCTTCACGTTTTCAAAGAATGGTTCTGTTTGATGAATTTGTGATCCAATATGTGCATGGAGTCCTAAAAATATAAAGTTTGGATTTTGATTGATTTCATGAATGAGTTTTCGCGTACTTTCACTTTCTAAAGTCACACCAAATTTAGAGTCTAGTTTTGATGTTTTAATGAAGTCATGGGTTAATACATCAATTCCTGGGTTCACTCTTAGAAATACTTTCATTCGCTTGCGCGTCTTTTCTAAGATTTTTGTGAGTTTTTCAACCTCAACCTCATGATCTAAAATGATGTGACCACAGTTCAATTTTACCGCAAGTTCAAGTTCTGCTTCAGTTTTATTATTTCCGTGGAAATAAACACGACTCATATCAAAACCTGCTTTGTATACAGTATAGAGTTCACCACCTGAAGCAACATCAATACTCAAACCTTCTTCCTGAATGAGTTGTGCCATGGCGATGGTTAAAAATGCTTTTGAAGCATAAGCCACAATGCCTTGTAGTTTTTGGTTTTTAAAATTGTTTGAAAACATATCAATATTTTCTCTTAAAAACTGTTCATCATATATATATAAAGGTGTCCCATATTCATTTTTTAATGTTTCTACATCGACCCCACCAATAGAGATTAAACCGTCTTTATTTTGAGTCATTGTGCCATGAAATTTCATAAACTTCCTCCTAAAATAATATAAAAAGCTATAGGCAAAAGGCCTATAGCTCACGTGAACTTCCTTTTGCCCCGAGATATAAAGTGCTTCTTAATAAGAGTCGGGCAACTCTTATCAGACAGTGTTAGACTTATTCAACCTAACCCCAGTATCCTAAAATACTTCGGCAAGTGCACCTTTTACTTTGCAGCCTGCGTCCCCTTTATAAATCGTTTTGATTAACTTTGACTAAAACGTACCATAATATCAAACTGTTGTCAATTTATGTCATTTGACAATTAACTCATAAATAAAAATCCTAAAATCCCTGAAATCACTAAGATATGAATCGTATCTAGTTTTCGCCATAAGGAAACAGTCAAGACCAAGCCAAACGGGATTAAAATACCCATATCTAAGAAACCTTCTGGCATCAGGAGTAAATCAAAGATACTTACTGTTGCTAAAATAATCAGCGCTGTTGAACTGATACGCAGTGATTTAAGAAATAATTCCCAATTATTTTTGTTTTTGGCTTTTGTATATCGATGATATACAAATAAAGTACTGAATACACCCACAAAAGTTACACCCAAAGTCGCAATGATCGAACCCATCATGCCACCCACTCCAAGTCCCACAAAAGTGGATATATTGACGGTTAAAGGACCCGGTGTCATTTGAGATATGGTAATCATATCGATGAATTGCGTTTGTGTAATCCATGCATGCTGCATCACAATTCTATTTTGAATGAGTGGAATGGTCGCATAACCGCCCCCAAAACTAAAAAGTCCTACATATAGAAATTCCAATAAAAGTTTTAAGTAGATCATAAGTATTTTCCTTCTATATTATAAATCACAAATACCATGGCCACATTAAAAATCAAAATAAAGACGACATGTGTTCTTAGAAGAAAGTTTAAAACAATGGAAACTATAAGTAGTAAAACTGCAATTTTATGATCTCTTCTCAAAAGTGCACTGAGCATATCTTTAACTAAAATTACCATGATGACCGCAACACCAATTTCTAAACCTCTAAAGATACTTTGAATCACAGCGTGGTTCATAAAGGCATCATAAAAAATAGCGACCAAAGTAATAATGATTAAAGGGGGCAAGATGCTCGCAATAAATGTAAAAAGCATCATCTTGACCCCACCAATCTCATAAGCTGCTCCACTGGCTAAACTTACAGAGATTGAGCCAGGTGCAGATTGTGCAATGGCCGAAAGATTTTGAAGTGTTCCTTCAGATAATACTTCTTTTTCATCGACTAATTTCTTTTTCAACATAGGTATTGTGATGTAACCACCCCCAAAAGAGAAGGCACTTAATACAAATGCAAAAATAAACATCTCTAAATTGGATAATTTTTTCATACGTCCGCCTTTCAAAACATAAGAAAAGTCGACAAGTCGACTCATACTCTTATTATTTTTTTCTTAAACCAATCACTTGACCCACAGGTACCGTAAACATCAACCCTTCGTTTGGATTTTCAAGATTACCGGTAACACTGGTGATGGCTTCAATCGCTTTTTCTAATTTCTCATCATCTTCTACAATCGTAAACAATGTTTTATTGTAAGGATGTTCCCTATCAAAAAATGCTTTCAAACTTCCAAACATGGGTACATCTTGTCTGGCACCCGATACAATGGCACTTCCCATCCCTTGAGAATCAATAATGGTTGCCCCACTGACGCCAGCCTTACTTAATGAACTTAAGACTTCTTCAAGATATTCTACTTTATTTAAAACTAAAATTAATGCTTGCATGATTTCACTCCTATACTTCGCCCATTTCGCCAGCTTTGGAAATCGCAACTTTCGCTAAAATGGGACCCATAATTTCAAAGAATAATACTGAGAATAAGATTAAGGTTACAATGCCTGATGCAGCATCTGGTAACTCATTTCTTACAATCATCGATAATCCAATCGAAATACCACCTTGAGGTAATAATGCCCAACCTAAATATTTGACAAGTTTTGGATCTGACTTTGTGACTTTCGCACCCAGTGATGTTCCAAATACTTTTCCAAACATACGAGCCAATACATATAAGACTCCTAAGAATCCGATATTCGCCAAGATACCTAAATCAAGACTGGCTCCCGCAAACGCAAAGAATAATACGTTAATGGGTGGCACAAAAGTGTTAAGTGTATTAAAAGTTCTTGCAGGTTGTCTACCTAAGTTAACATAGGTAGCCCCCATCATCATTGAAACAAGCAGCGAACTCACTGGTAAGACCCGTGCAATTGCAGGCGAAAACAAGATGGATGCGACCACAAATGATGATAATTCTTCTTGTGATTTAATACGGTTTGTGATTCTTGATACTACTAAACCCAATACAAGTCCTACCGCAAGTGATGCAATAATCTCAATAAAAGGTCCCATAATCATGGCAAAAGTACCGCCACTTACCAAGCCTAATTTAAACTTAGCAGCTGCAAGTGCCAAACCAAATACCATAATTCCAAGTGCATCATCAAGTGCTGCAACAGGCAGTATGGCATCAGTCATCACACCTTTAGCACGATATTGTTGGATAACCATTAAGGTACCAGCAGGAGCAGTTGCTGCAGACATCGAAGCAACGATCAAACTAAAGACAAAATCTTGTCCTGCAATAAAGTACATTACAGAAAACACCAAGGTGACGACACCTAATACTTCAAAAACAGTAATGATAAAGATATCCTTACCTACTCTTTTTATAGTACTAATCAAAAACTCTCCACCGATGTTAAATGCAATAGCCGATAAACTTACTTCGTTCACGAAGTTAATAACAGGTATTTCAGTTGCGCCGATTAAATTTAAAAAAGATGGCCCCAAAAATAAACCACCAATTAAATATCCAGTGACATTAGGTAAACTGAATCGACGTGCGATTCTGCCACCCATTAAACCAAACAACAATAGAAATCCTAATTTAAAATATATATTCAATCTATCATCCTCCTTCCCTATTATAGAGACATTTTGTGGATGAGTCAAAAAAACTCAAGGAATACACCTCGAGTTTAGCGTCTTACATAAATCATTGCTGCAGCCATTGCACTGATTGCCACTTTTTCACCATTGATATTAATCACCAAAGTATGATCAAAAGCATCCACAGTATCTACCACAAATTCATCATGTATTTTAATATTTTTATTCGCAAGATATTGAAGTAAAAGCATGTCATCTTCAATGATATGAACAGATGCTTTTTCATTTTCTTTTAAGGAAGACATCTTTAAGACACTGTCAAAATTTTCCTCAATCCCATTACCATAAATCACTTTTCCATGGGGACAAAACTTTGGCTTGTCTAAAAACACATTTAATTTTTCCATAAGTTTTGAAGATGTCACATGCTCTAATGCATCCGCATCATCATGGACTTCATCCCATGAATATCCCAGTTTATCAATCAGAAATACTTCCCATAAGCGATGTTTTTTTAATAAAGTTTGAGTTAAATCAATGCCCTCTTGTGTTAGTTTAAAGCCATAGCTTGGATCTTTTTTAAGATACTTGAGCTTTACCAACTTACCCATCATTTCACTCACAGAAGGGGCCGAGACATTCATTTTATCAGCGATTAACTTATTGGTAATTAAATTACCTTTCAAGTTTTCAAGATAGATGGTTTTTAAATAATCCTCTTGATTGGAACTGATATGTGCCATTTTACTGCAATCCTTCCATAATAACCTCTAAATTGTGAGTGAGCATTTTTTCATAAGAATCCACTTCAGAACCTTTAACCCCAATTTCATCTGAGTAAACAGTGTCTTTAAAAATGGGAACACCTGTTTCTTTGGAAACAGTTTCCATTGGACGACGATCCACATTAGATTCCACAAAGAGCACTTTAACATTGTTTTCTTTGATGAATGTGCTGAGCGCTTTAATTTGAGCCGCTGTTCCAAGCTCTTCAGTGTCAATGGCCCAAATAAAACCTTCCTTTAAGCCATATTCCAAATTCATATATTGAAATGCACGCTCACTGGTAACAAGAATTCTATCTTCTTCATCAAGACTTTCAAAACTTGTACGATACTTTTCTTCAATAGCACCCAGTGTATCTAAATAACTTTGTGCATTGGCTTCATAGGTTGCCTGGTTTTCGGGATCATGTTCAACCAAGACTTTCAGTGCATTTTCAACCATGATAATCCCATTATTTGGATTGAGATATGCATGCGGGTTCATGAGGCCATCTGATGTATCCCCATCATGTAAGTATAAAGGGGTGATCCCTTCACTTAAATCAAAAATAATTGAGGTTTCTTTATTCACTGACTTTGCGAGTTTAAAAAACCATCCCGATTCCCCTCCTTCTAAATTTAAACCATTATAAAACATTAAATCTGCATCTGTTGCATGTTTAATATCATTGGGGAGTGGTTCATATTCATGTGGGTCAGTTCCTGTAGGGACAAGGTTATATACTTCAATCAGATCACCACCAATTTGATTGAGCATATCTGAAATAATGGTATATGATGCGATTACTGTAAGTTTTTCATTTTCTTTTTTAGTGCTACCACATCCAACGAGTAGTAATAGAACTAAGAATACTGTCATTAATTTTTTCATGCATTTTTACCTCGATTCATTAAAATCCCTTGTTTGGGTGAAAACAAATATGCCAACACAAAGAATCCAAATAAGACTAATACGATGATGGCACCTGAACTTAAGTTATAAGTGAAGCTTAAGTAAAGACCAATCACACTGGATACACCACCTAAAATGGCAGATATTAAAATCATAAGTCGCATTCTTTCTGTTAAAAGAAATGCGGTTGCGGCTGGTGTTACAAGCATTGAAACAACCAAGATAACACCCACTGTTTGAAGTGATGCAACGGTCACAAGCGTTAACAGTAACATCAGTAAACTGTTAAAGAATTGAACATTGATCCCATATACTTTCGCAATCTCAGGATCAAAGCTTGTGATTAAAAATTCCTTATAGAAAATAAAGATTAATAATAAAACAAAGCCGCCCACAATAAAGGTCAAAATCATATCTGAATCTTTAATGGTCAACACATTCCCAAAGAGAATTTGTGTTAAGTCTAAAGCAGTTTGCGCTTTAAGAAGTAGTAAAATCCCTAACGCAAAGAATGCGGAGAAGATAACCCCAATGGGCACATCACTTTTTAGTTTGGTGTGATGATTTACATGTGAAATAAGATAAGTAGTCATCATCCCCATCACAACAGCACCAATAAAGTAATTGATTCCTAACATATAAGAAATCACGACCCCTGGTAAGATCGCATGAGAAATCGCATCTCCCATTAAAGCCATACCACGTAGAATAATGAAACTTCCCACAACACCAGACAACACACCAACCGCAATTGCGGTAACCATGGCTTTTTGAAGGAATCCATAATTTAATAAATCATTGATAAAATTTAACATTATTGGCCTCCTAGCTTTGAAATTTGAGAGAGGAATGCGGTTTGAAGGTTATCATCATTATAAACTTCTGCCACAGGTCCTAAGGCCACAATCTCTTTATTTAATATCATTAAGTCATCAAAATAATCATGCACTTTCGATAAGTCATGGTGCACAATGAAGATAAGTTTACCGTTATCTCTTAATTCTTTAAGAATCATAATGAGAAGTCTCTCAGTTGTGGCATCAATTCCCACAAAAGGTTCATCTAAGAATAAGATATCTGGGTCTTGGACTAAAGCACGAGCCATGAAAACACGTTGTTGTTGGCCACCAGAGAGTTCTCCAATTTGGGTATGACGATAATCCATCATCCCAACACTTTCAAGAGCAACTTCGGCCAGTTTCATATCCTCTTTCTTAATCTTTCTTCCAACGCCCACATTGGGATAAAGTCCCATCGCAACCACTTCAATCACTGAAATGGGAAAATGCCAGTCAACATCGTTTCTTTGGGGTAAATATGAAACCTTTTTTGATTCATACACATCATCCGTCCAAATGATATCTCCTGATTTTCTTGGGATAAGATTTAAGATTGCTTTTATCATGGTTGATTTGCCAGCACCATTGGGACCGATAATCCCAACAATTTTGGCATCATCATATTTAAAGTTAATATTTTTTAAAACATTTTTATCAAAGTAAGATACTGATAAGTTTTTCACTTCTAACATAGAATGCCTCACTTTCTGCTCATATTTAGATTACCATAAAAACAAAGTTAGTCAAGCCTAACAAGCCGATAAAAAGAAAAAAGGAACCCATTTGATCCCTTTTTACGAATATATTGTTTATAACTTCTCAATGAAGTTTAGAATTTGGTTTAATACGATTCCAAAGATTGCTGCTAAACTCATACCGCTTAAAGCAACTTGTGATGTCAATTGAACACTTGCACCACCTAAACCAACCACAAGCATGGTTGCGACGATCACAAGGTTTTTAATATCGCTAAGATCTGTTTTATCTTGAATTAAAACTTTTACACCATTTGATGCAATAAGGCCATAAAGGATGATGGTCATACCACCAATCACAGCCCAAGGAATACTTGATATAAACGCTTGAACCCAACCTAAGAATCCAAGGCCAATGGCTAAGATAGCCGCAAAACCAATCACATACACTGAACCAACACGTGTCATTGCTACAACACCTGTATTTTCACCGTATGTTGTATTTGCAGGTCCACCCAGTGCAGCGGATACAAATGTTGCGATACCATCACCAAGAATGGTTCTGTGTAAACCAGGCTCTTCTAAGAAATCACGTTCGACAATTTCGCCCAATACAATATGATCACCAATATGTTCCGCAATCGTTACTAAGGCCAGTGGCGCAAAAGCTGCGACCGCATTGAAGTTTAGTTTATAAGTTCCTAAGAATTGGAATTTTGGAACTTGAATGAAAGAATATCCTGCGAATACTTCTTTTAAGTCTACAACACCCAAGAATACTGACACAACATAACCAACCACAATCGCAATTAAGAATGGTACGATTTTGAAGAATCCTTTACCTTTCATTGAAATAATCACTACGGTAAAGAATGTGATGGCCGCAATGAGTGGTACTTTCCACTGCGCTCCAAGAACTCCTGCATACTTACCTTGTTCAATCAGTACGTCAATACCCATTAAACCTGTTTCTGTTACTGCAGTAGGTGCCAGTGAAAGACCAATAATCATAATCATCGGCCCCACCACAACAGGTGGGAGTAATTTACGAATCCAATCAGAACCCGTAAAGGAAATGACAGCGGCGACAATCACATAGATTACCCCTACAACCATTAAACCTGTATAAGCACTTTCTGCACCACCTGTAGAGGCAATGGCTGTCGCAATAGATCCAATATATGCAAAGCTACTACCTAAGTAGATTGGCACTTTACCTTTAGTACATAAGATATAGATTAAGGTTCCGATACCACTTGCAACAAGTGCCACCCCAACATCCAATCCCGTTAAAATTGGCACGAGTACTGTTGCACCAAACATCGCAAACACATGTTGAATACTCAAGATAAACCACTCTAAATGAGTTTTTGGTTTTTCATGAATATCAATAATCAAATTATTCTTTTTCATATACCCTCCTTGTAGGATCCTTATAAAAAAAGACGCAATAAGCGCCTTTAAGTTATGGGTATGCTAAAATTCTGCGTACCTTGTTGTGCTCTCTGTCACAACTTAAAGGACCTAACTAGAAACAAGTGTATCACAATCTAAAATATTTGTGAAGTATTTTAAAAACTTTTGATCTCCATGGATGGAATCGTCACATTCTTTTTTTGATTAACCACAAAATGAACCGCATCGACAATGCTCTCTACTTTTAACCCTGTTTCTAAAACTTCATCGGGCATAAAGCTCTTTGCATGTTTATAAAATGAAGTGTTAATTAAGCCTGGATAAATATCAGTAATCTTTATCTTCATATTTTGAAGGTCATCTTCAATCGCAAAACGAAATGCTTTCATCGCTTGTTTTGTGGTGTTGTATATCGGAAATGGCGTTTCAACATGGACCCCAGATTGTGAGTTGATATTAATGATCAAACCATTTTCTAATTTCTGATATAAACCACGAATCATCGCAATGCTACCAAATACATTTGTATTCAGTACATGATGAATGTTCTCTAATGTATTCATATGTGAAAAACCTTCTTGATCCATCTTAGACAGATCACCCGAAATCCATTCACCAGCATTGTTAATTAAGACATCAAGATCTGATATTTCTTCGTTCAACTTTTCAAGCAACATTGAAACTTCATCCACATTTGCTAAATCGCACACATATTTCTTTGCATCTAAATTTACAGCTTGAAGCGCCAATTCATCTTTATCTATTAAAATTAATTCATCATCTTTAAATGAATGCGCCAGTGCCAATCCCAAACCATGAGCTGCACCTGTTATTAATACTTTTTTCATACAATCACCTTCCATACCTATTCTATCAAATATTTGACAGTGGTGAACTCCAGATACTACAATTAAAAGAGAAAAAGGTGATGACATGAAAATTGCAATTATAGGAAATGGGATTGTGGGCGCTACGTGTGCTTTTTATTTAGGACAAGATAAAAACAATCAAATCGATGTTTATGATGACAATACGTACTCAGGCACAAAAGCTGCAGTGGGGATTGTTTGTCCCTGGGTTTCACAACGCCGCAACAAAGCATGGTATGAACTTGTAGAAAAAGGTGCAAACTTTTATGACACGCTTTCGAAAGATTTAAATACAGATACCTTTATGAATCGTAAAGGTGCCATCATCATTCACGACACCTTACATGAAAAACTTTTTAACCTTGCTAAAAAGCGATTAAAACACAACCCAATCATGAAGCATGTTACAAAGAACATCCCAACACATAAAATGCCACCTCATTTTAAATATGACAAAGGATTCTATATAGAAGGTGCATTTTCCATTGATGGTCAAGACTATTTAAACCACATCAATCATAAAACACAAAATACACACTTCCATCATCAAACAGTCTCTCTTAAAACATTACTTGAAAAAGATTATGATAAAATCTTAATCGCAGCAGGTGCACGTCTTGAACCCTTGCTCAATGAACTGAATATAAACATGGATCACAAAGCGCAAAAAGGCATGTTATTAGAAATACCCTATGAAGACAATGATTATGCGATCATCATGCCAAAAGGAGAAATAGATTTTCTCTTTAAAAAAGATGCACTGGTGATTGGTGCATCTCATGAAAATGATTATCGTAATTTAGATTTTGATGAAGCCATAAAAGATGACTTACTCAAACAAGCACATGCCTATCTTGATTTTGAAGTCAAAGATTTAAAGCATCGTATCGGACTTCGTAGCCAAAACTCACAAAACCTTCCTTTCTTTGGATACTTAAATCAATATCCAAACATCTATTGTGTCGGAGGCGTAGGATCCAGTGGTTTAACCAGTGGTCCATATATTGGCTATCTTATGAGTGAACACATATTACATGATACAAAGCTTGATGAACGCTTTGATCCCAACCAATTTATAAAAGAGTCCTGAGACTCTTTTATTTTTTTTTTACTTATTTTTTTAATACTCCAATTAAAGCCGCACTAACAATTGAACCTGCAAGAATGGCTCCTAAGTATAGAATTGGACTTGAAACCAGCATGATGACAAAGATACCACCATGAGGTGCCAAGACTTTAATATTTAAAGCCATCACTAAAGCTGAAGCAACAGCACTACCGCCAATGAAACTCACAAGCATTGGAATTGGATCTGCCGATGCAAATGGAATGGCACCTTCAGTAATGAATGAAAGTCCTAAGATGAGGTTTGTGAAACCTGCTTGATTTTGATCTTTCGTGAATTTTTTAGGGAATAAGCGTGTTGCAATAAAGATTGCAAGGGGTGGTACCATCCCTGCAGCCATAACTGCAGCCATCACACTACTACCACCTGTAGAAACTGTTGCGGCAAGTGTTCCGGTTCCAAAGACATAAGCTGCTTTATTAATTGGCCCCCCAAGGTCAACCGCCATCATGGCACCCACAATCAATCCCAATAGAATTGCATTTGAGCCTGATAATGAGTTTAAGAAGTTATTCATCGTTTCATTAATACTAGACATTGGAATGTTGATAATTGAAACAAGTGTACCCGCTATAAAAACGCCAAGTACTGGATAGAGTAAGACCGTTCTAATACCAGCAAGTGTTTCTGGTAAGTTTTTAAGTGCTTTTCTTACAAAGTTCATGGTATATCCTGCCACAAAACCACCCAGAAGTGCACCTAAGAATCCACTACCACCACTGCTCGCAAGGCCTCCTGCCACAAAACCAACCACAAGACCTGGTCTGTCTGCAATACTCATCGCAATATATCCTGCAAGTACCGGTAACATAAAGCTGAATGCTGTACCACCAATATTATTAATAAAGGCTGCAAGACTGTTATATGAACCCAAGCTACCCAGTTCTGCTTGTGGTACTCCCAAGAGTTGGTCTACCATAAAGGCAATCGCAATCAAGATACCACCACCAATTACGAATGGAAGCATGTGTGATACACCACTCATTAAATGTTGGTAAAGACCTGATTTGTCTTCTGATGTTTCTGTGTCTTCTGTAGTTGCGTGATAGACTGACGCTTTGTCTTCTAAGATTTGATCAATCATTTTATCGGCTGATTTAATGGCTTCCGCAACGGGTGTTTTTACCAATTTTTTACCATTAAAGCGTGCCATCGCCACTTGAATATCTGCAGCTACAATGATGCCTTTTGCGGCTTTAATTTCTTCTTGTGTTAAAGCATTTTCAACACCTGATGAACCATTTGTTTCAACTTTAATCTTGATGCCTTTTGCTTTTGCGACTTCTGATAATTTTTCTGCTGCCATATATGTATGCGCAATCCCTGTTGCACAGCCTGTAACGGCCACAATATCATAAAGGTCACTTGTTTCTGCTACTTTTTCTTCTATAGAAAATGCATCCACAACTGCTTGTTCATTTTTTGCGTTGTTTAATTTTTCAATCACTTCTTGATTCATGAGTTGTCTTGAAAGCTCTGCTAAAATCGTTAAATGTTCTTTACCATCACCTTTAGGTGTTGCGATTAAGAAGAAGTGATGGGCTGGCTTACCATCCATACTTTCAAATTCAAGACCTTCATCACTGTGTCCATAGACAACAACAGGCTCTTTAATGACTTCACTCATACCATGTGGAATCGCAATCCCATCTCCAAGACCTGTTGAGCTGATCTTTTCACGATCAAGGACTGTCTTCACAAAAGATACTTGATCTTTTGCATCGAGTAAATCATTTTTAACCAGTTGTTTGATGAGAGTTTCAATAATTTCAGTTTTAGAACCTTCTTCTAAATTTAAAATCATCAAATCTTTTCTAAGAATATCTTTGAGTTCCATATTATGCTCCTATTTCTATTTCTTTTTTGAGTTCTTCTATTGTTTCTTTTTCAGCTAAGTTTTCAGAATAAGCGGTAGCACTACCACTTGCAGCCGCAAGTTGGTAGGCTTTCTTGATGTCTTTTGAGTTGAGGTATTCATGAACAAACCCTGCAACCATTGAATCTCCTGCACCCACACTGTTAACAAGTTTTCCCTTTGGCACATTGGCTTTATAGATGTGTGTGCCATTAACTAACATAGAGCCTTTTGAGCCTAAGGATACGATGCAATTTTGTGCCCCTAAATCAATTAATTTTTGCGCGTAGTGAACAATTTCTTTTTCATTACTGATGCTGACTTCAAAAATACTTTCACGTTCTGCAATGTTGGGTTTAATTAAGACTGGATTGTAGGAACAAAGTGGAATGAGT
>RRZU010314725.1_pt1 | contig 14408 bp, 14 predicted proteins | sample 2165561 | NCBI WGS metagenome assembly RRZU01 (sample SAMN10456909, study PRJNA506462) | wastewater metagenome | isolation source: wastewater sludge | place: USA: Moscow, Idaho
AGAGTCTGTTGTAAGAGATGTTGATTATGCTCAAGAAAGTGCAAACTTTAATAAACAAAATATTGTAGCACAAGCTGGAACATATGCAATGAGTCAATCAAATGCGATTCAGCAGAATGTTTTAAGATTGCTTCAATAGTACTTTACGATAAGTTTTATAGATAAGATCCAAGTCATTCTGGCTTGGATTTTTTATTTTATTTTGAGTACAATGAGAGAGTACAATTAGCTTATAAATTGTAAGCAAATAATAAAGGAATCTAAAAAATGGAACAAGAAGCAATTGATTTAAGTGAAACACTTTTACAGATTTATATTAAAAATCTTCGTTTTTTAGAACAAAATTTTAATGATGTTTTTAAAAGAGTGGAAGAGTTGTCTGGAAATTTAAATAATCAAATAATTACACCAAAATATTCTTTGGAATTTCGAGATAACTATTTTGACATCTTAAATATAGCAACAAATAGTTGGTATTATGGAAGTAATAGCTATGACGATGGAGACAGTAGAATTACAACTACAAATTTTTCTAAAGATGGTTCTTTGGATTTGCTTAGAAAAGATATCAATGGATTTTTACTTATGGGTGGAGAGGAACTTAAAGATATTAATCCACTGATAGAATATATTAATAGAAATGTTGATTTAAACAATATAGAATTTGACAAGATTTATAAATTTATTTTTATTGGGATTGGACTTGGTATCCATATACAAGGGATAAATCGTAAACTTAAGCCTTATACTACACTTATAATTGAACCAGAACTAGAAGTTTTTCGGTTATCTTTGTTTGTGACAGACTATACAGAGTTTCAAAATGGAAGTAGGAAATTATTTCTTTCAGTTGAAGAGGATAAACTTTCAAGAATAGCTACAATTGAAGATTTTTATAGTTATCATAATTATATGAATTACAATATCAAACACCATCTTTTGATTGAAAGTGATAGGTATTTATTTGATGAATTAGTTGATTTCTTCCATACTAACTCAGTGACATCATTTCCTTATACAAGTATTATGGAGAATGTTTTTAGAACAAAGAGTTTTATGAAGTCAAAACATAGATTTTTAGATATGGATAAGATTGCGGAAAAAAAGATTTTAGCTGATAAAAAGATTTTACTGATAGCTGCTGGTCCATCTTTAGATGAGTATATAGACTGGATAGTAGCGAATCAAGATAAGTTTATAGTGGTATGTGTTGATGTAATTTTACGAAAATTAGAAAAACATAAAATTATCCCAGATGTTGTATTTTCTATAGACCCATCTTTTTTATGTGCTGGGTATTTAACATGTGAAGATGAGCATTTTTTAGATAGTAGTGCAATAATATTTTTATCACAACAACATCCTGATGTTATGAAAATTGTAGAGAAAAAGAATATCTATTTTTCACAAAGTATACCTTTTATTTCAAAACTTGGCTATCTTGGAAGTGTCTCGAATGTTGGTACTTTTAGTTATATGGTTGCAGTTCATTTAGGTGCTAAAGAGATTTATACTATAGGCAACGATGCTGCTTTTGATCAAAAAACAGGCTCAAGATATGCGAAAGGTAGTTCGTATAAACAAAATGAAGAGATAGAAATAGAAGAAAAAAATGATAATCTTGTATCTGCATTTGATGTTGTTGAAGTTAAAGGAAATTTACAAGATATTGTCAAAACAAATAGAAGTTTATTGGCATTTAAAGATTCATTTGAAAGTATCACACATGCATTGAAACAACATTATGAGTTTGAGGTTTTTAATCTTTCTAATGGTGTATTGATAGAACATTTTACTCCAATGACAAAAAATGAAATAGAAGGAAAGATAATCCATTTTGCAGATAAAAATCATAAAATCGTTAATGATTTAGATAGTATTTCTGAAGTTTTGCAAAAAGAAGATATAGAGTTTAAGGGAGATAAAAATAAGCTTTTAGGGATTGTCCAAAAAGTAAAAAAATATCAAAAACTTGAAATTCAAGATAGGCAAGATTTCTTAGAAAAAAAATTAGAGATGATGGTTTGGATACTTGAAAAAAGTAAAGATTTAAAGATAACTGTTTTTGGAAATTTATTTTTAATGTATACAGAGTTTTCAGATATTTATATTAACTTTATCTTAAATTTAAAACAGGAAGAACTTTTTGACAAAAAACATTTGACTAAATTAAATACAATTTGGGCAAATGGAATTCTATCGGTATTGTATGATTTTCAAAAGGTTGTCGATAATGATAAATGAGTTTATTTCTGATTATAAAAACCTACTCATAAGTGCTATTAAAAATATAGATATACAAGTTATTGAGCAAATAATTCATGAAATTGATAAAGCAGAACAGCACAAATCAACTATTTATATTATTGGAAATGGTGGGAGTGCAGCGACGGCGTCTCACATGGTTAACGATTTGGGTATTGGGCTTAAAAGACGAGGCTTAAAAAATTTAAAGGTACAAAGTTTAGCAGATAATACACCTGTGTGTACGGCAATAGCTAATGATATTGGGTATGAAAATATCTTTTATATGCAACTTAAAGATACAATAGAAAAAAATGATGTTTTGGTAGCTGTCTCATGTAGTGGAAATTCACCAAATATTACAAAGGCTGTTTTATACGCAAAAGAGAGAGGTGCTTGTGTAATTGGAGTTACAGGCTTTGATGGTGGGGAATTGAAAAAGTTAAGTGATATTAATTTTCATGTAGAAACAAAAACTGGGAATTATGGTTTGGTTGAAGATCTACATATGATACTTGATCATATGATTTATTCTTATTATATAGATAAAAATAAAGGCTAATAAATTATGGATACGTATTTTTTTGACTATAAAGAAGCATATCAAGAGGCGAGAAAACAAAATAAATTTACAATTTTTAATAATTTACAGATTTGTTACTATAATGGAAAACATAAAGAATCTCCTTATGAAAATTTAATAGGTCTTCCTTTGGAAGAATTATGTGATTATATGAGTGAAACACCAAATAGAGGAATTAGTAACATTAAATTTACAAATCAATTTTCTAAAAAACAACAAGAGGAAATTTCTTCTTATATAGATGCACTACAAAATATTGCATGGCAAAAGAAAAATAATATTGGGTTAGAGTATAGGAATGCGATAAAATCACAAGAGCCAGACTTTAATGAACCGTGGAGAATACTTTTTATAACTACAAGAGGCACAACTGTTTTGCAGTATGTGGCAAAAAATCTTGCTGATGCTTTTAATGATTTGGGATATAGCACTTTTATATCAATTGAACAAAATGCTATGCAAAATTGGGGTGGCAATGATACTCATGATAATCCTTATTTTGCATGGCATTTAAAAAATATTTATGAGTATAATCCACATATTATTTTTAATCTTGATTGGATTAATAATACATTTTTAAATGAGAAAGTTTTTAATTTTGTATGGTTTCAAGATCCGATGCCAATTTTGACAAATAATGAAATTATTACATTGAGAGAAAGAGATTATATTTTTTATCTTGTTGATGACTTCAAGAATGCACTTCTTTCAAAAGATGTAGATAAAAATAAGTTACTGTATCAATCATTTTGTACCAATAAAGGCATATTTTTTGAAGATCTGAAGATTATTAGAGAAAATAAAATTGTTTTTCTTGGAGGTGACTATGGATTTGATAAAAAGATTATAATTGCTGATGGAATATATGAAGAACTATATAATCACATAGATAATAATACTCTAACACAAGAGTTAATAGTAAAGTATAGTATTAGAACAAATATTAATTTTGATGATTTTAAGAATTCAGTTGTCCCTTCTATTGTAAGACGGAGAACAATTGTTTGGATGTGTTCTTTAAAAGATATTAGAGTTGAGATTTACGGTACAGATAGTTGGCTTCTAAATCCTATTACTGCTCCATTTTATAAAGGATTGTTGCCTTATGGAAAAGAGATGGCAGAAGTTTATAATAGTGCAAAGTATGCACTTGTATCGCATGTTTCTTATAGATATCAACAAAGATTATTTGAAATTTCTGCTTGTGGAACAATCCCTATTGTTTATAAGGGAAATTTACAAGATGAAGAATTTAATCATGAAGATAATATTCTTAGCTTTTCTACTTTTGATGAACTTCAAGCTTGTATTGGAAAACAACCTATAAAATCTCCTAAACAGATTAGTGAAGATATTTCATATGAAAAAATGGCGATGAAAATTATAGATATTGTGAAGCGAAATGTCTGATAAATATAGCATCGATAGTCATAAATTAATACTTCATCCGACAAGAGTTGCAAAATGGTTTGAGGCAAAAAATGATTGGGAACAACTTAAAAAGATTTATCCGATTTATGTAGAAATTTCTCCCTATGGTGGATGCAATCATCGTTGTACATTTTGTGCTTTGGATTATATGGGATATGAAAATATAGGGCTTGAGTTTACTACTTTAAGAAATGCTTTGACAAATATGGCAGAACATGGAGTAAAGAGTGTAATGTTTGCAGGAGAGGGTGAACCACTGCTTTTTAAAGATTTGGACTTAATTGTTGAACATTGTTCAAATGTTGGGATTGATAGTTCACTTACTACAAATTTTGTCCCGTTAAATAAAAAAAATATCGAAAAATGTATTGAAAACTGCTCATGGATAAAAGTGAGTTTAAATGCTGGTACAAAAGAGAGTTATGCCTCTATCCATCAAACAAGTGAAAAAGATTTTGAAAGGGTTATGAATAATTTGCAATATGCACTTGAATATAGAAAAGCAAATAATCTTAGCTGTACGGTTGGAGTACAAATGTTGCTTTTACCCGAAAATAAAGATGAAGCTGTAGTTTTAGCTCAGATTTGTAAGGATTTGGAAGTAGATTATCTTGTTATCAAACCTTATTCTCAACATCTCTCAAGTGAAACTACCAAATATGCCGATATTGATTATAGTACGATGATGGATATTGAAAAAGATTTAGAAAAGTTAAATAATGAAAAGTTTAATGTAATTTTTAGAGCTAACACTATGAAAAAGTATGTTGAAAAAAAACAGCCATATAGCAAGTGTCATTCAACTCCATTTTTTTGGGGATATATTGCTGCTGATGGGAAAGTGTTTGGATGTAGTGCCTATTTAGGACAAGATGAATTTTGTTATGGAAATATTTATGAAAATAGCTTCTCTACTATTTGGGAAGGTGAAAAAAGAGAAAAATCGTATGAGTATATTCAAAATAGTTTAGATATTAAAAATTGTCGAGTGAATTGCAGAATGGATGAGGTTAATAGATACCTTTGGCGATTAAAAAATCCAAATGCACATGATAATTTTATTTAGGAGAAAATAATGAAAGCAATAGTAACTGGAGGTGCTGGATTTATCGGTTCTCATATGGTTGATAAACTCGTGAGTGAGGGATTTGATGTGGTTGTGATAGACAATCTTGCCAATGGCAGACTTGATAATATTGCTCATCATAAAGGACAGATTACTTTTGTCAATGCTGATATTGGAGATTATTCACTTGATTTGAGTGAGTATTTTAAAGATGTGGATTATGTGTTTCATTATGCTGCTTTGGCGGATATTGTCCCTTCAATTAACGAACCACTGAAATACCATAAAGCAAATGTAGATGGAACAATTAATATTTTAGAGTTTGCAAAACAATCAAAAAATCTTAAAAAATTTGTTTATGCTGCTTCAAGTTCTTGCTATGGGATACCAGATATTTATCCAACTCCTGAAAACTCCCCAATTGCACCAGAGTATCCTTATGCTCATACAAAAAGAATAGGTGAAGAGTATGTACTTCATTGGGGACAAGTGTATAATCTTCCAGTGATTTCAATGAGATTTTTTAATGTGTATGGGGTAAGACATCGAACAAGTGGAACTTATGGAGCTGTTTTTGGAGTATTTTTAGCTCAACTTTTAAACAATAAACCACTCACTATTGTAGGTGATGGAAATCAAACGAGAGATTTTACGTATGTTACAGATGTAGTTGATGCTTGTTTTGTTGCCAGTCAAAGTGAATTTACAAATGAGATATTTAATGTAGGGAGTGGAAATACTTATAGCATCAATTATCTTGCTGAACTTCTTGGAGGAGAGAAACAATATATCCCAAAAAGACCAGGGGAGCCTGATAGTACATTTGCAGATATAACAAAAATTAAAGCAAAACTTGGGTGGGAACCAAAAGTGAGTTTTCCACAAGGGGTAAAAATAATGCTAGAAAATATTGAACAATGGAGAGAAGCACCTGTTTGGGATGAAACAAGTATCAAAGAAGCTACAAAAGATTGGTTTTTGTATTTGGGTAATAATGATGCTATTTTGTGAAAATATACGGAAAAGGACAATAGAACTTTCATGTAAAACAGGAGCAGGTCATCTTGCCCCATCATTGTCTTGTATTGAAATTTTGACTGTACTTTTCAGGGATTTTTTACATTATGATACTACAAATGCAAAAAGTGATAAACGAGATAGACTCATTTTTAGCAAAGGGCATGGTGCATATGGCTATTATGTGATACTTAATGAACTAGGCTTTCTCCCTGATAGTGAACTTGAAAGTTTTTATAATGGGTCAATTATTAAAGGATGTTTAACTCAAAATCTTGAATTTATGATAGAAGCTTCGACAGGTTCTTTAGGTCATGGATTGCCAATAGCTGTTGGTATGGCTCAAGCTTTTAAAATGCAAAATCAAAATCAAAAAGTCGTTTGTATTGTAGGTGATGGAGAGATGCAAGAAGGTAGCAATTTTGAGGCACTAGCATTGGCATATAGATTTAAACTTGACAATCTTCTTTTAATAGTAGATGGTAATGGCTTACAAGCTATGGACGAAGTTTGTGATGTTGGACTTGATAACAATAGATTAGTAAAAGTTTTAAATTCTTATACAGATAATTTTTTTAGAGTTGATGGGCATAATGAAAATAGTTTAACAAAAGTATTTCAAAACTTTTTTAATGGTAACAATCAAGAGATGCAAATTGTATTTTGTGATACCATCAAAGGAAAAGGTATATCAATATGTGAAAATTCTATTGCACACCATTTTAGATGTCCTACCCAAGATGGATATATTTTGGAGTGTAATGATGAGTAATTTAGTCTCGAAAAAAGAGGTTATGACAGAGATTTATAACTATTTTAAAAAAGATGAAAAGATGACTCTTTTAGTTGGTGATATGGGATTTGCAGTTTTGGATGATTTTTTTATTAATCATCCAAATAGAACTTTTAATACAGGTATTTGTGAACAAGCAACTGTTAGTATGAGTGCTGGGATGTATTTAGCGGGTTTGAACCCGCTAGTATATTCTCAAGTTCCTTTTTTGGTAATGAGAGCTTATGAACAAATACGATATGATCTTAATGAACACAAGATGAATGTAAAATTAATCGGCGTTGGTGCAAATAATTATTTTGATAAACTAGGGAGAAGTCATTGTTTAGATAGTGATGATTTAGATATGATGACTCTATTTAAAAACTTTTTAATACTTTCCCCTACGGTAGAAACAATGAAAGATAATATTCAACAAATGTTTGCATATAAAGGGCCAGTATATTTAAGATGCCAATAGGGAGTATAAAATAAATGACAAAATATTCAAATTTTAAGGTTTTTCACTATCCTGATAAATTAAATTCACTCAACAAAGATAGTGATAATATAACTGCACCAATTCATATTAGAATTAAACCAACAAATGTGTGTAATCATAAATGTTGGTATTGTTCTTATCAAAGTTTGGATGATATTCAACTCGGTAAAGATATGGTTATCAAAGACATAATTCCAAAAGAAAAAATGATGGAAATTATAGAAGATTGTATTGATATAGGTGTAGAGGCAATTACATTTAGTGGTGGTGGAGAGCCATTTATTTATCCCTATTTTTTAGATGTTATAAAAAAATTATCAACTAGTAAAATTCAATTTGCTTCACTTACAAATGGCTCGAAGATTACAGGAGAAGTTGCTGAGCTTTTTGCTAGATATGGTACTTGGTTAAGAATTTCTATAGATGGATGGGATAATGAAAGTTATGCAGAATATAGGAACTGTAACATAACTGAATTTGATAAAGTTATAGAAAATATGACAAATTTTGCTCAGATTAAAAATAGAAAATGTAATTTAGGAGTAAGTTTTATAATTGATAATAAAAATTATAAGGAAATTTACCATTTTTCAAAGTTTATGAAAAGTATTGGGGTAGATAGTATTAAGTTAGCACCTTGCATAGTTGGAAATAATCAAATTGAAAATAATGAATATCATGGATCTTTTTTTGATGAAGCAAAAAGCTTATCTATAAAAGTAAAAAAAGAATTAGAAGATGAAAACTTCGAAGTATTTGAGAGTTACCACTTATTAGAAGAGAAATTTGAAAAAGATTATACATGGTGTCCTTATGCTCAAATAAATCCAGTAATAGGGGCAGATATGAATCTATATACTTGTCATGATAAAGCATATAATTTAGACACTGGTTGTTTAGGAAGTTTAAAAGATAATGGTTTTAAAGAATTGTGGATGAATAATAAATACAAGTTTTATACAACAAATCCATCTGTTCATTGTAATCATCACTGTGCTGTTAATGATAAAAATAAATTTATATTAGATTATTTAAATATTAATCCAGAGCATATGGGATTTGTATAATGGGTAAAGAAATAAACTTAATGGTAAATTATCCAAAATCACAAAGAGATTTGATAAAACGATTTGAGGAAAGAACTTTAGAAGATATAACTGTAGCAAGACAATTTGGAAAAGATTTTTTTGACGGTGATAGAAAGCACGGATATGGTGGATTTAATTATCATCCAAAATTTTGGGAGAATGTAGTTCCAACATTTAAAAAGTATTACAATTTAAATGAAAATAGTAAAATCTTAGATATAGGATGTGCAAAAGGTTTTATGATTTATGATTTTGCAAGATTGATTCCTGGGATTACAGTATGTGGAATTGATATCTCACAATACGCGATTGAAAATGCAAAAGAAGAAATGAAAGAGTTTATTCAAATCGCAAATGCAATAAAATTGCCTTTTGAGGACAACTCTTTTGATTTAGTAATCTCAATTACAACTTTACACAATTTGGAAGAAGAAGATTTAAAACAAGCATTAAAAGAGATAATGAGAGTTACGAAAAAAGATGCTTTTATCACATTGGATGCTTATAGTAATGATGAGGAAAAAAAAAGAATGGAAGATTGGAATTTAACTGCACTAACGGTAAAAAGCATTGAAGATTGGAAAATTTTTTTTCAAGAAGGAGGTTATGATGGAGACTACTATTGGTTCATACCATAAAAAATTTCTAGTAAGCGGTTATAATGGTGCGGTAGGTAGTATTTTAACTCAATATAGTAATGTTTTTCAACCTTTTGACTCTTTGCTAAATTTTGCTGATGTGGATGCATTTGTACATTTAGCATCTTCAAGTCAAAATAGTAGAATAATTGAGTCAAATATTATATATTTGCAAAAAACTATTGATTTTTGTTTAAAAAATGATATAAAGAATTTTATATATTTTTCATCTGTAAGTGTATATGGTAAACAAAATACTTTAAATGTAGATGAAAAAAGTTGCAATAATGATGTGTCTTTTTATGGATTATCAAAACTCTTTGCTGAAAAATATCTTCAAAATATTCAAGATCTTCATATTCTTGTGCTTCGTTTGCCAGCAGTATTAACAAAAAAAAATGATACATATATTGCATCACTTTTACAAAAATTGAAATCTAATGAAGAGATTGTTATTTCAAATCCCGAAAAACAATTTAATAATTTTATAGGTATTGATGATATTGTAAGATTTGTAAGTGATTATAAGTTTGATAAAAAATATGAAGTGCTTAATTTTGCTTCTAGTCAAAAACAGACATTGAAAGATATTGTATTGTACTTAAAAGATATCACAGCTTCTAAATCTAAGATAAGTTATGATGAGAAAAAGGATAATTTTTATAATCTTTCTGTAGAAAAACTTGAGAAAAATTATAATTTTATTGTTACAAATTATAAAAAAAGTTTACAAAAATGGATTGAATTAAATGAAAAATAAAATATGTTTCATATACCCTAATCTGAGATGGTTAAAAACAGATATTATCACAACTTGGAATTTAAATCCTTCAACACTCTGTTTACTTGGTGCCATGGTTAAGGATATGGTAGATGTTGAAATTATAGATGCTCAGTTTTATAACGTATCAAAAGAAGATTTTCAAAAACAAATTAAAACAATGGTGCCAAAGTACATTGGAATTTCATTGCTAACATCTGAATATCATGATGTTTTAGAAATTGTTATATCCCTTATTAAAGAGGTTTTGGAAAATGTTGTCATTATTGTTGGAGGAGTGCATATTACAACACAAGCTAAACTTGTGATGGAAAATAAACATATTGATTATGGTGTGCTTGGTGAAGGAGAATTCGTACTGCAAAGATTGATAAAACATCTTGAAAATAATACTGATTTTCCTAATGAAGGTTTAGCATATAGAGATGATAATAGTAATGTTGTGATTCAACCACAAGCATTAGTAGAAAATTTATCAAGTTTGCCTTGGCCTGATTATTCTTTGGTTAATTTTAGAGAATATGTAAATATACCAAATAGAGAGCATGGTACAGGAAGACCTCCAGCCTTTCCATTTATCAGAATAACTGTCACACGTGGATGTCCTTTTGGATGTACATTTTGTCAAGTTGAAAATATATCAGGTAAAAAAGTAAGAACTAGAGATCCAAAGGATGTTGTTGCAGAATTGTTATATCTTAAAAATGAGTACGGCATTAAATCTATTATTTTTGATGATGATAATATGCTTATGGGTGAAAAAAGATTTGCAAAGAGATTGTTTGAGGAAATGATTGAAAAAGAATTAAACTTACCTTGGATTGGAACAGCATTTGCTTTATTCTTAATGACAGATGAGTTGATTGAACTTATGGCAAAATCTGGTTGTGTTGGCATAAATGTTGCAGTTGAATCAGGTAATGCAAGAGTAATTAAAGAGATAGTTAAAAAACCAATCAAAGATTTAAGTATGGTTCCACAAATTATACAAAAAGTTAAAGATAATGGGATGTGGTGTATAGCAAACTTTATTATTGGTTTCCCTGGAGAAACTTGGGAAGAAATTAGAGAAACAATAAGATATGCAGAAAATTGTAATGCAGATTATGTTAAGTTTTTTAATGCATTGCCAATCCACGGTACTAAACTCTATCAAATTGCAGAAGATATGGGAGCCTTAGAACATAATGATGGAATGCAAAAACTTGATTGGCGTTATGCAAGTGTTAAATCAGAAGAATGGACAGCAAAAGATATAACAATTTTAAGAGCTTATGAATGGGATAGAATTAATTTTTCTCCAGAAAGAATTGAAAAAACTGCTGAAATTTGGGGTATAAGTATTGATGAAATTCGTAAAATACGAAAAAATACACGCGATGCATTGGAATTTTAGTTAAGTATGAAAAATAATATAAAAGTATTTATAAGCGGTGATTTTAATATCCTTCATCCAGGACATTTAAGACTTCTCAAGTTTGCCAAAGAGAGTGGAGATTATTTAATTGTTGGAATCAATCCAGATACAAGTAAAACAAAAGAGTATTTATTGGATGAGGTTACTCGTCTTGAAGTGATTAAAGCCACAAGTTATGTAGATGAAGCTTTTATTTTAGATGAACCTGTAGTTTCTTATATTACAAGAGAGAAACCAGATATTGTAGTAAAAGGAAAAGAACACGAAAATAGTGATAATCTCGAACTTGATATTTTAAAGAGTTATGGAGGAAAATTACTTTTTACTTCTGGAGAGATTGGATTCTCTTCACTTGATTTATTAAAAAAAGAGATACAAAACTCTTCATCGAAGATTGAGCATAGTAAAAGTTTTTTAAATAGACATAGTGTCAATTTTATAAATCTCAAAGAGATAGTAAATAAATTTGCAAATTTAAAAGTATTGGTAATCGGTGATACTATCGTGGATGAATATATCACTTGTGAAGCAGTTGGAATGAGTCAAGAAGACCCAACTATAGTTGTTAGTCCCCTTATAAATGATAAGTTTATAGGGGGTGCGGCAGTTGTAGCAAGTCATGCAAAAACACTCGGTGCGAAAGTGAGTTTTATTTCAGTTTTGGGTGATGATGAGAATTTTAGATTTGTTAAAAGTGGATTGGAAAAATTAGATATTGATGTACATTTTTATAAAGATACTACAAGACCAACAACTCTTAAGCAAAGGTTTAGAGCTTCAGGAAAAACACTTTTGAGGGTCAATCATCTTAAACAGCATGGGATAAGTAAAGATATAGAACAAGCGATACTCAAAGATTTAAAAGAGAAAATAGATGGGTATGATTTAATTATTTTTTCTGATTTTAGTTATGGGGTGCTTACTACAAATCTTATCACAGAGCTAACATCTCTTGGATTTGAAAAAAATATAATGATGTCAGCAGATTCTCAAAGTTCATCACAAGTTGGGGATATTTCTAAATTTAAAAATATGACACTTGTCACTCCAACAGAAAGGGAGATAAGACTCTCTTTAGGGGATTTTGAATCTGGGCTAGTTGTTACAAGTGAAAAGCTCACAAAAAAATCAAATCCAAAATATATCTTCACTACACTTGGAGCTGAGGGGATTATGATTTATAATAGTTCTAAAAATGAGCTTTTAACAGATAATATTACAGCTTTAGGAAATATTGTAAAAGATGTAAGTGGAGCAGGGGATAGTTTGCTCACTTGTAGTTCTATGGCACTTTGTGTTGGTGCGACAGTTTGGGAAAGTGCTTATCTTGGTTCGATTGCTGCTGCTATTCAAGTGAGTCGAATAGGTAATGTGCCGATTACTAAAGATGAGATGTTGAAGGAACTTGAATAGGTGAAAGCTTTACTTTTAGCAGCTGGAGAAGGGACAAGACTTCGTCCTATAACAAATACTGTACCAAAATGTTTAGTACCAATAAATGGAAAGCCACTTTTAGAGTATTGGCTAGAAAATCTAATAAAAGCTGGAGTTAAAGAGTTTTTAATCAATACATCATATTTGCATACTCAGGTGGAAACATTTGTTGCAAAAAGTATCTATAAAAATAAAATAACTTTGGTATATGAAAAGGAACTTTTAAATACAGGTGGAACTCTTTTGGCTAATAAAGATTTTTTTCTCAAAGAGAGCCCAAAGGACAAGAAGAGTAATCAACCATTTTTTTTTATCCATGCAGATAATCTTTCTTTTTGTAATTTTGAAGCATTTATAAATTCTCATATAAATCGTCCACAAAATACTGAAATTACAATGATGCTTTTTCATACAGATACTCCACAAAGCTGTGGTATAGTTGAACTTGATGAGATGGGAATAGTACAACAATTTTATGAAAAAGTTCAAAATCCACCATCGAACTTAGCCAATGGTGCTGTATATATTTGTGAACCTTCGATATTTGATTTTTTAGAGAGTTTAGGTCAGGAAAAGATTGATTTTAGTTTAGATGTATTACCAACGTATATGGGAAAAATTAACACTTTTGTAAATGATACTTACCACCGTGATATTGGAACGGTGGAGAGTTTTGCTATGGCTCAAATTGATATTCTAGCTTTTTTGAAGTAAAAACATTTGATCAATTAGTTCTGGACTGGAGAGATAAGGCATTTTTAATTCGTTGACTATCGCAAGGTTATTAAAATTATCAAGGTAAAGTTTCATAAAATTTGTTTTCCACATAATATTTTTTTTACCTCTGTAATCTAAATCTGTATAATTTTCTGCAAAATATTCCAAGCCCCAAATGTATTTATTTGAAACCCTATGTATTTCATTAATAGCTTGTTTAATATTTGAAGGAGAAATGTGTATCAATACACCATGGGTAAAAACCAAATCAAAAAAATCATCTTTAAATGGAATGTCAAGTGCATCACCTTTGATAATATTTAAACCATCAGTTCTGTGTTTTGCGTAGTTGATTGCTCTATCTTGTATCTCTATACCATAAAGATTTGTAAATCCCATACTTTGTAAATGCAAAAGTTGATTGCCAATATTAGTTCCGACTTCTAATATTTTACTATCTCTTGGGATATCTTTTAAAAAATTTTCATTTAATTCTGTTTTCGTTTTTCCGTAATTCTTGGTATAAAAATTATCCAGTTGGTCTGGTGAATAGACATTTCTTTGCAAATATTCTTCTCCAAATTGTTCTTCCCAAGTTTTTCTTTGATAAGTTGTATTCATTGTTGTTTTTCTACCCTTTCCCCAAATGTATAATCTTTTGTAGATACTGTACCTAAAATATCTTTAAAATATTTTGGGTGAAGTCCATATCCTGGTC
>RRZU011853151.1_pt1 | contig 14407 bp, 12 predicted proteins | sample 2165561 | NCBI WGS metagenome assembly RRZU01 (sample SAMN10456909, study PRJNA506462) | wastewater metagenome | isolation source: wastewater sludge | place: USA: Moscow, Idaho
CGAAGATACCGACAATGCCGATCACGCCAGCGATACACGCTGCCATGAACGATCCGCCGGCACTGTGCCGGCTCTGCTCGTTGTTGACCGCATCCCACCACTTGTAGAGGGAATAGAGCGCAAACATGATGGACAGCGCGCTGCCACCATACAGGAAGGTCGAACCGAGATTGTTCAAACCCTCCTTCGCGTCGTCTGGATTCAAGCGGGAGCTGCTTGCGGCCGACTGCGCCTGCTTCTGAAAATCCAGCGGCGCTTTGGGGTCTGCACCCTGAGCGAACGCCCATGTCGTCAATGCAAAGGAGGAAACACTCGCAGTTGCGAGTGCACCGTAATATCTGTCCTTTACAGCCGTCAAAGCCGTGCTGACTCCGCTCATTCCCATCTCCTTTCATCCCTGTAACGGGGGCGATTACTCGATTTCGGTAATACTACAACCTTCTCCTCTTCACAACATACCAGATTTGGTTTTCGTTGTGAAATGCAAGGGCTCAAAACTCATTCCGCCGCCTGCTGATAGGAATACTGCGCATCGTACTGCATGACCTCATCGGCAAGCACCTTCGCCAGCGAGACGTTATTCCGCTTCTTCGAGCGCGCGATCTCGTTCCAGCGCGAAATTGCGGTGCCCTCTGGAAAGCGCCGGGCGAGGATGTCGAGCGCCCGATCCAAGGGTACGCGGCGATAGATTTCGTCGCGAACGGCCCGATCCTCTGCCTTCGTGGACAGAGCCCAAAGCATCCGCACTCCAAGAGCATTGTTGAAGATCACCCATCGCTTCTCGTCGTTTCGCAGCTTGTACATGACAAGCACGTTCGCGCCCTTCGACGGGTCTGACGGATCAGGGCCGTTCACATGAGTCGTCAGGGCTTTATCAATGGCCTCGGTGCCACCAAGCTCCTCGATGATCTTCCTGCGGGCTTCCTGCGAATCCGAGTTCAGGATCATGATAGTCGTGGCCTGAGAGGTGAGGCCACGGAAGTCGCCTAGCTCCTGACTGACCAAGCAGACCTCAAGGTTCCACTTACGGCCGGTGCGGCAATCGTGCCAAACCACCTCGTTGATGGTATCGATTGTGCCGGTCAGATGGTACTCGTCCATCATCAATCGCTTCGGCGTTTCGGCAATCGTCTGGAATTGCCTCGTCCAATATTCCTCGTAGAGCGAACGAATAGCCTCGTCCTGCGGGAATGTCATGGCGCGGATGTCATCCTTGTCGCCAGCGATCTTCGCCATGAACAACTGGCGGGTCATGAGGAACATAAGCGTGTTTTTTCTCCCCAATTCGGCACTGCGCGAGCCGACCGTCAAAAGGTCTTGAAGATCGACGGCCATAACGCGAGCCGCCCCCGTCTCCATGGTCGTATGGCTTGCAAACATCGGATAAGCGGCTTCCAGCGCTTCCAGATAGCGTTGCAGCTTTTCCAGCATTTCCTCGCCGAAATCCTTTTTCATCTGAGGTTCGGCGATGATCGTCGCAATATCCTTGAAGCGAGGCGCTGCATAGCGTTGCGCTCTTGCTGCCATGGAAGGCTGGCCGCGCCTCATAAACTCGTCCACCAGCGTCCAGTACCGCGTCTTGTCGCTCAGAACGATGCCTGCGGCGGCAGCGCCGTCGTTCAGGACCGGATCGAGGTTCGCTTGCCACCTGTTCGGCCGTGAATCGATACTAAGATCGCTCTTGACCTCGTACACCCGCGAGATGATGCGCGTCATCAGCTCGGGAAGTAGATCCTCTTTCATCGGGATCGCGGTCAGCAGGAAGTTTTTCAGATATACCCGCTCACGGTCGAGCGGACTGCGCGACCCAAGCGAGATATCGAATGGATTGACCGCCCACTCGGCCGTGTTCTTGGGCCGAACGTACAAAACCTCGTTCTGCCTTTCTGGAGGCAACAGCTCTTTCAGCAGGTTCATGCAGCCGCTCGATGAAACGCCCACGTCCGCGATCATCATGAAAGGCAGCTCACTGCCTGACCGATATGCCATCAGGTCGAAATTCATGCGGTTGAAGAGAACCGACTTGCCGGAACCCGTGCCGGCGCTGCCGAGAGTGAGCCATGCTGGCTGCTCTGGCGCGAACGCTCTATGAGGCAGCAATGTCCCATCCAAACCTGTGAAAATGCTGTCACCGGCCTGAAAAACTGGCGCCGTGCGATGGAGGGGCATGATGACCGACAAATCGGATACCGGTGCCAGCACGCCCCGCCATCCTTTCGATGTTGCATTCATGCCCGCGACAGTCTCGGCCAACACCCGCACCGGATTTGCGGGGCTGTCCGAAACGGAACAATCCCCCCACGACTGGATGTCCACCAGAAGACGCGAGGCGCGCGTGGGAAGCAGCTCTTGCCGCTCGTGTGGCTCGATCCACGTCGCAGCTTCCAAATTCGCCTTCACAACGGCCTCAGTGTCGGAACCAAGAGCCTCGGTGACAAGCTGAAGGTTCTTGCCAAGAAGCTTCGTCGTTGAATTGAAGATGCCCAATAGCTGCGCAGCAACTTGGCGAAGACCGATGGACCGGCGATCCACGTTATTGAGCGATTCCAGATGCAGAGTGATCCGGTAGGGCATTTTTTCCGAACGCAACCGGGAAACAAGAATGTTGAAGGGCCGCAGGTTCTTCGGAAACCGATGGACCTGACAGACGGAAAAGGTGCGCGGTCCCCATTTGATTTGCCGCATATCTTGGGAGACGACGGGGGCTGACGACAAAATCTGCTTTGCCAAAGGCTGTGCAAAGAAATCCGACACGTCACTATCGAAGGTCTTCTTGATCGGCGGATACTTCACAGCCCCCGGCTCATGAGGCAACCAATCATCCGGCGTCTCATGATAGAAAATACCCTGCCGGATGGCAGCGATATCCGGCCGCGATCCATCCTCTTTCGGTTTGATGATCTCAGCCATCACACCGCATCGCCGCAAGGCCGTTAGGACGCTCTGCACATAGGCCATGTGCGGTCCTTCCAGCCCCTTCAGCTCAATAAACGGGTCCATAGCCGACCGCATCGCCGGCAGTTCGCTACGGGCCTCGTCATTGGCCTTTTTTTGCATCATCATTTCGCGCTGCGGCCCGGCTATCGGCCGCGACGTGAGCGCCATTATAACGCGCTCGTTCACCGCCCTTTTCAGGATAACCTCGCGCGTTTCTCTGAGGATCGTATCGATCCTCAACTGCTTCAGCTCGGCATTATGTCGGGCGCGGTCCAAATGCTCATCAACGACCTTCTCGGCGTTGTAGGAGCATTCATACGAGATGGACATGTTATGCCCCGGCGACTTCAAAACCTGCGCCAGCTCAGCCGCGAAAATTTCAACCATCCTATCCGCAAACTCAGCCTCGGAAGTGATCGAGCGAATCCCCTTGATCTCGATCAGCGTGATGTCGGAGCCATCGTGCGCAAAAATGACAGGGCGCGGGGTGTCTGGATCGAAGCCGCTCAGATCGCAAAACTGGTCGGCATTCCGGTTGAACATGCTCATATGCGGTCCCTCGGGGTAAAACGATACAGGAAGCCGCCTAAATCGGCGTCATCGGGCAAGTTCTCAAAGTCGGTGCTAAACGAGCTTGAGGCGAAGCCGTCAGCGATCCGAACACGATGCTCCAACGATTCATCAATCGCGCTCAGAGCGTTAGGAAACTGGTTGCTCGCAGCCAGTTTCCGTATCCGATCGATCAGCGCCTCCATAGCTGAGCTACCCTGTATTTCAGGCATAAAGGCTATTTCCGTTGGTCGATTTTTCTCGGCCATGATCCGTCACTCCAAGGAAGGAGAAGGCCGCTGACCGAACACCGTCCGGGGCGAATTTTGCTGCACATAATCGACCTGGCTGCGGTTGGCGCGCTGTAGTTTATCCCGCGCATCATCAATCTCATGTGACGCCTGCAGAACCTCTTTTGGAGGCGAAGCGAGCCGCGCAGTCACGGCCGCCAGATGACCACCAGCATGTGGTCCACAACGCTCAAGACGATCCGACAGACCTTTCACAACCTTCGGGCCGGTTTCGCTCTGCAATTTTGCCCATGCGGTTTTCATCGCCTCACCGTAGGCTCCGGCATCGCCCATGGCCCGAATGCGGGCTTCCAATGGTCGAGATGGATCGGCGGCAGCAACGGCGGCGGCCGACGCCTTGTTGCTAAGCTGGATGACCTCATCCATCTGCTTCGTGAGAGCCGCATTGGCCTCTCCAGCGGCTCGGCGGGCCTCTACCATTGCCTCACCGGGAGCGAGCACGCGCCGCGAGTTTGGTCCATGCTCCCGAAGTCGAATTTCATTGTCGATGACGCCGTTGACGGCAAGATTGCTTTTCATCCGCAAGGAGGGCGAAAGCTCCTCCATCCGGCTGTAGGCTTTAAGCGTGCGCTCCATCACGTCTTTCGCGGCGGCACGCTCATCCAACCCTTTGATCCTGAGAACCGTAGGTTCAGGCACCTTCCGATAAGGCTGGCCATGCTGATCTACAATCCGCTGTGAAAGCGCTTGGCGCTCGATCAGCGTAAAATTTCGCTCGACCTTCTCAAGCGCTCGTGCGTGCGCGGCGGCATATCCCGGCTGGACGATATCTTCCAGCGCTTCCTCTGCTGTCATCTTTCCGCTGGAAACGGCGTTCGCTGCGTTCACAAAGGCAGTCTTCATACCGCCGTCTTCAACCCACTGATCGGCGACATTCGCGAGACGGTGAATACGATCAGTGGGAGCGAAAATATTCTGATCGACCCAAATCCGGCCTAGATCGACATCGAGATGGTCCGTAAGACGCCGAAGAGAGCCATCAGCAGCCTGTATCGACAGATCGGCAGGGAGGCGGTGTGCGGCCGGATATTCCTTGCTGGCGCGCTTGTCCTGCACCTTCGCGCCGGTCGCCACAAATTTCGAGTTTTCCGGTATGATACCAGCGGCTTTGGCATTCTCGATCAGCACCAGTGCTGCATATGTCTGCTGCAACCTGCCTTCTGCATGGCGTTCGAGTGCGCCAATTGGAAAGCTGTCACCCGTTCGAACCACATCCTGATACAGCTCTCGAAACATCTCGACTGAATCGGGCTTTGAATTGTGAATCACGCGGCGCTCACGCGGCGCTTCGGACTTCTCGCGAAACGCGTAATTCATTTGCTGCTCCGCCGTATGGCCGATCTGGATAGGATTTTCGAAAGTTCCCGGCGCTGACGAGCTGGTAGCTCGTGGGCCAAGATGGTACTCGTCCTCTTCTTCAAACTCCGAAGGAATCCTAGTAAAGCTGGTGTCTACAGTGATATCATGCGTCTTTAATTGCTCAAGCACACCGGAGATTTGCTCTACGTAGTGACGGTGGTCCAGACTTTCTTGCGTAGCCCATGGCACATAGTCTATCCCATTCCACCTAGCCATCTGAGCTTCTTCGGGATCATATCCATAGTCTTTCACTGTGCGCGACAGATCGATGTGACCGCCCGGCTCAACTGTTTCAAGCTGATCCCGCAGCCGCTCCAGAAAACGGCGTTCATCATTTGCCTCAACTCGGGTCGCATAGCTGTCTTCTGAAATGAAATGCTCTGAATCGCGGTCAGTAAGACGGACATTTATGTGTTTTATTTTTTCATTCACACTCGCCTTTATCGCTTCCAGCGTATGGTTTTCACTGCCGCTGGAAAGCGCGTACCGCAGTTGCTGTTCAGCGGTATGGCCGATCTGGATAGGATTTTCGAATGTGCCGGGAATCTTGTCGCGGGTGCTTTCGAGTTCGGCTTTCCGGGCATCGAGGTTCACGCGTGCAAAAAGCTCGGCATTCGATTGCGCAACGTGCTGGACATACCCATTACCGTGATCGTGGAACGCTGTCAGTCGCTGCCAAGCAGCTTCGATCTGCCGCTCAGCGTTCGCACGCAGGTTCTTCAGGGCCTGAGCATCGTCGGCACTGACATCGTAGGTGTAAGTCCCGGTCTCGGTATTATGCGTCGGCTCGGGGCGCTCCAAATCAGATAGGCTCTGATGAAGAGTCTCAATCTCATAGAGAGCTTCGTTGACGGCTGAGACGTTCAGTTCACCAAAGGTCTCGATAGCCCGCTCATATGCGCGGACCTCGCTATCCTCATCAAAACCATCGTCAAGGAAGCCATATTCCGTAGGGTATCGCTTCGCATGATCGAGCACATAGCGATTACCGGAACTCGCTTCTGCCTTTGCGGCTACAACGGCGTCGTGGAGCCTGATGACAGCCTCATTTCGCGTTGTTGAAAGGTTCGTCGGATCGGTAATTTGTAACCGCGCCAGCGCCAATTCTCCAAGCACATTCATAGCTTTGTCCCACTCAATCCCGTCTTGCGGTTGTGGCGGATTCAAGGGCGGAAGGATGGCAATGGGGGCCTTTCCGGTGAAGTGCGCGGCGATCTCGTCGGCCGTTGAAAGTTGCAGTTTCCAGATTTGGGCTAGCGAAAGGTTTTCGCACCATTCCCGATACTCGGGGGCCATCTTCTCCAGCGCGGCAAGCCTATCTCGAACGGGGCCAGCAATGACGTATTCCCGAATATATTTTGGATCTTCCCATTTCGGAGCGTCTGCGGTCTCCTCACGCTTCCCGCCTCCGAAAAACCGGCTCATGATATTATTGCGCTCTTGTGCCATGACTAAGCCTCCAAAACCCGCCTGCTTCCATCAGGGAGATTGCATCATCCCCACATGCTGGAAAGGGCGTAGGTAACAACCGCTGAAATGCCGAGAAGCCCGCCAAAACCAAATGCGACCCACTGGTGAAACAGGCTCTGCTCTGGATCAAATGAGGTCATTTCCTCGCGGCTCGTCAGCCGCCAAATATTGATGAGCGTCTTAAAGCAAATGACGAGGCTCAGAAGGGCGAACAGCAGGGGAACGAGGTTTCCGGCCGAAGCCAGAAACTCGTAAAACGACTTTCCCATTGTCTCAAGATTCTGGCTATTCGACTCCACGGTGGCCTCCTATCGACTATCGCACGCCCTGCGGGATCACCACCGGGGCCAAGAAAACGACACCCAAGCCCATCCCTGCCGGCGCTGACATGGTTGGCGGGCGGCTGAAGTTTTTAGCTGCGGCTTGCGAAAGGCTCTGCCCAAGCGGCTGCAACGCCGCAAGCGCGGCTTCTCCATAGTTTACCGGGTTCCGGCCGGAAACGATCACCCCGTCACTCACGGCAATGTTTCGGTTATTCTGCACGAGCTGCTGGCCCACCTGCCCGACGCCTTGGATGATCGAGGACAGGAAAAGCCCGCTATATCGCTGCAAAGTGTGTTTATCGACATCTGCGGCAATGCCAGTGCGGGCTTGGGATTCCGACACGGCTATTGCCGTCACCGGGAATTGCGCGCCGGTATTCGTCACGATCTGAGTGAACGAGATCGCAGCCTGATTATCGGAATAGCTGATCTGGCCCACGAGCCTCATACCCGTGAGCGGGCCGTTGCGCGTGCCTCTCGCGGGATCGTAGATCACGTCATCCAGCGACACGATGATCGGCGCACCCGGATCATCAGAATTGAAAGAGCGATCCAGTCGAGCGAAAATAACATCGCCGGTTCGCGCAAGCATCGTCATTTTCTGCTGCGGCCTCGTCGCCGGGCCGGTCTGCTTATCGTCCTTGACCTCCGGCGGCGCTTTGTACTTTTGCATAGCCATCTGGACGCGGGGCGTGTTTCCACCATTGCCGCTGCTCCCGCGCGCGAGCGCGTCGATCTGCGCCTGAATGGCAGCTCGTGCAGCCTGATCCGATACGGGCTGCTGCACCGGAATTTTCGTCACATAGACGGTTCTTTCCGTCGTCTCTTTGATGATGCGTTCTTCCGGGTCGGCCTTCTTCTCTTCCACAACCGTTGGTTCTTCGCCCTTATCGGCAGGGCCAATTCCCGTGATGACCGTGGGCGCTTGATAATCCTTGCCCGTTTCGCGGGCCACTTGCGCATCTTCATTGTTTACGGTCGCGCGGCGGTTGGCCTCGTTGGTATCCACCGGCGTCATCTGATCATTTTGGGGGACGTTCTCCCCGTTAGGAAGGTTACTGGTTGTTCCAGCTCCCCGATCTGGCGCTGTCGCGCCTGAAAGCATGAAAGCGCCAGCTCCGATTGCCATGACGAGCGCCCCGGCCGCACCTAGTACCAGCTTGTTCATGATCGACCCTCCTAGTACCGAACTGTTGCGGGACGCTCGACGCCCGATCTGTCAGAGAAAAGCAGACGGTAAGGCTGTCCCTTGAACCGATAGGCCGTCTCCCCATCCGGGGTAGGCACCTTCTGCGCGAAGTGCGGAGTGAGCATTTCGACGTGGCCGACAATCACGAGGTCGCCGTTCGGCGTCGTGTACCCGCGCAAATCGGGCGCTCCTTCCAACGAAACGGCTTGCGCCCCATTCGGGATGCGGCCGATGATGTAAGTCGCCAAGTCGCCTTCCGGCACCGGGCGTCTGGCAACGTATTTGCCACCCTTCGGCGAATTGCGGCCTTTCAAATTGACCGGCCTAACCTTTTCGGCGAGAGGCGAACGGCCCTCGATCACGACGGTCAGCGGCATGTCGATGCTGACCTTTTTGCCGCCCTCTGGCCGAAAGCCAGATTGCGTCAGCAGGACGATGGGATATGGCCATTTGTCGAGCGCGACATTGATATTGCCAAACACCTCGAAATAGCAGGGCGTCAGGTTGATCGTTGTCGGTCGTTCGCCCGCTTCGCTCGCCTGCGCGCCGGTAGCGCTTCCGCAGCCGGCCCCGTCCTGCGCCAGCATCTGCGGGTTATAGGTCACATTCGCCACCGGCCATGGATAGCCGTTACTGTCTACGAAGGTGACAGGCGTTGTAAGGCCGAAGGCCATTCGCACCGTGGGCGGCGTCTGCATCGGCGTTTTGGCGGCATTCACCACGCGCGGCAAAGCAATCGGATACGGATCGGTCGAATATGTCGGCCGCACAGCCGCACTTTGCGAGCCTAGAGTCGCATCCCTGATCCGGCCGACCTCGTTAGGCTTGAGGATCATGCCTTCCGTTTGGTCGACCATCCCCTTCCTGATTCTATCCAGCTCTTCCCGCGTGAGTTCGCGCGTCGGAAGATTGGGCTGCTCCTCAAAGGTCTGGACATCCGTCTGCGTTTCAGACTGGCCGGGGTCTTGACGAGCTATGCCCTGCTCCCCGACAGGCGCAGTAATATCCTGCTCTGTCTGATCTTGCGCCACGACAGCGCCTCCCATCATGACGGAGAGTAGCAGACCTACCGGAACCCCCTTTTTCATCTTCTTCATGCCCTGCTCCATCAAGACTCGCTGTTATTGAAATTCGCCGTGGCGCTGATGCTGTCGATCCCGATCCCATTGGGGTTTGCCTCGGAAGGCCGCAGCGCCACGATCAGCATTGTCAGCAAAATGTCCGTGCGCCGTGTATCCACGTTCGATTGCTGGAATTGCACGATGGGGACCTCCACCCGCCAGAAACGGCGTCCCTGCAAAAAACCGACCTCTTTGATATTTGGTACGCCTGATCGGTAGGCCGTTTGCGTCACAAAATTCGTGCGGAAGGCTATGGGAGAGCCTGTGCGATTGACCTCCTGCACATAAGAATTTTGACCTGAAGGCGTAAAATACTGCCGCAAGGCAGAGCCGATGATCGTCGCCTGATTGTAGTAGTCGTAGGAGTTGACCGCGACAGCCGCATCTGAAGCAAAGTCGATGAGCCGCGCCTGACTGATCGCGGCCTCTTCCAAGACGGTCGCACTGCACGAACTGCCAGTTCCCTGCTCCTGCCAGACAAATTGCGTGACAGGCTTCATCAGGTAGATATCGGCCGTCATGGCGAAGCTCGCCACGATACCGAGGCCGAAAAGACCGCCAAGACCTATAATGGCGAAACGATAGGTCTCGATACCCCTCATGGCCGCGCCCCTTCTTCAACGGGCTGCGTCGAAACAAGGCGACCGATGGCGATCCCCTTCGGATTAAGCGGCGACTTGTGGGTCCGAACGATCGTTGCGAAGAAATCCCGGTTTTCGGATCTCCGATCCTGCGAATTTCGATAGATCAGCGTCATCGGTATGACGATTTCCCACTCGTATCGAGACGAACCATCGGGCTGTTGAACTGCCCCTTGGCGGGCGATCAACGCAGGGCCGCGCTGTGTCGCGGTCGCGTTCTGATACTTGGAAACGACATCCTTGATGATGCCCCACTCGCTCACCGAGAGCCGGTAGTTGTTGCGGCCTTCAAGGGTCATGAACATCGATGTGCTGCTGTTGATCTGATCGCGCCACGAGGTCCAGTCGTAGGTCTGGATCATGCGGATCGCGTTCACCGCGAAATCGCGAGCGGTAGCATCTGCCACCATCGGCTCATCGAGACCGATGGGCGCGCAAACCGACTGAGCATCAGTTGTGCCCAAAAAAGCGGTCGCCGGGAACTTCACGAAGCGCGCATAAAGTAGCTGCGCCAAATGGATATAAACCAGAACAACCGCGACGACGAGAAGCAGCGTGAAAACGCGCATGCTGCGCAAAATCGCCGCCATCGCCGCATTGTCTTCTAAAATGGCCTCTTTCGACTTCACTGCCCCGTATTCCCCTGCAAAATTGGCACCGGGCATCCGAAAACCCCGCCGTCGGCGACATAAGGTTCGGTAACTGCATTGGCCTGCAAAACAACTCCGAATAACAACACGGCGAGCGTGCCTACCATCAGCGCTGTCCAGAGAATCGTTAGCTGCTTCTGCTTGGCGATAATCTGTTCCCTCGCAATAGAGGGCGCGACGGGATCAGGAAGGGTTGCCAAAGCAAACTTTGGCACCCTTACTTCCGAAAGTTTCTTCTTTTTATCGAAAAGCCCCATTCTCGATGCTCATTCCTTCATGAGAGCATCGACAACCGGCATCATGGCATCGTCCCATCCCTTCAGAACCGCGACCTTGCCGGAAGCCTTCGGCACGACGAAAAGCGGAACGGCTGGCGCGCGATCCGGCAGATTGGCCGCAAGCGTCAACCAGACCTCGAAATTCTGGTTAACCTCCTTATCGAGATTGGCGTCAGCCGACATATCGAGCCCTTGGGTTTGCTGCGCCATCAGATTGTGCAGGGCCTTCACCTTGTCCTGCTGCTTCAAGACGCCACGAATGCCGGGCAAAGCGTCGAGCTGTGTTGCCTGATCCCCAAGGACACTGATCGGCACGAAACGGATCGGATATTTGCCCGAAAGAGCCTTATGGGCGGCTTGGCAATACGGGCACCGTGGATCGAAGAACATGACAATGGTGTTCTTCTCGTTTGCCTGCTGACCGGCCGGGGTGTCGGAGATGCTTGCCAGCGAGGCCAGCCCGTTCAGCAACTGGCCAGCCACGCTCAGGTCAGAAATCTCGTAACCAGAATCGATCCCCTGCCGTGTGATCGGTTGCGCCGAGACGATAGAGTTGGACTGCACCTGTTGGGTCTGCTGTACCGGCTGCTGCTGCGTCTGGTACTGCTGAGCCTGCTGCATCGGCATCTGCTGTGTCTGGTATTGCGGAAACTGCTGGTACTGACCCTGCTGCGCATAACCCGGCTGCTGATAGTAGCCGGGTTGCTGCATCGCCATCTGCTGCTGATACTGCTGAGGCTGCTGAAAGCCATTCTGCATGGGAAAGGTGTTTTGCGGGGCGAATTGCTTCGGCAGAACAAACACGCCCAAGCACGCTACGCCGACAAAAGCCGTGGCCCAAATCCCTTGAATGATAACTTTTTGCGTGCCCGAAATGCTTTCCTTCGATGACGTGGTATCAGCCATAACAATCCCGCTATTAGAACCCGATCAACAGGTTTTCGCCATCGAGCGAAAGCCCACTTCAAATCAACCGTCGCCACCTTAAACGACAACGATTTTGGAATCAATTTTTCTATCAATCTTTTCCGGGTAGTTGTAAAAGTGTCGCGCTCGACAAAGATCAAGCCGCGCGCTTATTGGCTAACGACGCGCCATGCACCCTCGATCACGCGCAAGCTCAAAGCTCGCGTGTCCTTCTCCCCTGTCTTCACACGCTCAAGGGTAACGTCCGCAAGATAGGTCGCCTCATCCTGCGAGCGGATGTTGTCAACCGATACGATCTTGACGGCCTGCGGAGGGATGACATGCCATTCGGCTGCGGCGGCACCATAAGTCTGAACAGCTTCCTGATACTGTTCAGCCATACGGCTCATCACCGCGCCCTCAATTTCTGCGTTACTCGGGCCGTTGTCACCGCATCCGGCGAGCAGCCCGCAAATAATCAGAATAGCTATTCGTTTCATCTGCATGTCCTCTCCTGTCTGATGACTGCACCCCAAATAAAAAGGCACCGGCCTATATGGCAGGTGCCTTCCGTCCCTCGCAAGTTGCAGTGAGGTTTTATGCAGCATTCCGAGAGTTATTTGCCAGTCTGGCAGCGCGCATCTCTTCCAGCAGCTCCTTTTGCGTCTGATGAAGCGCGCGAGTTTCCTCCAGAAGATCGACCAGAGTAAGCCTTGCGCACTCGCCCTGAATAAGGAGATTCGTCAGCGTACCTTCTGCGGTTGCGTTCCCTTCCACCAGCGAAAGGCCGTTGAAGAGGCTCTGATCGTACAGGTCGCGAACGTCCACAGCACGCATCTGGGGCTTCGGTTTTTTTCCAAAGAATTCCAACACCTTAACCTCCTGCAAAACGTTCGACATTGTTTTTCATTTCTAAATATATGTCAAAAACGTCATCTCATCAAGGGATTTGGTAGGGGGCAACATGGCAATCCTGTTACTCAGCCGCCGCTAACAAGGCACCCGTATTCAAAGTCGCTGCTCGAATGGAATTGTTGCGAAGGGCCGTGCGCCGCGCCACACGTATTGGCTGGTCGATCAGGACACCGAACGCCGCCAACGCCAGCTCATTTTCAGAAACAGAAAGCCCCGCACCCGAAATGCTGTCGATGTACCGGGCCTTCAAGGCATCCTCCAACTGATCGACCTCGCGGTTCACGGAGATGGCACCGCTGCTACTGTCGAGAGCAGCCAGACTCTCGACAATGGCGGCATCGATCTGCGTTTGCGAGACCACGCCACTCTCCAACATGTCTTTGAGGGTTGCAGCGATGGCTTCAATTGGAGTGTCTGCCTTCGGCTTGCTCCTTCGAAACCGCTCGTCGCGGATCACGCTTGATAGCGTCGTAAGGACATCCCGGAGCAACAACGCAATGCCGTCCCGGTCCCTGTGATCGAGATACCGCCTTGTCGGATCGGCCTGCTTAAACGACCAGTCCTTGATCCCTGCCTCACTCAGATTATCAAGCATCTTCTCTTGCCGGTCGCGCTTGCGGATCGCCTCGATAGATTCGGGATCACGAGACTTAACCGGCACGAAATGGTTGAGCCGCCACTCCGTGACCTCGGGAATGCCACCGGTATAGAACGCCGTGTAACGGATGGTTCGGCTTTCACCCCGACGTATTCTCCCTTCCCGCGTCTGCGTGCCGACGATCAGATGAAACTGGCCGTCCTGCTGCCCGGCAATGTCGGCATATTTGATCACGTCCTCTTCTTCGTAGCTGACTTCATCGCTCAGGCGTGTCGTCTTGAACGCGGCCCTTTGATCGACCTTCATCCCACGGGAAACGGGGGTCATGACTTTCGACCCCCAACCACGGATCAGTTTGAAGGTGTTGCTGTCCTCCCCGCCCACGAAACGGCCGATATGCCGCAACGTCGTGTTCTGAAGGGTTTCTTGGGCCTCCTGCGGAGAGGCTTTTTCCAACGAGTCGGGCGTTTGCATACCGAAGGTGCAGGACACGCCAAACGAACGCGCCTGCGCGGCTGCGACCGAGAAACCTTCAACGACATAGTAGCCGTATTCATCGAAGATCAGCGGATACGGCATGTTGGATTTGCTCGGAGACGCATCAACGATACTGCGACGGTCGCCTTCCAGCGGCTTGTGAAGCAGATTGCCAAGAACCTGCTTCACCGCTGCTACCGTGATCTTGCCGAGTGCCGCTGTACTCGGCGGGGCTTTCTCCAGCGAGGGGATCATCACAAACACAATGCGACGGTTCAGGAAAACGTCGCTCATGTTGATTTCGCCCACCTGCGCATTGAAGACATGACCGAAGGAATAGGTCAGCATCGCTGCCGGTTCCGACAGGCTCATCGTCATGTAACCCCACTGCCGATACACTTCGGCGCGGGATGTTTCAGTCGCTTGGTTTTGCTCGCCGCCGCCAGTTCCGCTTGCCAGCCTGCGATATGTCTCGATCATCTCGCGCGACAGCGCCTCGACCTCGTTTTCGCCAGACAAGAGCGCCGTCGCAATCTTCGTGTCGTTGGCGTCGATCATCGGCGGGGGCTCTTTCGGCATGACCTGGCTGTAGCCGGGCAGATCGAGAAGAACCTGTTCCAAGCTCTGGCAAGCCTGCTTCAGCCGAAGGAAATCCTCATGTTTCCCCTCATCCGGCCAGCTCA
>RRZU013303611.1_pt1 | contig 14406 bp, 11 predicted proteins | sample 2165561 | NCBI WGS metagenome assembly RRZU01 (sample SAMN10456909, study PRJNA506462) | wastewater metagenome | isolation source: wastewater sludge | place: USA: Moscow, Idaho
GGTTTAGACTATGTTCAAATGGCGATTCAGCGTTTAATTGGTTTTGGGAAAAAAGAAGAGTTTAAGGAAATTTTGGCAATTTTAAGAAGGCAGAATCCTGATAGGATAAGGGTTCTGTGAAATTTGTCGTGTACAGAGAGTTTTTGGTTAAACCTGCGACATAAATGCCAGCACCCGCATTTAAAGCAATCATATTCGCGGCTTTTTCACCGTGCGCAGTTTTGTTTTTAGACAAGGCGTTTTGAATTAAAGCCAGGCTTTCATCTGCACTATCAACGCTAAGACCACTCAGGGTTTGTGAATCAATATCAACATCTTCAGGCTGAATAATCCATTCGGTGACTTCATCATTTTTAAGCTCAGCCACATAGGTTTTTGCAGCTAAACTAATTTCATCAAGGCCATCTTGTGAATGCACCACCATCACATGTTTTGCACCAAGCTGCTTTAATACTTCAGCAATTGGGCGACACAGCTCACTGGAAAACACACCAATCACCAAGCGTTCTACACCAGCCGGATTCGTAAGCGGGCCGAGTAAGTTGAAAATGCTACGGAAACCTAATTCTTTACGTGGGCCAACTGCATATTTCATGGCTTTGTGATGATTCGGGGCATATAAAAAACCAATGCCCATTTCACGAATACAGCGTTCAGTTTGCTGCATATCTAAATCAAGTTGTAGACCCGCTTTTTCAAGTAAGTCTGATGAGCCAGATTTTGAAGAGACGCCACGATTACCATGTTTGGCAATGGTGGCACCTGCCGCAGCAATCACAAAACTTGCTGCAGTTGAAACGTTAAACAGGTTTTGACCGTCGCCACCTGTTCCGACAATATCGACTAAATGTGGTAAATCACTGACATCAATTTTGATGGCAAATTCACGCATGACCCGTGCAGCAGCAGTAATTTCGTCAATGCTTTCACCTTTTAGTCGTAGCCCCATCATTAATGCGCCGATTTGTGCTTGTGTGGCTTCGCCTTGCATGATGATTCGCATCACGTCTTCCATTTGAGCCTGAGTCAAATGAATGTTTTTGGTAATATTGCTTAATGCTTGTTGAATATTCATTTTAATCACTTATGCGTAAATTTCTAAAAAGTTTTTGAAGATTTGATGGCCATGCTGACTCAAGATTGATTCGGGGTGGAACTGCACGCCTTCAATTGGCAATGTCTTATGTTTCACACCCATAATCTCTTCGATTGAGCCATCTGCTTCATTGGTCCAGCAAGTCACCTCTAAACATTCAGGCAAGGTCGCTTGATCAATCACTAAGGAGTGATAACGCGTTGCTGAAAAGGGTGACGGTAAGTTACTGAAAATTCCTTTGTCACTGTGGTGCATGTCAGATAAACGGCCATGCATTACAGTTTTTGCTCGCACAATATCGCTACCAAAGGCTTGTCCGATACTTTGGTGCCCAAGACAGACGCCAAGGAGTGGGATTTTTCCAGCAAAATGCTGAATGGCAGGAATAGAGATACCTGCTTCAGTTGGTGAGCAAGGGCCAGGACCAATGACCAGATATTTCGGTTGCCATCGTTCAATTTCCTCCAAAGTCACGGCGTCATTACGGATCACTTTTACTTCTTGATTTAACTCGCCAAAATATTGGACGATGTTATAAGTAAATGAATCATAATTATCGATCATGAGAAGCATATTAAACTTAACCTATTGAAATTAAAGAACTTTATTTTTTGGAGCTGAAATCATACTCAATTTCGTACTCAATATTGAGACAACACTCCAATTACAGTGCATAAAAAAGCCGCTTTTACGCGGCTACTTTATCAGATTCAACGCTATTTGTAACAACAGATTGAGCTTTGGCTCGAAGCCATGTTTTTTATGGTTATGGCTTTGATTTTTAAATTTAGATTCGGTTGATGCGTTGATCCATTCGTGGAGAGTGAAAAGGGATCTTATTTGATGGTTTATGTAGAGCCTGCCAAGCGCAAATTTAACGAATAATATTTAGGCAACTTCGCTTTAGAAAATCAGTCATTGCTAAAGACATCGTGTATGGTGTCGACTCTATAAATATGAAGTTGAATATAATCGATGTCTAAAGAATGCTTTGCTATTGAAGTTGAAATTCCTGAAGCAATTTGCCCTAAATTTAAAGGTCGAGATCAGTTTATTGAAGAGGGCATTGCAAAGCTGTTTTTGTCAAATAATACGACTGCAAAAGAAGCGTTAAAGGGATTAACTGTTTATGTTGTCGGTGCTGGAAAAAATGCGGTTGTGGTTACCAAAGCCAGTTTTCCTAAAATTGAAGCGCAGATTACTGCGTATTTAAATGAGCAATTCGGTGATGAATGGAAGCTTAGCTTAATGCCAATTAATATTTAATCGTTATTTAAAACGGTCTAAGCCACACCAAGAAATTTAGATCTATACGGTTAGTTTTTTTGGGGTATTGCTGCATAAATGCCCCCTAATAATCAAGTGACATACGCTCTATTTTAATTTTAGTATTTTTAGGTTCAGCCTCTGCTGGTTAAACTGGTTAAACTGGTTAAACTGGTTTAAATGATAAGCTAACTTTTTATTATTCAATGAGTTTGTTAATCTTTTATCTGGTGTTGGAATAAGCATTGTTTATTTACTGCCTAGATGATTAATTTCATATAGGCAGTATTTTATTCTATTGTGATTTTAGAATAGAGCATTGCTGTAAAATATAAACTATTTTTTTGATTTATTTAGCCAAGATTGAGCCAGACGTTTATTTTGTTTTACGCCAACACCTTTTTGATACATCAGCGCAAGGTCTTGCATGGCTTGTTTATTACCAAGCGTTGCTGCTTCCTGGCGAAGTTGAAATGCTTTGTTTATATTTTGCTCAATACCGCTCTCTTTAAGTGTATATAAATTTGCCAGCTCAACCATTGAATCCGTATGCTTTAATGCTGAAGCTTTAGAATACCATTTGAATGCTTTCTGATAGTTATCAAGCACATCTTTTTTATCATTTTTTTGATTGAATAATGCATAAAATGTATAACCTTCTGCGAGCCAAAACATGGCTTTAGGATTGCCATTTTCTGCAGATTTTATTCCCCAAACCTCAGCTTGTTCGGTATCACGTTGAATTCCATTTCCATATAAATAGGCTTCTGCTAAGTCGAGTTGCGCTGTGGTATCACCATTTTGGGCTTGAGTGAGCAATTGATTAGAAAATGCCTGTTCTGCGAATACCTGCATGGAAGCGATTAAAGCAATGCTGGAGAGTATTATTTTTAGACTTTTCATTTTTGGCCCTGATACTAACTGAGTATTGGCTGCATATTACTTTATTTTTATTTGTGCTGCTTATAAAAAATTATCTTTTTAATGTTTATTTTTTATCAATGTTTTTATAATATGAATTTATTAAAAGTAAATTATTGAAAATAAATAATTGTTTATTCTGTTTGTTTTTTATTTTCATTGCTTAGAATAAATATATTTTTTAAATGTTATATTAAATGGGTTTGGCGTATTTGAGACTTAATATAAGTAAATTGTTAAAGTTGTGATAATCACAGCTTTAAATTAATAAATAGCGTGGAAAAATACAGAAAATATTAAATCATTGCAGCTATTCATTCGTTTCAAGTCAAGCGCAGGCGTAGTTTAACGCTGATTGCCACAGACGGGACAGGCTGGATTTTTGGTCAGTTGCAGAGGGTAGGTCTCAAAGTTGAGGCCTTCAAATTGCGTGACTTTGCCAACACTACTGTCTCCTAGGCCGGTTAAAACTTTTATGGTTTCAGCGGCTTGTGCTGCTCCAATCAGATGCACCAAGGGGGAAAAGACGCCATTTTGTGTGCAGCTTGTATCTTCACTGATTACGTTAGGATAAATACAAGCATAGCAAGGGGAGTGATCGAGTCGTGGGTCGAAGACCATGACTTGTCCGCTAAACTGAATCACTGAGGCGCTGACCAGAGGGGTTTTGCTGTGAACAGCGGTTTGATTGATCAACTGTCTGGTCTTGGCATTGTCGGTACAGTCGATGATGACATCACAGTGCTGAATCTGTTTAACTAGAAAGTCAGCATCCGCCTGTTGTTTGAATGCGGTTATTTGGATGGTTGTATTCCGCGCAGTTAAGTATTTTTCTAAGGAAAATACTTTCGCTTGGCCAATATCAGCCTCACTAAAACCTAGCTGCCGTGGCAAATTACTGAGCTCAATCAGATCATCATCACACAGCACCAGATGACCGACACCCGCACCGGCAAGAATGGGGAGACAGGCATTGGCTAAACCACCGCAACCAATCACTAAGGCGGTTGCTTGATTGAGCTTCTCCTGAAAGTCGTATTCAAATTCATTTAGTAAAAGATGACGAGAATAGCGCAAGAGCTGTAATTCATTCATGCTTGATCCTTTGAGATGAACGCTGCCCGATCAAAAGTTGATACTGATCGGGCAGTGAGGATATGGTAAAACCGGATTGAAACTTAACGGCGACGTACGATTTGTGGGCGGCGTTTTAAGAAGGTGACTGTTCCAAATCCACTCCAGATATGCACCAATCGAGTAAATGGAAAAATGACAAACAAGGTCATGCCCATGAACATATGAAGTTTAAAGACAGTGGATACATTGGCAATTTGTGCTGCAGCTTCACCATTGAAAGTCACAATATACTGCGCCCAAGTCATTAATCTGACCATTTCCGCACCATCGGTGTGCTGTGCTGAGACGAAAATCGTAGAGAGACCAAGCAGTAAGGTAATGAGAATCCAGATGAGGACCAATTTATCACGCCAAGTTGTGTTGGCATTAAGGCGGTCATTACTAAAACGACGAACCAATAAAATAATCAGACCAATCAAGCAGATTGTTCCCATTACACCGCCAGCAGCCATAGCGAAGACTTGTTTAGTCCCATGCGAAATGCCGAGGCTGTCCCAAACGATAACTGGGGTGAGTAAGCCCACCAAGTGGCCGAAAAATAGACCTAAAATCCCGATATGAAATAAAATGTTGCCAAGTCGGAGCTGACCTCTATATAGCAATTGACTCGATTCACTTTTCCAACTGTATTGCTCCCGTTCAAAACGCATCAAGCTACCGAGGAAGAAGATACTGAGGGCAATATAGGGATAAATACCAAAGATAAATTGATGCAAGTTGCTCATGATTTTACTCCTGAAGAATTAGACATCATGCGGCGAGGAGCAATGTTTACGATTTGAACATCCTGATGCTTAGGCGTTAACAGGGGTTCTACGCCTTGTGCATTGGGTCCAAAAAGTTCGAGTGCTTCATCCATATCTTTGACTGGAGATACGCTCAGTTCTTTGGGTGCGATAGGCGATAAACTCACAATTAATTCGAAAACGGGCGCGTAATTTGATTGATTGGCTGCTAGTTTCTGACTGATATAACCAATGACATGCACGGCCTCACCCAACAGTTCGGCTGCATGCTGTTCGCTTTGCATCGAGAGAAACTCTAAAAATAAAGGCAGATAATCAGGCAGCTCAAAGCCTGTAGGTTCAAAGCCTGACTTTTGATATTCATGCAGTAGATTCAACATGGCATCACCACGATCACGATTTTCGCCATGCAAATGTTCAAACAAATGTAGGGAGTGGGTCGGGGTGCGGTCAAAGGTATGCACATAATATTCTTGAATATCGATCAAATCAGTATTGCTTAGATATTGCATTAATGGGCTCAGTTTGCTTTCCCATTCCGGCAGGTCTTTCAGCAAAGGCACAAAATCTTCAGCAACCGCTTGTTGAAGTTCGGCACTTGGATAAGCGAGCAGAACTGAAAGTAATTTAAATTTATTCATGATCTACCCCTTTTTTTTCGTGCTAAAGAAAATCGTTGGTGATGCTTTCTTTTGACCAAATAAACTGGCTTCTGAAGTACCCTCTGAACAGCCATTGCCAAATGTAAAGCCACACGAACCTTTTTCATTAAAGGTGTCTTCTGCATATTCTTTATGTGCAGTTGGAATGACGAAACGATCTTCATAATTGGCGATGGCCATGATCTGATACATTTCTTCAATTTGCGCACCGGTTAAATGGGTCTTCTCCAAGACTTCACTAAAGCTTGTGTTGTCTTGTGGGACATGTTTTTGGCGCATATATCGGCGCATGGTCAACATGGTCTCTAAAGCATTTACAATCGGTGTTTCATTGCCTGCTGTGAGTAAGTTGGCAAGATATTGAACTGGAATACGTAAATCTTTGACCTCTGGAATTAAGCCGTGTTTACCAATCAGACCACTTTCAACCGCAGATTGAATCGGAGATAACGGTGGGATATACCACACCATCGGCAAGGTTCTAAACTCAGGGTGCAATGGGAAAGCAACTTTCCATTCCACCGCCATGCGATAAACCGGCGAGTTTTTTGCCGAATCAATCCATTCTTGTGGAATGCCTTGTTTTAATGCTTCAGCCTGAACAGCAGGATCATTGGGGTCAAGGAAAATATCCAGTTGCGCTTGATAGAGCGCTTTTTCATCTTCGATTGCAGCAGACTGTTCAATTTTATCGGCATCATAAAGTAATACGCCCAGATAGCGGATACGGCCGACACAGCTTTCTGAACACAGGGTCGGTTCACCAGCTTCGATCCGTGGATAACAGAACGTACATTTTTCTGCTTTGCCTGAGGTCCAGTTGTAATAGATTTTCTTATAGGGGCAGCCTGAAACACACATGCGCCAACCCCGACATTTGTCTTGGTCAATCAGTACAATTCCATCTTCTTCACGCTTATAGATGGAACCAGATGGACAAGAGGCAATACAGGCAGGATTGAGGCAATGCTCACATAAGCGTGGCAGATACATCATGAAGGTGTTTTCAAAAGTAGAATACATTTCCTTTTGAATCCCATCAAATAACGTATCTTTGGCTCGTTCTTTAAACTCACCGCCTAAGTCGTCTTCCCAGTTTGGACCCCAGTTAATTTTGTCCATTTTCTTCCCCGTAAGCACAGAGATTGGACGGGCAGTTGGTGGGGTGTACATTTCTGGCGCATTTTGTAGATGCGCATAGTCGTAGGTAAATGGCTCGTAATACTGATCAATACTTGGCATGTTCGGGTTGGCGAAGATATTGGACAGGATTTTTAACTTGCTCCCTTGTTTTAACTGTAATTTGCCATTATTTTTACGAATCCAACCGCCTTTGTGAATTTCTTGGTTTTGCCATTGTTTCGGAAAGCCAACACCAGGTTTGGTTTCGACATTATTAAACCATGCGTATTCCACACCATCACGGCTGGTCCAGACATTTTTACAGGTAATTGAGCAGGTATGACAACCGATACATTTATCGAGGTTGAGGACCATGCCAATTTGGGCTCTTATTTTCATCACGCTATTCCTTCTGTTGGCTGCTAGGCTTGATCTTTGGCATTCTGACCAACAGGTGTATCTAGCCAGTCAACTTTTGTCATTTTACGAACCACAACAAACTCATCACGGTTGGTACCCACGGTGCCGTAGTAGTTAAAGCCCCACGATAGCTGTGCATACCCCCCGATCATGTGGGTTGGTTTTAAAACCGTTTTCGTCACAGAGTTATGAATACCGCCACGGAATCCTGAAACTTCAGAGCCCGGGACGTTGATGATTTTTTCTTGTGCGTGATACATCATGATCATGGTTTCAGGCACACGTTGACTGACCACCACACGCGCCGTGATGGTGCCGTTTTGGTTAAACACTTCGACCCAATCGTTATCCACTAAACCAATTTTTTGTGCATCGGTTTCAGAGACCCAAACGTGGGGTCCACCACGCGATAAGGTCAGCATACGAATGTTGTCGGAATAGGTACTGTGAATACCCCATTTTTGGTGTGGTGTTACAAAGTTCAGCACCAATTCTTTTTCACCATTTGGATAGTGACCGAGCATTTTGGCAGTGGTTTTTAAATCGACTGCGGGTTTGTAGACACAGAGTCCTTCACCAAAAGCACGCATCCATTGGTGATCTTGATAGAACTGCTGACGACCAGTGAGCGTTCTCCAAGGAATCAGTTCATGTACGTTGGTGTAGCCTGCGTTATAGCTGACCTCTTCACTTTCTAGACCAGACCAAGTCGGTGAGGAAATAATTTTTCTCGGCTGGGCTTGTACATCTCTAAAGCGAATTGAATCGTGCTCACGTGGTTTTGCCAGATAGGTATGATCAATTCCGGTATTTTGCGACAGTGCATCCCAAGCTTTTACCGCGACATGACCATTGGTTTCTGGGGCTAAAGTTAAAATCATTTCCGCAGCATCAATTGCGGTATTCAACATGGGCTGACCTTTTGCCACGCCTGTTGTTTTGACTTTATTTAATTTACGTAAAATTTCGACTTCGTGATCGGTATTCCAGTTGATCCCTTTACCCCCGTTGCCGAGTGTTTCCAGTAATGGGCCAATTGAGGTGAATTTTTCATAAATGGCCGCATAGTCACGCTCAACCACAGTCATGGCAGGCATGGTTTTACCTGGAATTGGCTCACATTCACCTTTTTTCCAGTCCAATGCATTAAATGCTTGTCCGAGTTCTTGTGGGGTGTCATGCATTAATGGGGTAAGTACCAAATCTTGTTGTACGCCTAAATAATCTTTCGACAATTCAGAGAACTTTTTCGCAAGGCCCTTATAGATTTCCCAATCGGTTTTACTTTCCCAAAGCGGTTGCACTGCTTCGCTCAGTGGATGAATAAAGGGATGCATATCGGAGGTATTCAAATCATCTTTTTCATACCATGTTGCGGTTGGAAGGACCACATCGGCATAAAGACAGGTGGTCGACATCCGAAAATCTAATACGGTCAGCAAATCCAGTTTGCCTTCTGCAGCAGGGCGAATTTTAATTTCTTTGGGTTGAATACAATCGGCTTCATCACTCATCACTGCATTTTGGGTGCCGAGTAAATATTTCAGAAAATACTCATGACCTTTACCCGAAGAACCTAAAATGTTGGAACGCCACACAAATAGATTTCTTGGGAAGTTGGCTGGATTGTCTGGATCATTACATGCCATATCAATCGAGCCATCTTTGAGACCTGTCACGGTATAGTCCACTGGATTGAGCCCTTGTGCATGTGCATCACGGGTAATATTCAGCGGATTTGATGAAAGCTGTGGTGCAGATGGCAGCCAACCCAAACGTTCTGATTTAACGTTGTAATCAATCATCGACATATTGGTCATTTCATGACCTTGAGATGGCGATAGGATCTCGTCCATCCCCAGTTTTTCATGACGCCATTGACTGGTATGCGCATAGAAGAACGATGTACCGTTCATTTGACGTGCTGGACGTTGCCAATCGAGACCAAATGCAAGCGGGGCCCAACCCGTTTGTGGACGCAACTTTTCTTGTCCAACATAGTGACACCAGCCACCCCCTGATTGACCGACACAGCCACACATCATCAACATATTAATAATGCCACGATAGGACATATCCATGTGATACCAGTGGTTTAGACCAGCACCGACAATCACCATCGATTTGCCTTTTGAGTCATGCGCATTTTGTGCAAATTCACGTGCGACTTGAATGACTTTCTCAGCAGCAACACCCGTATGTTTTTCTTGCCATTTTGGGGTGTAGGGAATGTCTTGATCGTAACGGGATGCGACATTTTCATCGCCTAAACCACGGTCAATCCCATAGTTGGCAATAGATAAGTCATAGACGGTGGCCACATAACAAATTTCGCCATTGCCCAGTTGGATTTTTTTCACAGGGACTTTGCGCACAATAATATCGGTTGCATCAGCACCCGCAAAATAATCGAAGGCCACATCTAAAATTTCATCATGGCTATCAATTAAACTGAGTTGCGCCTGAATGTCCTGATTTGCGCTATTTTCAGCTTTTAGATTCCATTGCCCTTTTTCACCCCAACGGAAACCAATCGAGCCTTTAGGAACTGCAAGGTCTCCAGAGTTTTCATCAATCACCAAGGTTTTCCACTCGGGATTATTGTGTTCATTAAAATTAGCATTGAGCTGACTGGCGCGTAGATAATAGCTCGGTGTGTAATGGCCATCGTGTTTATTAAAAGTGACCAGTACTGGCATGTCGGTTAAGCGACGACAATAATCAGTGAAATAAGCTGATGGGTTTTGAAGGTGGAATTCTTTTAAAATCACATGACCCATCGCCATCGCAAGTGCAGCATCGGTGCCTTGTTTCGGTGCCAACCACATATCACTGAATTTGACCATTTCGCCATAGTCAGAAGAAACAGCAACGGTTTTGGTTCCTTTATAGCGAACTTCAGTATAAAAATGCGCATCGGGAGTACGGGTCATTGGGACGTTTGATCCCCAGACCATCAAGAAGGTTGAGTTATACCAGTCTGCGGACTCCGCAACATCGGTTTGTTCGCCCCAAACTTGTGGACTAGATGGCGGTAAATCACAGTACCAATCATAAAATGAAAGCGGGACGCCACCAATTAAACTGAGATAACGTGAACCTGCCGCATAGCTGACCATCGACATTGCAGGAATCGGAGAGAACCCAAAAACCCGGTCAGGGCCAAAATTTTTGATGGTATGCGCATTGGCTGCGGCAATCAGTTCATTGGATTCATCCCAATGACTGCGGACAAAGCCACCTAGACCGCGTTTAGATTTATATGATTTTGATAATTCAGGGTCATTAATAATGGTATTCCAAGCCGAAATTGGATCTTGGGTTAAGCGTAATTTACGCCAAATTTTTGCCAGATGACCACGAATCATGGGGTATTTCACCCGCTGTGCCGAATAGACATACCAACTATACGATGCACCGCGTGGGCAGCCACGCGGTTCATGATTGGGGAGATCAGGACGTGTGCGCGGATAATCGGTTTGTTGTAATTCCCATGTGATTAATCCATTTTTAACAAACACGCGCCAACTACATGATCCGGTACAGTTCACGCCATGGGTTGAGCGCACAACTTTGTCATGGCTCCAACGGTTACGGTAGGCATCTTCCCAGTCACGACTTTCATTGCTTACCATTCCATGATCGTCTGAAAACGTTTCTTGCGTATGACTTAAAAAATTTAAGCGATCTAAAATGTGACTCATTTAATTCTCCGCCCAATACGACAGGCTTAATGGCTATCAGCTGATTTTAAAAAAGTGGCGGCTGAGTAACTATTCGTCAGAGGTAGCGGTGGGAGAATGAAAAACTAAGCACTTTGGCTTAGAGCCGATTACTCCCTTCAGAAATAAACAAAGCTGATCGGGCGCATGTGAGGGGAATGTCCGCTTGAATAGGGGGATGGCTGCCCAGAACAATCCATCCCAAGTGTTCATAGAACGCGGAAAATACATGGGTAATACATCGCGATTTAACTGGTGTATGTCGCAAGATCTATGTGTCATGGCGGGATGTTTTCACAGTTTATTCAGTGATTAAATACACAATGCGCCTCCCATTTTTACGTGGTGGCGCATTTTGTAGAGGCACGGATATGGATTGGCTAAATCAACATTTCACTTCCGCATTTTTACGTGCGTAATACCACCAGTTGATGATGATGCAGCTTGCATAGAAAACAATAAATATGATCAATGCCATGTGCGGGCTGCCGGTCATATCAATCGAGCTACCAAAGCTTTTGGGAATAAAGAAACCACCATAGGCACCCAGTGCACCCATGAAGCCAACCACAGCAGCGGATTCTTTGGCGGCTTCTGTTTCAGCAGCAATTAAATGACCACCGGTTTTTTTTGCTTGACGCTGATGAGTAATCGCAAAAATTCGTGGTGCTTGGGCAAAAGTAGAGCCGTTGCCAATCCCCGTGAAGGCAAAGAGCAACATGAAGCAAGCAAAGAATCCCCAGAAAGAACCCCCCACACCATTTTGGGGTAAAAACTGCATCACGCCGTAAACTGCAATAATCATCACCACAAAGCTGACTTGGGTCACTTTAGCGGCCGCAAATTTATCCGAGAGCCAACCGCCAATCACCCGCATTAAGGCACCGACCAAAGGCCCTAAAAAGGCATATTGGATCGGATTAACGTCAGGGAATTCTTGTTTGGTTAATAGCGCAAAGCCTGCTGAGAAACCAATAAATGATCCGAAAGTACCAACATAAAGCCAGCACATTATCCAATTGTGTTTGCGTTTAAAAATCACCATTTGGTCTTTAAAGGATGCTTTGGCCGAATCGATATCATTCATGCCAAACCAAGCCAAGACTGTAGATAACACAATGAAGGGCACCCAGACAAAACCTGCATTTTGTAGCCAGATCTGTTGGGTTGAGCCATCTGCAAGGGTGACGGTTTGTGCATCGCCAGCGATTGCACCAAACAGCGCGAAGGTAATCACAATCGGGACGACAAACTGAACCACAGATACCCCAAGATTGCCGAGTCCTGCATTAATGCCCATGGCTTTACCTTTCTCCGACTTTGGAAAAAAGAAGCTGATATTCGACATAGACGAGCTAAAGTTTGCTCCCCCAAAACCACATAACAATGCCAAGATCACCATCACGCTATAACTGGTATTGGGATCTTGTACCGCAAAGCCCAAACCAATCGCTGGAATCAATAAGCTGGCTGTGGATATCGCGGTCCAACGTCGACCACCAAAAATTGGCACCACAAAAGAATAGAAAATACGCAGGGTTGCGCCCGAAAGCGCAGGGAGGGCAGCGAGCCAAAACAATTGGTTTTTTGAATAGCTAAAACCAATACTTGGAAGCTGAACCACAGCGACACTCCACACTTGCCAAATCGCAAATGCGAGTAACAGGGCAGGAACAGAAATCCACAGATTACGTCGTGCAATCGCTCGTCCCGTTTTATTCCAGAAGTCTTGATTTTCTGGCTGCCAAACCGATAAGTTTTTACTCATAACGAGACCTTTAGTTTTGTTTCAAGAGTTCTTTCTTTTGAAGGGGTTTAAAGGAGAAATGCATCCAAATGAGACTGATACAGACACATCCGTACAACAGCATGAAGGAGCTCGAACGGATGCCGGTAAAATCGACCAAAAGGCCAAATAAAATTGGGAGCATAAAACCGCCTAAACCGCCCGCCAAACCCACGATGCCAGAGACGGTACCCATGTCTTCAGGAAAGTCATCTGCGATAAATTTGAAAACCGAGGCTTTACCAATCGCCATTGCGATGCCGACCACAAAGAGCACTGCGGTGAACATAACGACATTTAGCCCAATGTTGAACTGCATCACGCCATCTACGGTTTGGATTTGCATCTGGGTTTGCGGATAAGACAAGATGAAAAAAGCCACCCAACAGACCCACATCACGGCCCAAGTGACTTTATAGGCACCATATTTGTCTGAGAGCCAACCACCGAGTGCACGTAAAATCCCACCAGGTAAAGAAAAGCAGGCAGCCAGGAAGGCGGCTTGGGTTAAATTGAAGTGATATTCTTGTACGTAATAACTCACCATCCATAAGGACAGTCCGACATAACCGCCAAAAACAATTGAATAGTATTGGCAATAGCGCAGTACCGCAGGTTGCTTGATCAGGCGAAGTTGATCGGAAAGCTTGACCTTTTTCGCAGTCAAATGTTTGGGATCAGCATAGGTGGTGAACCAAAAGATCAGCGCTGTCACCAGTAAAACCGCTGAATAGACCGTTGGGACGAATGTCCAACCAAAGGCCACGATGAGGGTAGGTGCAATAAACTTATTGACGGCGGTGCCCGCATTTCCGGCACCAAAAATACCCATGGCCAGTCCTTGACGGTGCTGGTCAAACCATTTGGCAACATAGGGCGTGCCGACAGAAAAAGATCCACCAATCAAGCCCATCCATAAGCCTAGCGCTAAAAAATGCCAGTACTGTGTCGCGTACTGCAACAGGAAAACCGCAGGTATACAGGCAATCATCAGGATAAAAAATACAATACGACCACCATAACGGTCGGTCAAAATACCCAGTGGCACACGAATTAATGAGCCAGAGAGTACTGGCATTGCCGTTAAAACCCCAAATTGAGTTTGGCTTAAACCAAGCTGCGCTTTAATGGGGATTCCCAATACGGCAAACACCATCCAGATCATAAAGCAGACGGTGAAAGATAAAGTACTGGAGGCCAAGATACTGTTCGCTTTAAAGCGTTGAGATTTCATTTTTGCTCCACTGACGATTTGTCAGACCACATCTCATCAGCCTACGGGGATGTGGCCTGAAAAAAAATTAGGCATAGGAGCAACATGCATAAGGTGTTTGGCTAAGGAGGGACTACTTACTTTGACTGAGTACCTGGGGGAATATGCTATAGCCAAATACTTAAAAATATAGAACAATAGAAACATGGGATATTCAAAAGATTTTAAAGACAAAGTCATAGAAATTATGACTAGAGATAAAATGTCTGTGCGAAAAGCAGCACAGCATTTTAACGTCTGTATACAGACGATTCA
>RRZU010308070.1_pt1 | contig 14405 bp, 7 predicted proteins | sample 2165561 | NCBI WGS metagenome assembly RRZU01 (sample SAMN10456909, study PRJNA506462) | wastewater metagenome | isolation source: wastewater sludge | place: USA: Moscow, Idaho
CGCGCCGGCGCGCTGCAGGTGCGGCTGTGGGGTGGCGACAGCGAGACGCTGCCGGCGACGCTGCGCGAGCTGGCCGCCGCGGCCGACGCGAGCACCCGCACCTTCGTGGCCAAGGCCGACGTCGGCGCCGCCGCGCTGCGCCTGGGCCGCACCGCCACCGTGGTGATGGAGCGGCCGCGCCGCGACGGCCAGATCCGCCTGCCGCTGGCGGCGGTGGCCGAGCAGGGCGGTCGCAGCGTGGTCTGGCTGCTCGATGCGCAGGCGATGACGGTGCGGCCGCAGCCGGTGCGCGTCAGCGGCGCCGACGGCAACCAGGTGCTGGTGGCCGAGGGCCTGCAGCCTGGCCAGGAGGTGGTGGGCGCCGGCGTGCATGTGCTGACGCCAGGCCAGAAGGTGCGCCGCTACATCGAGCCGGCCCGCGCCGCCTCGCGCTGATCGATCGTGTCGCCAGGGGATCCCATGAAGGTTCATGTTCACGACCAGGTCCGCCACTCCGGCTTCAACATCTCGCGCTGGGCGCTCGAGCACCCGGCGCTGACGCGCTACCTGATGATCGTGCTGATGGTGCTCGGCGTGGCCGCGTACTTCCAGCTCGGCCAGGACGAGGATCCGCCGTTCACCTTCCGCGCGATGGTGGTGCAGGCCTACTGGCCGGGTGCGACGGCGCAGCAGATGGCCGACCAGGTGACGGACAAGATCGAGAAGACGCTGCAGGAGGTGCCGCACGCCGACATCATCCGCTCGTACACCAAGCCGGGCGAGTCGGTGACCATCTTCCAGATCAAGGACGATTCGCCGCCGAAGGAGGTCCAGCAGACCTGGTACCAGACGCGCAAGAAGATCGGCGACATGCGTGGCACGCTGCCCGCCGGCGTGCTCGGGCCCTTCTTCAACGACGAGTTCGGCGATGTCTACGGCTCGATCTTCGCGCTGTCGGCCGACGGCTTCAGCCGCGAGGAGCTGCGCGAGTTCGCCGACCGCACCCGCGCCGAGCTGCTGCAGGTCAAGGATGTCGCCAAGGTCGAGGTCTTCGGCGCGCAGCCGGAGAAGGTCTTCATCGAGCTTTCCGGCCAGCGTCTGGCCCAGCTCGGCCTGGACCTGAACACGGTGATCGCGCAGATCGGCGCGCAGAACGCGGTCGAGAACGCCGGCGTGCTCGACGCCGGCAGCCAGAACCTGCAGGTGCGGGTGGGCGGCCAGTTCGACTCGCTGGAGGCGCTGCGCCAGCTGCCGCTGCGGGGGGTCAACCCGGGCACCGGCGTGGCCAGCATGACCCGCCTGGGCGATGTGGCCACCATCCGGCGCGGCTACATCGATCCGCCGGCGGTCAAGGTGCGCCACCAGGGCCGCGAGGTGATCGCGCTGGGCGTGTCGATGGCCAAGGGCGGCGACATCATCGCGCTGGGCGAGGCGCTGCAGGCGCGTGTCGCGCGCATCCGCCAGGATCTGCCCGCCGGCATCGAGCTGTCCCAGGTGCAGGACCAGCCGGTGGCGGTGGCCAAGTCGGTGGGCGAGTTCGTCAAGGTGCTGGTCGAGGCGGTCGTCGTGGTGCTGGCGGTGAGCTTCATCAGCCTGGGTCTGCACACCCGGCCGCTGCGCATCGACATCTGGCCGGGCCTGGTGGTGGCGCTGACCATTCCCCTGGTGCTGGCGATCACCTTTGTCACCATGTACTACTGGGGCGTCGGGCTGCACAAGATCTCGCTGGGCTCGCTGATCATCGCGCTGGGCCTGCTGGTCGACGACGCGATCATCGCGGTCGAGATGATGGTCAGAAAGCTCGAGGAGGGCCATGACCGGCTCTACGCCGCGACCTACGCCTACGACGCCACCTCGATGCCGATGCTCACCGGCACGCTGATCACCGCGATCGGCTTCCTGCCGATCGGCATGGCGCAGTCGACGGTGGGCGAATACACCTTCGCGATCTTCGCGGTCACCTCGGCGGCGCTGATGATCTCGTGGGTGGTGTCGGTCTATTTCGTGCCCTATCTGGGCGCGCGGCTGCTGAAGGTGCGCCCGCATGCCGACGGCCAGCCCCATGAGCTGTTCGACACGCCGTTCTACAGCCGCTTCCGCCGTCTGGTGGGCTGGTGCGTGGATCACCGCTGGATCACGATCGCGCTGACGATCGGCGTCTTCGTGCTCGGCCTGGCCGGCATGGGCCGGGTGCAGCAGCAGTTCTTCCCCGACTCGAGCCGGCCGGAGATCCTGGTCAACCTGTGGCTGCCCGAGGGCGCGACGATCACCGAGAGCGACCGGCTGGCCGAGCGGCTGCACAAGCGGCTCCAGGGCGAGGCCGGCGTCGAGAGCGTGACCAGCTGGGTCGGCTCGGGCGTGCCGCGCTTCTACCTGCCGCTGGACCAGATCTTCCCGCAGACCAATGTCAGCCAGACCATCGTGCTGCCGAAGGACCTGGTCGAGCGCGAGGCGCTGCGCCGGCGCCTGCCGGAGATCCTGGCGGCCGAGTTTCCCGAGGCGCGCGGCCGGGTCACGCTGCTGCCCAACGGGCCGCCGGTGCCCTATCCGGTGCAGTTCCGCGTCGTCGGCGACGATCCGCAGATCGTGCGCGAATGGGGCGACAAGGCGCGCGCGGTGCTGCAGGCCAGCCCGAACCTGATCGGCGTCAACGACAACTGGAACGAGAAGGTCAAGGTGCTGCGCCTGGAGATCGACCAGGACAAGGCGCGGGCGCTGGGCGTCTCGAGCCAGTCGATCGCGCAGGCCACGCGCATGCTGCTCAGCGGCACGCCGGTGGGCCAGTACCGCGAGGGCGACAAGCTGATCGACATCGTCATGCGCCAGCCGCTGTCCGAGCGCGACGCGATCACCGATCTGGGCAACGCCTATGTGCCGACCGCCTCGGGCCGCCCGGTGCCGCTGGTGCAGATCGCGCGCATCGGCCATGTCTGGGAGCCGGGCGTGATGTGGCGCGAGGGCCGCAAGTACGCCGTCACCGTGCAGGGCGACGTGCCCGACGGCATGCAGGGCGCCACCGTGACGGCCGAGATCTGGCCGGCGCTGGACAAGCTGCGCGCCGACCTGCCGCCGGGCTACGACATCCAGGTCGCCGGCGCGGTGGCCGAGAGCAGCAAGGGCCAGGGCTCGATCGCCAAGGGCGTGCCGGTGATGCTGTTCCTCACCTTCACGCTGCTGATGCTGCAGCTGCAGAGCTTCAAGCGCGCGATGCTGGTCTTCCTGACCGGCCCGATGGGCATCGCCGGCGTGGCGGCTGCGCTGCTGCTGCTCGACCGGCCCTTCGGCTTCGTCGCGCTGCTGGGCGTGATCGCGCTGATGGGCATGATCCAGCGCAACTCGGTCATCCTGATCGACCAGATCGAGCAGGACCGCGCCGCAGGCGTGCCTGACCGGCAGGCGGTGGTCGAGTCGGCGGTGCGTCGTTTCCGCCCGATCGTGCTGACCGCGGCCGCGGCGGTGCTGGCGATGATCCCGCTGTCGCGCAGCGTCTTCTGGGGCCCGATGGCGGTGGCGATCATGGGCGGCCTGATCGTGGCGACGGCGCTGACGCTGCTGGCGCTGCCGGCGATGTACGCCGCCTGGTTCCGCGTCGGACGGGACGACGCGCGACTCGGCTAGAATGTCGCGCTTTCCGGGAAATCCGGTGCAGGCCGCGCGGGTGGCGAAATTGGTAGACGCACCAGGTTTAGGTCCTGACGCCTTCACGGGCGTGCCGGTTCGAGTCCGGCCCCGCGCACCACATGCAGACGTCTTCCGGTTTCCTGCGCCGGACGTCCCTCCTGAATTCAAGCAACTGTAGAGCTTCAGAACATGGCTGTTACCGTGGAGACCCTCGACAAGCTCGAGCGCCGCATCACCCTGACCCTGTCGGCCGAGGAGATCAAGAACGAGGTCGAGACCCGCCTGAAGAAACTGGCCCGCACGGTCAAGGCCGACGGATTCCGTCCGGGCAAGGTGCCGATGAATGTCGTGGCCCAGCGCTACGGCTTCTCGGTCCAGTACGAAGTGATGAACGACAAGGTCGGCGCCGCCTTCGCGCAGGCCGCTGGCGAGGCGCAGGTCCGTGTGGCCGGCACCCCGCGCATCTCCGAGAAGGAAGACGCCGCCGAAGGCCAGCTGCAGTTCGACGCCGTCTTCGAGGTCTATCCTGAAGTCGTCATCGGCGACCTGACCGCCGTCGAGATCGAGCGCGCCAGCGCCGAGGTCAACGACGCCGCGATCGACCGCACCCTCGACATCCTGCGCAAGCAGCGTCGCACCTTCACCGAGCGCGCTGCCGGCGAGGAAGCCACCGATAGCGACCGCGTCACCATCGACTTCGACGGCTCGATCGACGGCGAGCGCTTCGAGGGCGGCAAGGCCGAGGACTTCCAGTTCCTGCTGGGCGAAGGCCGCATGCTCGAAGCCTTCGAGAAGGCCGTGCGCGGCATGAAGGCCGGCGAGTCCAAGACCTTCCCGCTGAAGTTCCCGGATGACTACCACGGCTCGGACGTGGCGGGCAAGGAAGCCGACTTCCTGGTCACGCTGAAGAAGGTCGAGCAGCAGAACCTGCCGGTGGTCGATGATGCCTTCGCCGAGTCGCTGGGCATCACCGAAGGCGGCGTCGAGGGCCTGCGCGCCGACATCCGCAAGAACCTCGAGCGCGAGGTCAAGTTCCGCGTCGCCGCCCGCAACAAGCAGGCGGTGATGGACGCCATCGAGAAGGCCGTCACCTTCGACCTGCCCAAGGCGCTGGTCGATGCGGAAGTCGAGCGCCTGGTGGCCAACGCCCGTGCCGACCTGAAGCAGCGCGGCATCAAGGACGCCGACAAGGCCCCGATCCCGGCCGAGATGTTCACCGCGCAGGCCGAGCGCCGCGTGCGCCTGGGCCTGTCGCTGGCCGAGCTGGTGCGTGCGAACTCGCTGTCGGCCACGCCGGACCAGCTGCGCGCCCACATCGAGGAGATGGCGCAGAGCTACGAGCGTCCGCAGGACGTCATCGCCTGGTACATGGGCGACCAGCAGCGCATGGCCGAGGTCGAGGCGGTGGTCATCGAGGCCAACGTCACCGACTTCGTGCTGGGTCAGGCCAAGGTCACCGACAAGGTCCTGGGCTTCGACGAGCTGATGGGCGCCTGACACGCGCCTGAAGCCGACGTTTCCAGTCGGTGAAACGATCACAAGGGGCGCCTAAGGCGCCCCTTGTCACATGATCGGCACACCCGTTCCGGGTGTTGAATTACGCAAACCCCCATAATCGGGTTCGTCGCGGACGTCGCGGCCTTTCCGGTCCGAAACGTCCCCGCGCCAGACAAGAGTGAAGCTTCAAGGGTCCGCAATGAGCGCAATCGACACGCAGAATCTGGGCATGGTGCCCATCGTCATCGAACAGTCCGGACGCGGAGAGCGCTCCTACGACATCTACTCGCGCCTGCTGCGCGAGCGTGTCATCTTCCTGGTCGGTCCGGTCAACGACCAGACCGCCAACCTGGTCGTCGCGCAGCTGCTGTTCCTCGAGAGCGAGAATCCCGACAAGGACATCTCGCTCTACATCAACTCGCCCGGCGGCAGCGTCTCGGCCGGCATGTCGATCTTCGACACGATGCAGTTCATCAAGCCGCAGGTCTCGACGCTGTGCATGGGCATGGCCGCCAGCATGGGCGCCTTCCTGCTGTCGGCGGGTGCACCGGGCAAGCGCTTCGCGCTGCCGAACTCGAAGATCATGATCCACCAGCCGCTCGGCGGCGCCCAGGGCCAGGCCACCGACATCGAGATCCATGCCCGCGAGATCCTGAAGACGCGCGAGCAGCTCAACCGCATCCTCGCCGAGCGCACCGGCCAGCCGCTCGAGAAGATCCAGAACGACACCGAGCGCGACTACTACATGTCCGCCGCCGAGGCGCAGACCTACGGCCTGATCGACCAGGTCATCGCCAAGCGCGGCTGATGCCCGGCTGGCGTTTCCCGGCATTTCCTTTCCTTCGACTCGAGGCCGCATCCCATGCCTGACAAAAAAGGCTCTCCCGGCGAAAAGACGCTGTACTGCTCGTTCTGCGGCAAGAGCCAGCACGAGGTCAAGAAGCTGATCGCCGGTCCCTCGGTGTTCATCTGCGACGAGTGCATCGAGCTGTGCAACGACATCATCCGTGACGAGGCCCCGGGAGCCGAGGCGCAGGCCGGCACCAAGGCCGGCCGCGACGATCTGCCGGTGCCGGCCGAGATCAAGGCCAGCCTCGACCAGTACGTGATCGGGCAGGAGCAGGCCAAGCGCACGCTGTCGGTGGCGGTCTACAACCACTACAAGCGCCTGAAGCACATGGCCGGCAAGACGAAGTCCGACGACGTCGAGCTGACCAAGAGCAACATCCTGCTGATCGGCCCGACCGGCTCGGGCAAGACGCTGCTGGCGCAGACGCTGGCGCGGCTGCTCAACGTGCCCTTCGTGATCGCCGACGCCACCACGCTCACCGAGGCGGGCTATGTCGGCGAGGACGTCGAGAACATCATCCAGAAGCTGCTGCAGAACTGCAACTACGAGGTCGAGCGCGCCCAGCGCGGCATCGTCTACATCGACGAGATCGACAAGATCAGCCGCAAGGCCGACAACCCGTCGATCACCCGCGATGTCTCGGGCGAGGGCGTGCAGCAGGCGCTGCTGAAGCTGGTCGAGGGCACGATGGCGTCGGTGCCGCCGCAGGGCGGGCGCAAGCATCCGAACCAGGATTTCCTGCAGATCGACACGACCAACATCCTGTTCATCTGCGGCGGCGCCTTCGACGGTCTGGAGAAGGTCATCGCCAACCGCTCCGAGAAGTCGGGCATCGGTTTCGGCGCCTCGGTCAAGAGCAAGCAGGAACGCAGCATCACCGAGGTGTTCCGCCAGATCGAGCCCGAGGATCTGGTCAAGTTCGGCCTGATCCCCGAGCTGGTCGGCCGCCTGCCGGTGATCGCCACGCTGGGCGAGCTGACCGAGGACGCGCTGGTGCAGATCCTGACCGAGCCGAAGAACGCGCTGGTCAAGCAGTACCAGAAGCTGTTCGGCATGGATGGCGTCGAGCTGGAGGTGCGCTCGTCGGCGCTGTCGGCGATCTCGCGCAAGGCCCTCAAGCGCAAGACCGGCGCGCGCGGCCTGCGCTCGATCATGGAGCAGGCGCTGATGGACACGATGTTCGACCTGCCCACCTTCGACGGCGTCGCCAAGGTCGTCGTCGACGAGCACACCATCGAGGATGGCACGAAGCCGCTGCTCGTGTACCGCGAGCAGGCCAAGGCCAGCGCCTGAGTGATCCCGCACCGGGGGGCCGGGGCGGGAGTCGCCCTTGCAAACCGGTGCCGCGGTCCCAGATGGGACTGCAGAAAGAGAGGTTCTGATGTCAGGCCACCCCATTCTTCCCCCGGACCCGATCACGCTGCCGCTGCTGCCGCTGCGCGATGTCGTGGTCTTCCCGCACATGGTCATCCCGCTGTTCGTGGGCCGGCCGAAGTCGATCAAGGCCCTCGAGGCCGCGATGGAGGCGGGTCGCCAGATCATGCTGGTGGCCCAGAAGGCCGCCGGCAAGGACGAGCCCAAGCCCGACGACATGTTCGAGACCGGCTGCGTCTCCAGCATCCTGCAGATGCTGAAGCTGCCCGACGGCACGGTGAAGGTGCTGGTCGAGGGCATGCAGCGCGCCACCACCCAGAGCATCGACGACAGCGGCGAGCATTTCACCGCGGTGGTCACGCCGGTGCCGGTGCCCGACCAGGGCTCGCCGGAAATCGAGGCACTGCGCCGTGCGGTCACCCAGCAGTTCGACCAGTACGTCAAGCTCAACAAGAAGATTCCGCCGGAGATCCTGACCTCGATCGCCGGCATCGATGACGCCGGCCGGCTGGCCGACACCATCGCCGCGCACCTGCCGCTCAAGCTCGAGAACAAGCAGCTGGTGCTCGACATGGTGCCGGTCGACAAGCGCCTCGAGAAGCTGCTCGAGCTGCTCGAGCACGAGGTCGACATCCTCCAGGTCGAGAAGCGCATCCGCGGCCGCGTCAAGCGCCAGATGGAGAAGAGCCAGCGCGAGTACTACCTCAACGAGCAGGTCAAGGCCATCCAGAAGGAGCTCGGCGAGGGCGAGGAAGGCGCCGATCTCGAGGAGCTCGAGAAGAAGATCGCCGCCGCCCGCATGTCGAAGGAGGCGCGCAAGAAGGCCGATGCCGAGCTGAAGAAGCTCAAGCTGATGTCGCCGATGTCGGCCGAGGCCACCGTCGTGCGCAACTTCATCGACACGCTGGTCAACCTGCCGTGGGCGAAGAAGAGCAAGGTCAAGCACGACCTGCCGCTGGCCGAGGAGGTGCTCGACGAGGACCACTTCGGTCTCGACAAGGTCAAGGAACGCATTCTCGAGTACCTCGCGGTGCAGCAGCGCGTCGACAAGGTCAAGGCGCCCATCCTGTGCCTGGTCGGACCGCCGGGCGTGGGCAAGACCTCGCTGGGGCAGTCGGTGGCGCGAGCCACCGGCCGCAAGTTCGTCCGCATGGCGCTGGGCGGCGTGCGCGACGAGGCCGAGATCCGCGGCCACCGCCGCACCTACATCGGCTCGATGCCGGGCAAGGTGCTGCAGTCGCTGACCAAGGTCGGCGTGCGCAATCCGCTGTTCCTGCTCGACGAGATCGACAAGCTGGGCATGGACTTCCGGGGCGACCCGTCGTCGGCGCTGCTCGAGGTGCTCGATCCTGAGCAGAACCATACCTTCAGCGACCATTACGTCGAGGTCGACTTCGACCTGTCGGACGTGATGTTCATCGCCACGTCCAACAGCATGAACATTCCGCCGGCGCTGCTCGACCGGATGGAAGTCATCCGCCTGTCGGGCTACACCGAGGACGAGAAGGTCTCGATCGCCCAGCGCTACCTGCTGCCCAAGCAGCGCGAGAACAACGGCGTCAAGGACAGCGAGATGGAGGTCACCGAGGACGCCATCCGCGCGGTGATCCGCTACTACACCCGCGAGGCTGGCGTGCGCTCGCTCGAGCGCGAGGTCTCCAAGATCTGCCGCAAGGTGGTCAAGGGCCTGTCGCTGAAGAAGTACGAGGGCCAGGTCGTCGTGACGGCCGACAACCTCAACGACTTCCTGGGCGTGCGCAAGTACAGCTACGGCGAGGCCGAGAAGGACAACCAGGTCGGTCAGGTCAACGGGCTGGCCTGGACCGAGGTGGGCGGCGACCTGCTGACCATCGAGGCCGCGGTGATGAACGGCAAGGGTGCCATCACCCGCACCGGCTCGCTCGGCGACGTGATGAAGGAATCGGTCGAGGCCGCGCGCACCGTGGTGCGCAGCCGTGCCGCCCGCCTGGGCATCAAGGACGAGCTGTTCGAGAAGCGTGACATCCACATTCACGTGCCCGACGGCGCCACGCCCAAGGATGGTCCGAGCGCGGGCGCCGCGATGGCCACCGCCTTCGTGTCGGCGCTGACCGGCATCCCGGTGCGTGCCGATGTCGCGATGACCGGCGAGATCACGCTGCGCGGCGAGGTCACCGAGATCGGCGGGCTGAAGGAGAAGCTGCTGGCGGCCCACCGCGGCGGCATCCGCACCGTGCTGATCCCGCAGGACAATGCCAAGGATCTCCAGGACATTCCCGAGAACGTCAAGAGCCAGCTCGAGATCATTCCGGTGAAGTGGTTCGATCGTGTCCTGGAAGTGGCCCTCGAGCGTCTGCCCGAGCCGCTGCCTGACGAGGAGATCAAGGCCGAAGCGCCGAAGGCGGCCGAGCCTGCCGTGGGTGCAGCCATCGAAGCGGCGACCAAGCACTGACGGGTGCACTGAAAAAAAACGGCCGAAACGCTTGCGCGTCGAGAATAAGGTGTTCTATACTTTCGTTCTCGACGCAGCGCAGACAACCAAATCAGCGCAGCAAAGCGGAGAGAAATGCGGGAATAGCTCAGTTGGTAGAGCGCAACCTTGCCAAGGTTGAGGTCGCGAGTTCGAGCCTCGTTTCCCGCTCCAGATACTGATGTCGGTGGCGCGGTAGCAAAGCGGTTATGCAGCGGATTGCAAATCCGTCCAGGGCGGTTCGACTCCGCCCCGCGCCTCCAGAGTCGATGCGGGAATAGCTCAGTTGGTAGAGCGCAACCTTGCCAAGGTTGAGGTCGCGAGTTCGAGCCTCGTTTCCCGCTCCAGATTCTCGTCTGGTGTCATGATCGCGAAGAATTCAGGTTCTCGCTTCAGGCCCGGGTGGTGAAACTGGTAGACACTGCGGACTTAAAATCCGCCGCCTTGAAAAGGGCGTACGGGTTCGATTCCCGTCCCGGGCACCAGTTTCGACAAGTCATCGCCAGTTACGCGGGAATAGCTCAGTTGGTAGAGCGCAACCTTGCCAAGGTTGAGGTCGCGAGTTCGAGCCTCGTTTCCCGCTCCAACACAAAAAGAGTCGTCCACAGGACGACTCTTTTTTTTGTCCCATCATCCTCGGTGGGCGATGTCGCGCTGCCGGTGTCCTCGTCCGGCACGCAGGTGCCTATCATTGCGCCATGTCTTCCCAGATCCCCGGCTACTTTCCTTCTCCCGGCTCGCGCGGCACTGACGACGAGGTCGCGCGCCTGCGCGTGCCGCCGCATTCGATCGAGGCCGAGCAGAGCGTTCTCGGCGGCCTGCTGCTCGACAACAGCGCCTCCGACCGTGCTGGCGATGTGCTGAGCGAATCGGATTTCTACCGCTACGAGCATCGGCTGATCTACACCGCGATCATGTCGCTGGTCAGCGGCAGTCGTCCGGCCGATGTGATCACCGTCTTCGAGCAACTGCAGAGCCTGGGCAAGGCGGAGGAGGTCGGAGGGCTGGCCTATCTGAATGCGCTGGCCAACAGCGTGCCGGGTGCGGCCAATCTGCGTCGCTATGCCGAGATCGTGCGCGAACGTGCGATCCTGCGCCGCCTGGTCGAGACCAGCGACGAGATCGCCACCCGCGCGCTCAATCCACAGGGCGCGGCCGTGTCGGCCATCCTGGACGAGGCCGAGGCCAAGATCTTCAAGATCGGCGAGGAGGGCTCGCGCAACAAGCAGGGCTTCCATTCGCTCGACAATCTGGTGGTGCAGCTGATCGACCGGGTGCAGGAGCTGGCCGACAGCGGCGCCGGCGATGTGACCGGCGTGGCCAGCGGCTTCATCGATCTCGACCGGATGACGGCCGGCCTGCAGGGCGGCGACCTGATCATCCTGGCGGCGCGGCCGTCGATGGGCAAGACCGCCTTTGCGCTCAACATCGCCGAACATGTGGCGGTGAAGGAGCGCAAGCCGGTGGTCGTGTTCTCGATGGAAATGGGCGCGTCGCAGCTGGCGCTGCGGATGGTGGGTTCGCTCGGGCGCATCGACCAGCAGCACCTGCGCACCGGCGCGCTGACCGACGACGAGTGGGGGCGGCTGTCGGAGGTGCTCGACCTGCTGCATGGCGTGAGCCTGTTCATCGACGAGACACCGGCGCTCACGCCGGGCGAGGTGCGGGCGCGCTCGCGCCGTCAGGCCCGCCAGTTCGGCCAGCTCGGCCTGATCGTCATCGACTACCTGCAGCTGATGAGCGGCTCTGCCTCCAGCAGCGGCGAGAACCGCGCGACCGAGATCTCCGAGATCTCTCGCGGCCTGAAGGCGCTGGCCAAGGAGCTGCACTGTCCGGTGATCGCGCTGTCGCAGCTCAACCGCTCGGTCGAGACCCGGACCGACAAGCGGCCGATGATGTCGGACCTGCGCGAATCGGGCGCCATCGAGCAGGATGCGGACGTCATCATGTTCATCTACCGCGACGAGTACTACAACAAGGACTCGAAGGAGCCGGGCGTGGCCGAGATCATCATCGGCAAGCAGCGCAACGGCCCGGTCGGCACGGTCAAGCTGGCGTTCATGAAGCCGCTGACCAAGTTCGAGAACCTGGCGCCGGGCAGCTACGGCGACGAGTACTGATGATCACCGCTCGCGGGCTTCTGGTTTCCGAGCAGTGACAGGGGCTGGCCGGGTAAACCCCGATCCGGCTATAATCCTCAGGTTTGTCCGCCAACAACGCAGCCCAGCGCCATCGCGGCGTCAACCCCCCGGATCCGGCATGTGCCGGATCTCGTGGACGACCTGGTTGACCGCCGAGTTCCGATGCCGCGCTGGGCTTGCCCACATCGGAGTTCCCGTGCTGCCCGTCCTGCCTCCCGCCATTCTCGCCCTCGCAGACGGCACGGTCTTTCATGGCACCTCGATCGGCGCTGCCGGTCACACGGTCGGTGAAGTGGTGTTCAACACCTCGATCACCGGCTATCAGGAAATCCTCACTGACCCCAGCTACTGCCGGCAGATCGTGACCCTCACGTATCCGCACATCGGCAACTATGGTGTCAACGAGCAGGATGTCGAGGCCTCGAAAGTCCATGCCGCCGGTCTGATCATCAAGGATCTGCCTGTCCGCGCTTCCAATTTCCGTCAGACCCTGACGCTGACCGAGTACCTGGTCCGCGAGGGCACGGTGGCCATCGCCGACATCGACACCCGTCGCCTGACGCGCGTGCTGCGCACGAAGGGCGCGCAGAACGGCTGCATCATGTCGTTCACGGCTGACACCGTCGTGACGCAGGCGATGATCGACGAGGCGGTCGCGCTGGCGCGCTCGGCGCCGAGCATGGCCGGCCAGGATCTGGCCCAGGTCGTGACCCGCGCCGCCACCGAGGTGTGGACCGAGACCGAGTGGCGCCTGACCACCCCGGCCGGCGGCCCCGGCTTCGGCGTGCAGACCGAGCCGCGCTTCCATGTCGTGGCCTATGACTTCGGCGTCAAGCGCAACATCCTGCGCATGCTGGCCGAGCGCGGCTGCAAGGTCACGGTCGTGCCGGCCAAGACCCCGGCGGCCGAGGCGCTGGCCCTGAACCCGGACGGCATCTTCCTGTCGAACGGCCCCGGCGACCCGGAGCCCTGCGACTACGCGATCACGGCCGCCAAGGAGCTGATCGAGACCGGCATTCCGACCTTCGGCATCTGCCTGGGTCACCAGATCATGGCGCTGGCCTCGGGGGCGAAGACCTTCAAGATGAAGTTCGGCCACCACGGCGGCAACCACCCCGTGAAAGACCTGGACACCGGTCGCGTCAGCATCACCAGCCAGAACCACGGTTTTGCTGCGGACATCGACTCGCTGCCGGCCAACCTGCGCGCCACGCACATCTCGCTGTTTGACGGCACGCTCCAAGGCATGGCTTTCACCGACAAACCCGCTTTCAGCTTCCAGGGTCACCCGGAAGCCTCGCCCGGACCGCATGACATCGGCTACCTGTTCGACCGCTTCGTGGCATTGATGGAGAAAGAATGATTAGCCCCCAAGCTTGCGGCCAGGCCGCTTCGCTGCCCCCCAAGCGGGCGCGTGCCTCCTTTGAGGCGGCTCGGCAGGAGACACAACATGCCTAAGCGCACAGACATCAAGAGCATCCTCATCATTGGCGCGGGCCCGATCATCATCGGTCAGGCCTGCGAATTCGACTACTCCGGCGCTCAGGCCTGCAAGGCCCTGCGTGAAGAGGGTTACAAGGTCATCCTGGTCAACAGCACCCCTGCGACCATCATGACCGCCCCGGCCACGGCCGACGTCACCTACACCGAGCCCATCACCTGGCAGGTGGTCGAGCGCATCATCGCCAAGGCACGCCCGGACGCGATCCTGCCGACCATGGGTGGCCAGACTGCGCTGAACTGCGCGCTCGACCTGCACAAGCATGGCGTGCTGGACAAGTACAAGGTCGAGATGATCGGTGCCAACGAGCACGCGATCGAAAAGGCCGAAGACCGCCAGAAATTCAAGGAAGCCATGACCAGCATTGGTCTGGACTCTGCCAAGTCGGGCATTGCCCACTCGATGGAAGAGGCCTGGGCGGTGCAAAAGCGCATCACGGCCGACATCGGCGGCGCCGGCTTCCCCATGGTGATCCGCCCCAGCTTCACGCTGGGCGGCACCGGTGGTGGCATTGCCTACAACCCTGAAGAATTCGAAGAGATCTGCAAGCGTGGTCTGGACCTGTCCCCGACCAAGGAGTTGCTGATCGAAGAATCGCTGATCGGTTGGAAAGAGTACGAGATGGAAGTGGTCCGCGACAAGGCGGACAACTGCATCATCGTGTGCTCGATCGAAAACCTGGACCCGATGGGCATCCACACCGGTGACTCCATCACCGTGGCCCCGGCTCAGACCCTGACCGATCGCGAGTACCAGTTGCTGCGCAACGCCTCCATCGCCATCCTGCGCGAAATTGGCGTGGAAACCGGTGGCTCGAACGTGCAGTTTTCGATCAACCCGGACAACGGCCGGATGATCGTGATCGAAATGAACCCCCGCGTGTCGCGTTCGTCGGCCCTGGCCTCCAAGGCCACCGGGTTCCCGATCGCCAAGATTGCCGCCAAGATGGCGATCGGTTACACGCTGGACGAGGTCCCCAACGACATCACGCGC